>ERZ778510.307-NODE-307-length-45056-cov-11.460501_pt1 | contig 45056 bp, 29 predicted proteins | sample MGYA00510348_ERZ778510 | MGnify/ENA primary metagenome ERZ778510 (study PRJEB29527, sample SAMN07138969) | mouse gut metagenome | material: feces | host: mouse | place: China:Nanjing | collected 2016-01-25 ... | reverse complement strand
ATCGGTATAGAATGTAGCCTGATAAGTGACACCCGGCTTCAGGAACGACATCGACACGGTGACGTCGCGTGCCTCATCGTTGGTGACACCGCCTACATACCAGTCGTCGCCACCCTTGGCGCGGCGTGCGGCCACGATAAACTCGCCCGGCTCCGCATCAAGATAATGGCTCTCGCTCCAATCGACAGGCACATCCTTTATAAACTGGAATGCATCCATCTTCTCGGCATAGTGCTCAGGCAGGTCGGCGGCCATCTGTAGAGGCGAGTACATAGTCACATATAGAGCGAGCTGACCGGCCACAGTGGCGCGCTTGTGGGTCTTGTCGGGGGAGAACTTACCGAGGTCCATCTCAAAAATACCGGGAGTGAAATCCATCGGACCTCCCTTCAGACGTGTAAACGGCAGGATAGTGACATGGCCCGGAGTCATGTTGCGGTACTCGGTGCCCATAGCACTCTCGTTGCCTACAAGGTTGGGATAAGTGCGCGCAAGACCGGTCGGACGCACAGCCTCATGAGCGTTGACCATTATCTTGTGGTCGGCGGCACGCCTGATGGCGTCGAGATAATGGCGTATCTGAGGCTGTCCGTAATGGTACGAACCCTTGGGCAGGATATTGCCCACATAGCCGCTCTTCACCGCGTCGTAACCATACTCGTTCATAAGACTGTAGGCAGCCTCCATATGACGCTCATAGTTGGGTATAGAGCCGGAAGTCTCATGATGCATCATCAGCTTGATACCCTTGGAATGGGCATAGTCGTTGAGCGCCTTGATATCAAAGTCGGGATATGGTGTCACGAAGTCAAACACATAATCTTTCTCGCGCCCGAGCCAGTCCTCCCAGCCAACATTCCAGCCCTCCACGAGCAACTGGTCGAATCCGTTGGCCGCTGCAAAATCGATATAGCGCTTTACGTTGTCGGTAGTGGCGCCATGGCGTCCGTGGGGACGGGCCTTTGAGTAATCAAACGTGGCGAGGTCGAAGTCGTGGGCATTGGTGTAGCTCCAGTCGCTCTTGCCTGTAATCATTTCCCACCATACACCCATGTATTTTGTGGGATGAATCCATGATGTGTCGTCGAGCACACATGACTCGTTGAGATTGTATATAATCTGTGTCGACAGTATGTCGGTAGCCTTGTCGCTGACCATCACCACACGCCATGGGGTAGAGAACGGAGTGTCGATTACCGCCATATGCCCGTTGCCGTCGGGAGTAAGGGCCGAGGTAAACGTGCGGCTGGAGTCATTGTAAAGCAGATGCATTGCAGGATAGTCGATGAGCGCAGCCTCGTGTATGTTGAGATACAGCGGCTTTTCTCCCCCGGTCTTCATCATGAGCGACGTCTGCACGGCCCACTGGTCAAATGCCGAGGCCGACACATTGCCAACAAGAGCTGCGGTATGGCGCGCGGCGATTTCGCTCAGCGGTGAGCGTGTGTACTCATACTCCTGCGTGTCGTAGTCGCCGGGTATCCACCATGCCGTGTGGTCACCGGTCATGGCAAATTGGCTAAGCTCCTGGTCAATGACAAACTGCTTTGTCTTCTGCTCGGGAAATACGTAACGGAACGCAAAACCCTCGTCAAACACACGGAACTCCACATTGAGAAGCACATCAACACTATCGGTCTTCTTTTTCATCTCCACTACGAGCTGACGGTAGTGGTTGACCACCGAATCCTGCTCGCCCCACACCGGCGCCCAGGTCTCGTTATGTTCCGACTCATGATGTGCGGTCATCTTGAATCCGGAGGTAAGTGCCCCGAATTTCTCCATCTGAAATCCCAGATAAGAGGTGGCCACAATCTCCTCCCCGTCAAACGAAGCGCTGTAAGCGGGCGCCCCACCCTCCTCGAGATTGAAGTTTACAAGGAGTTTTCCATCGGGCGAACTCACCTGTAGCGGTCCACCCTGCGAGCATGCCGTAAGGATACCGGCTGCCGTCAGCCATGCAAAATGTTTTTTCATGTTTGAACATTAATAATGTTACACTGAATAGAGAATAATTGTATTATAAGACACGCAAATTTACCCATTTTCCTCCGAATTCCAAAATTCGCTTTCCAAATCCACTCATCAATCCAGTCTACGCCATCCAAAATGATAAAATCACAATAATTTCTCCCAGATAGAATATATCCTACTTAAGAAGTATACCCATTCAGGCAAATTAGCAAATTCATCCATTTGCATTCAAATCTTTTCTATATTTCCAAACATATCCGTATGCACTTTTTTGACGGCCAACAAGGACATTTTTCACATTGTCTGCCCTTTTTACACCGAAATAGGTAGCTATTTCATCAAACGAATAAAATTCTTTAATGACATTCCCATTTTGGTCTAAAGCAACAATAGCGTTTGTTTCAGCATATTCATAAAGAGCTTGTTCTGCTATAGAAGACCCATTTTCTTGCAGAAACTCTTGAAACTCCATTTGAGTTTCCTCTTCAATATCTGCCCTAACACAATCAAGAGTTTCAGCTATTGCAAAGCCATCACCTAAACCATCAACGTCTTCTTCGAGATTATTTTCTTCTATATTCTCTATATTAAAAGATTTTGGGAAACAAAATAATTCATGGTTAATACATCTTTTTATAACAAAATCTTTTTCCTCATCATTAAGAGGTAATTTTGTATTCCAGATTTTATCAAATACAGATTTATAAATCGCCATTCTTTCCTCATAAAAAGCTTCGTACAGCACTCTTATCTTAGCTCTAATAATTTTGACTTCCCTTGTCAAATAATTAGTATGTGAATGTCCCCACATTTGCTTATTATAACCATATTGTGGGTCAGTTGCTTTGTATTTAGTTATGAATTGCGTCTCTGCGTAATTCAATATTCCGACTAAATTATTGATATCATCACATTCAACCTGATGAATTATCTCAAATTTGCATTCATGAAAAGTTGAATATGCATTCCAAAATCCACCATTTGCAGGACCTGTTACTGGACTAATATGCTCGCGATGTCGTATAGCGGGATCTCGCCTTGTTTGTCCGATGTATACCTTTCCATCCGGGAATGTATATTTATAAATGTATCCTTTCACTATTCTAATATGCTATTATTCAATAAAATATTTTATTAACATTGCGTTTTAACTTCTAACGTAGTAATCTTATTTCGAATCCTTAAATAAGCAGTTAAATGTTAATGCACAGCATACAATCAAGTTTATTCGCTATAGTACTATAATATGGGTGCTTTAAACATTCATAACGAAGAACTTATTTACGCGGTATTCGACAAAGTTACAAAAAAAATGAAATATCGCCCTGTCTATTGAAGAGGAAAAGCGGATGTAGCGGATATGAAACAAAAAAAATGGCTCATAGATATAATTTACGTCATACTTTACAAACTCAAAAACAGCTGTAAGTGGAACTTCCCACCCGCAATATCCCCAATATTAGCTAAAAACGCATAAAATACGTTGGCATGGCATGGATTATGGCGGAATGTAAGTATCTTTGCAGGTTGATTCACTCATAAATGGCATTCTTCCGCAACTATATCATATATCTCCCCCGCATCATAGCCATAATTCTGCTTGCCGCCACAGGGAGCGGCATCGTCATTGCTGACAATGTAGAGGTGAAGGGTGTGGTATTCGACAGCCGTAGCCGCGAACCTGTTCCCTACGCCGCTGTAGCGCTCACAACCACACCGGGCGGCACTCTGACCGACGATGCCGGCCGATTCTCGCTACGCTCCTACTCACAGACCGACAGTGTAAGAGTAAGCGTAATGGGATACACCACCGCCACCATACCCATAAACCGCAGCTACAGCCGCCAGATGATTGTAGAACTCGACCCGACAGGAGTGCAACTGGCCGAAGTAGTAGTAAAGCCCAAGAAAGAGAAATACCGCAAGAAAGGCAATCCCGCAGTGGCATTCATGGAGAGGATAAGAGCCGCACGCAACCTTACCGACCCCCACCGCAACCCCTACTACAACTACGACAAGTATGAGCGCATGTCGATAGCCGTCAACGATTACAAGCCCGACACCACATCGTGGCTCGACCGTAAATTCGCATTCCTGCGCGACCATGTCGACACATCTGCCATGTCGGGCAAGCCGATACTCAACATAGCCATGCGCGAGAAGGCCTCGACCGTCAACTACCGACACAGCGACGACCGCGAGCGCGAACACGTAACGGGACTGCACCATGAAGGCCTCGACGACATAATGTCCAATCAGGAAAACGTGCGCAAAGTGCTCGAGGACGTGTTTCGCGAAATCGATATCTACCGCAACGACATCACTCTGCTGCAAAACCGCTTTGTAAGTCCGCTGTCGCCTATAGCTGCCGACTTCTACAAATTTTATCTCTCCGACACTGTGGTCGTGGCGGGCGACTCGTGCGTAGTGCTCAGCTTTGTACCCCACACCCCACAGACATGGGGATTTCTCGGAAAGCTCTATGTGCCGAAATCCGATTCGACAATGATGGTCAAGAAGCTCGAGCTGTATCTACCCCACAGCATCAACGTCAACTTTGTCGATGCCATGACACTAACCCAGACATTCGACCGCGCACCCGACGGATCACGCCTGAAGACGTCCGACGACATGTCCATGGAGCTGAGTATTCTCCCCGGCATGCCTGGCCTGTACGTGCGGCGCAACACTACATACAGCCGCTTCAACTTCGACGCCCCTGCCGATGAAGACCTCGCGTTCGGCCATGCTGAATACCAGATTGTGGCCGACGACGCCTACTCGCAGGACAACGACTTCTGGAGCACACACCGCAATGTGCCGCTCGCCCGCTCGGAGAAATCACTTGCCACTATGGTAGAGCGCATGCGCCGGGTTCCGCTCTACTATTGGACCGAGCGCACACTCCGGCTGCTTGTAAGCGGATATGTACACACCGGCAAACCAAGCAAATTCGATTACGGGCCTGTCAACACTTCAATCAGTTACAACACCGTAGAGGGTATACGTCTGCGCACCGGAGGCATGACCACCGCAGCGCTGTCGCCACGCTGGTTTGCCCGTGGCTACGTGGCCTACGGACTACGCGACCACAAATGGAAATACCGCGGCGAGGTAGAGTACTCATTCCTCGACAAGAAGCTCCACAGCCGAGAGTTCCCTGTACACTCCCTGCGCTTCACATCGCTCTACGACATCGACCAGCTTGGCCAACGCTATGTATACACCAACGCCGACAACCTCTTCCTGTCGCTGAAACGCATGGAAGATACGCGCCTGACATACCAGCGCCGACAGCAACTCGAATACACACTCGAACTGCGCAACAACTTCTCGCTCGTGGCCTCCGCCGCCTTCGAACGCCAGGAAGCCACCCGCTGGATACCCTTTGTCAACGGCCACGGACAGAGTTTCGGCCACTACAACGAGGCCATGTTCGAACTGAAACTCCGCTATGCGCCGGGAGAAAAGTTCTACCAGGGCAAGACCAACCGCATGCCAATCAACCTCGACGCACCGGTATTCGAACTTACCCACACATTTGCTCCGAAAGGATTTCTCGGGAGCATGTTCACCATCAACCGCACCGAGTTGCGCTACTCCCAGCGCTGGTGGCTCTCGGCATTCGGCTACATAGATGCAGTTGTGAAAGGCGGCCACGTGTGGAGCAGCACACCATACATGAATCTCATGCTCCCCAACGCCAACCTCTCATACACCATACAGCCCGAAAGTTTCGCGTTGATGAATCCGCTGGAGTTTATCAACGACTCCTACGCCATGGTCGACTTCACCTATTGGATGAACGGCCTTATATTCAACCGCATTCCGTTGCTTGACCGACTGAAACTCCGCGAGGTAATCAACTTCAAGGGGCTGTGGGGACATCTAAGCCGGCGCAACAATCCGCTGTACAATCCGCAACTGTTTGTATTCCCGGCCGACGTCCACACCACCACAATGACCGACCGTCCATATATGGAGATAAGCGCCGGACTTGACAACATTTTGCGCGTGTTCCGTGTCGACTACGTGTGGCGTCTCACCTACCGCGACAACCCCTATGCCCCGCGATGGGGCATACGTGTAGCTTTCCACCTGGCTTTCTGACGGTTCCGCGATTGAGCCACAGTCAGTCGGCAAGTGAGAACTTTTTGTCATTCTTCGTGTTATAATATCAGAATTATATATTAATGACAATGAAGAAAATAGGAATATTCTACGGATCAAGCACCGGCATGACAGCCGAGGTCGCAGAAGAGATAGCCAAAGCCATGGGTGTCGACACCTCCGATATCCATAATGTCGCGGATTCCGCCCCATCCGACGTCGAGCCGTACGACGTACTGATTTTCGGCTCAAGCACATGGGGCTCCGGAGAGTTGCAGGACGATTGGTTTGATATGGTCGACGGTCTGGAGGCAACCGACCTATCCGGCAAGAAGATTGCACTGTTCGGCTGTGGCGACGAGTCAATGAGCGACACTTTCTGCGGCGCTTTGGGCGAACTATACACCCGCCTTCTCCCTACAGGAGCAAAATTCATAGGCCATTTCAACGCCGACGGCTACGACTTTGAGTCGACTGAGGCTTTCCAGGACGGCATCTACGTAGGGCTTATGCTCGACAACGTAAACAAAGAAGATCTCACCGCCGAAAGGATAAAGGCTTGGACCGACCAGCTCAAGAAAGAAATAGCATAATCCCAAGCAGCCTCATAGGCACACATTGCCAATGCCCGCAAGCGAGGCACAATACATAATACAAGAGTCTCAACTTACCCCGTCCGTATTAATGGAGAGAGGCCGGACGGGGGAGACTCTTTTTTTCTTATCTTCCGGAATTGGTAGCACGCTGCGCCGGCCACTCGATAGCCGGCTATTATTACTCGTCGGCAGTGGTGGAAGTATAGCGTATATGATTGAGAGCGCGCAACACGTTGCAGAGCACACGGCTCCAGTAGGCCTCAAAGTCATCTTTCACCGCAACAAGAGCCGAAAGCACGACCTCTTCAGGCATATCACGTATGGCATCAAGCAGATTGTACATCACTTGAAAGATATCGGCAAGACCTTCCGACACCGATGCCGCTATAGGCGTGTCGGAATATTTCATGTCCTCCTCGAAAACTTCCAGATATGTATCGTCAGGCCCAAGCAGATTCTCCACGCCACGCCTTACAGAGTCGTAGAAATCCTCGTCAAGACGCCCTTCGAGATACGCATCTTCAGCAAGAAACTGATTCAGCTGCAGGTCGGTGGCCGATATATATATTCTGGGAAGCAGGCGCAGCATATTCTCCACGAAAGGGATGCGTTCACTCTCGCGGGCGCTTTCAAGCGCCTGGCAGTATTCATTTGACAGAGCTATGAAAGCCAGCGCGTTGTTGTTGAGCAATGATGATTGAGTGGTCATAAGATACATTAAGATTTATGTCACTGCACTGAGCCGTACAGTCCGTTTTCGATTATATATTGATATACCCCCGGAGGGAGGAAAAAGTTCATGTCGCGGCCGGCGGCTATGGCGTCGCGGATAAATGTCGACGACAGTTCTACCTGCGGAGCTTCTACACATGTGACTCCCGGAGTGTCCTCACACCCGTCTGTCGAATATCCGGGACGCGGATAGACTATCAGACCGTGACGCGACACAATCTCGTTGGGAGAACGCCATTTACCGAACGATTCCCAGTTGTCAGCTCCGACAATAAGGCGGAAGTCGCAGTCGGGATACATCTCCGATAGTCTGGCGAGGGTGTCTACCGTATAGCTCGGACGCGGCATCGAAAGCTCTACATCACACACTCGGAGAAACGGCGAACTCCCCACAGCTATACGCAACATCTCAAGCCGGTGGGCATCATCGGCCAGATTGAGATTTCGCTTAAACGGATTTTGGGGAGAAAGCGTAAGCCACACCTCGTCAAGGACGCCCCATTGCGCGATATACGAGGCCACAATCATATGACCGGCATGCACGGGATTATATGACCCGCCCATTATGCCTATGCGCTTTCGTTGTACCGACATAACTATACAATATTATCATGAACGGTCAATGAGCCAGGTATCATGCCTCTGTCAGTTGGAAGCGGTAGATACCTTGCCAATCAGTCGCGCTCGATGAAATCCTTAATAATCCTGTGGGCCTCTTCTACAGCATCGTCGAGACGGTCATTTACGACCGAGCAGTCATACTGCGGAGCGAAAGTAAGCTCATAGGCTGCCTTCCCCACTCTCTCCTCGATTACTTCAGGGGCATCGGTGGCACGGCCTTCCAGACGACGACGCAATTCATCAATCGATGGTGGCACGATATACAATGTGAGCGCTCTGTCGCCGTATATACGCTTTACATTCAAGGCTCCTTTCACATCTATATCAAGCACAACATTTGACCCACCAGAGGTAATACGATCAATCTCACTGCGCAACGTTCCGTAGAAACGTCCGGGATACACCTCCTCATACTCCACAAAATCACCGGCATCGATACGACGTCGGAACTCTTCTGCCGTAAGATAATAATAATCCACGCCATGCTTCTCAGTGCCGCGCGGAGCTCGCGAGGTAGCTGAAATTGAAAATGCCAGATTGAGATCGCCACGCTCCATCAGCCGTCCGATGATAGTCGACTTACCGCAGCCCGAAGGTGCCGAGAGTATTATGATTTTTCCATCCATATGGTATAATATTCTCCAAAAATCAATGATAGAAAATGTATTTCCTAACGGTTACAGCACATTGAGCACCTGCTCTTTAATCTGTTCCAGTTCATCTTTCATCTTTACCACAATGCGCTGCATCTCGGCATTGTTGCTCTTCGAGCCGAGCGTATTGATTTCGCGCCCCATCTCCTGGCTTATGAAGCCGAGTTTCTTACCCTGCCCTTCACCGTTGGCCATTGTCTCCATGAAATAGCTGAGATGCTGCGACAGACGCTGCTTCTCCTCGTTGATATCCAGCTTCTCGATATAGAAAATCATCTCCTGCTCGAGTCGGTTCTTGTCGAGAGACACACCTTCGATTTTAGCGAGATTCTCCTCAAGACGTGCACGTATCTTCTCTACACGCTCTTTCTCGTAAGGCTCTACTTCTGCAAGCAGCGCCCTTATACGCTCGATGCGCACAGTGAAGAATTCCCGAAGTCTTTCGCCCTCCTTGCTGCGAAATTGCACAAGAGCCTCAAGAGCCTCATCCACAGCCTGATGCAAAGCCGCAATGTCATCATCGGTAAGAGTGTCGGGCAACTCGCTCTTTACAGTTTCAGGAAAACGCATAAGCACACTATACCAATCCTCGGGCCATGGAATACCCAATGCCACAGCCATCTCCTCAACCTGGGCCTTATATGCGGCCATAAGTGGAAGATTGAGCGATACAGTGGTCTCCACGCCTATCGGTTCGGAATATATCTGCATATCGACCTTGCCGCGCTGCAGACGCGATGACACCATATTGCGCAAATCAAGTTCTTTCTCGCGAAAAACGGCTGGTATACGTGTGTTTATGTCAAGTTGCTTTGAATTCAGCGACTTAATCTCGACTGTTATCTTTTTTGTTGGGATTGTAACGACAGCTTTGCCGAATCCCGTCATAGACTGAAGCATGGGCGTGATTATTTTTGACAAAATTACTAATTCCCCGCAAAAAAAGCAAGGGACACCGCAGCAAGAATTGCCGCAATGTCCCATTGTATAAATAGAAACAGACAGTCGATTACATCATGCCGCCCATGCCGCCCATGCCTCCGGCAGGCATTGCAGGAGCAGGATTATCTTCTTTCTTGTCGGCAATCACACACTCGGTGGTGAGGAACATGCCGGCTATAGAAGCGGCATTTTCAAGAGCCACACGTGTCACCTTTGCAGGGTCAATCACACCGGCAGCGAGCAGATTCTCATACTCACCTGTGCGGGCATTGTAACCGAAGTCGGCGTTGCCATCCTTTACTTTCTGTATAACAACGGCACCTTCCACACCGGCATTGGCCACAATCTGACGGAGGGGTTCCTCAATGGCACGGCGTATGATGGCGATACCAGTCTCCTCGTCGTCGTTGTCGCCCTTGAGGCCGTCGAGAGCCGAGATGGCACGGATGTAGGCCACGCCACCGCCAGGCACGATACCTTCGGCGATTGCAGCACGGGTAGCGCTCAATGCATCGTCGACACGGTCTTTCTTCTCCTTCATCTCTACCTCAGACGGTGCGCCGATATGAAGTACGGCTACACCGCCTGCAAGCTTGGCGAGACGTTCGTGGAGCTTCTCCTTGTCGTAGTCACTTGTGGTAGTCTGAATCTGAGCCTTAATCTGGGCTACACGCGATGCGATAGCCTCTTTCGAGCCTGAACCATTGACGATGGTGGTGTTCTCCTTGTTGACGGTGACAGTCTCTGCCTGGCCGAGCATATCGAGAGTTACCTTTGCAAGCTCCATACCTTTTTCCTGGCTTACAACGGTACCGCCTGTAAGCACAGCGATATCCTCAAGCATCTCCTTGCGACGGTCGCCGAATCCGGGAGCCTTCACAGCGCAAACCTTGAGCGAACCGCGCAGACGGTTTACAACGAGAGTGGCGAGAGCTTCCTGATCTACATCCTCGGCAATGATAAGCAGAGGACGTCCGGTCTGAGCCTCAGCCTCGAGCACAGGGAGGAGTTCCTTGAGGTTGGAGATCTTCTTGTCATAGATAAGGATGAAAGGACGATCCATGTCACACTCCATCTTCTCTGTGTTGGTAACGAAATAGGGAGAGATGTAGCCGCGGTCAAACTGCATACCCTCTACAATGTCCACAGTAGTCTCTGTGCCCTTGGCCTCGTCGACTGTGATGACACCCTCTTTCTTCACCTTGCGCATTGCCTCTGCGATGAGCTTTCCGATTTCGGCATCGTTGTTGGCCGATACGCGGGCTACATCCTCAATCTTCTTGAGGTCGTCGCCAACTTCCTCGCTCTGGCCCTTGATGCTCTCGACTACTGCTGCTACCGCTTTGTCGATTCCGCGCTTGAGGTCCATGGGGTTGGCGCCTGCGGTGACATTCTTGAGGCCTACGTTGATGATTGCCTGAGCAAGCACGGTAGCGGTGGTGGTACCGTCGCCGGCATCGTCGCCTGTTTTGGATGCTACCTCCTTGACAAGCTGTGCGCCCATGTTCTGGAACGGGTCCTCAAGCTCTACCTCACGGGCCACGCTCACACCATCCTTGGTAATATGAGGAGCACCGAACTTCTTGTCGATGATTACGTTGCGGCCTTTAGGACCGAGAGTTACCTTAACGGCATCGGCAAGAGCGTCGACACCTTTCTTGAGCTCTTCGCGAGCCTTGATATTGAATTTTATATCTTTTGCCATGATAGCTTGTATTTTTAGTGACTAAATAAAATTGAATCTGTATTATTCGGCTATTACAGCGAGCACGTCGCTCTGACGCATGATGATGTATTTCTCACCGTCAAGCTCGATTTCTGTGCCGGAATACTTGCCATAAAGCACCTCGTCATTGGCTTTAAGCACCATTTCCTCGTCCTTAGTGCCGTTGCCGGCAGCGATTACTGTGCCACGGAGGGGTTTCTCTTTAGCGGAATCGGGGATGATGATTCCCGAAAGTGTACGTTCTTCGGCAGGTGTGGGCTTGATAAGCACTCTGTCGGCAAGTGGTTTGACGTTCATATCAGTAATAAGTTTTTTAGTTTAGTTAATTCGTTCGTTTATTGGTTATGATCATGTGTGAGCGAAGGAGCATTGTCTGCCTCCGCCCCCACAATAAGTAACAACATATATCGTGCCAATGTTGAATTATGACAGAAATATGCGACATTTTGGCAGTATGCGCCGACCCGCGACACGGCCTGTCATGCCATTGTCGCGGGTCGGTATGCTATACTTTGACAGCCGTGGGCCGATTACTGTGCCGGAGCTGTCTCTACTTCAGGAGCGATTAGCTTGTAGCCCTTGCCATGGATATTGATAATCTCGATGGCGGGATCGTCCTTAAGGTGCTTGCGCAACTTGGTGATGTAGACATCCATCGAACGTGCATTGAAATAATTATCGTCAATCCATATGGTCTTGAGGGCAAAGTTACGTTCAAGGATTTCATTGACATGGGCACAGAGCAGACTGAGCAGTTCCGACTCCTTGGTAGTGAGTTTGGTTACTTTGTCATCAATCATGAGCACTTGCTTCTGAGTGTCAAATGTGAAGCGTCCGATTTTGTACATCGTGATTTCCTTACCCTTCTTGCCCTTTACTCGACGCAGAATGGCCTCGATGCGGAATACCAGCTCCTCCATAGAGAAGGGTTTGGTTATGTAGTCGTCAGCTCCGATTTTGAAACCCTCGAGAATATCTTCCTTAAGCGATTTTGCTGTCAGGAAGATGATAGGAATTTCAGAATTGACTGTACGGATTTCCTGCGCAAGCGCGAATCCGTCCTTCTTAGGCATCATCACATCAAGCACGGCAAGATCATATTTGCCCTTGAGAAATGCCTTATATCCGGCTTCTCCGTCGGGATAGAGGTCGGCGTTGAAGCCCTTTGCTTGCAGATATTCCCGCAGCAACATGCCAAGATTCTCATCATCTTCGCATAAGAGTATACGCAAACGTTCTTCCATAGTTGTTGTCAGTTAGTAAGTGGTAATATAATTATAAATGTTGTTCCTTGTCCGAATTCGCTTTCCACTCGTATCTCGCCACGCAGCTCGCCTATCATCTTATGCACATAGGCCAGGCCGAGACCAAAGCCTTTCACATCATGACGGTTGCCGGTAGGCACACGATAGAATTTTTCGAATATCTTTTTCAGTTCGTCGCGCCGTATGCCGATACCGTTGTCACTGACACGGATTTCAAGGCGTTCGGGGCTGATGTCGGCTGTGCTTACGCGCAAAGTCAATGGCACATCCTCGCGACGGTACTTGACGGCATTGTCAAGCAGATTGAATATTACATTTGTAAAATGCATCTCGTCGACTTCGACTATTGCATCGTCGGCCGCAAGATCACTCTCGATATGTCCGCCACAGCTTTCGACCTTGAGTTTGAATGTGCTCACTATATTGGAAATCGTCTTGTTGGCATCAATCTCCTGAAGGCGCAGAGTGGCTTTCTGACGGTCGAACATCGACATCTGAAGCACCTTCTCTACCTGGAAGCGCAGTCGCTTTGTCTCATCATTGATTACGGTGGAGATATGCTGCATCATAGTGGGCGATTTACGCACACTGTCATCATTGAGCATCTGCGCTGCAAGCGATATCGACGATATGGGTGTCTTGAATTCATGCGTCATGTTGTTGATGAAGTCGTTTTTCATCTCGGTGAGCCGCTTCTGCCTGAATGCTATTATGATAGTATACAAAAACACAACAAGCAAGATAAACGTGAACACAAACGACGGTATCATGAACTTTACCGACGACATGATATAATCTTTCTTGGTCGGGAAATATACCTTAATATAATATACCTTATTGGCCGGGTCGTTGGGGAACAATGTCTGGACAAACATATTGTTGCGCCCGGCATCGCTGCTATTGAATCCCGCGGTATGGTATATTGCGCGTCCGGCGCGGTTGACAACAGCAAACTCAAACGGCAGATTGAGCCCGTTGTTTTCAAACTCTCCTGCAAGATAACGAGCCACAGTAGCCGAATCGGCTCGCTCGGCGATAGGACGGTTGCTCGACTGGCTGAGGATATTCAGTATGACCTCGTTGAGCAGACCTTTCTGATACAGATACTGCCCCTTTATTGTCTCTTGAAGCGACCTGTAGCGGCCCGATGCGGTAGGAGAAATAGATGATGACCGGCCCCGAAGGTCGCCATGGATTGTAAGGTCGCCATGAAGGCCGTCAGGAGTGGTAAACGAATACTTCATGCTCCCCGACGTGGAGTTTTTCGACCCGGTATCAAGCGACCCGTATACACTCTGCTCTATCGCGGCGGCATCCTCTTCAAGGAAATGCCTTGTCTCATCCTGCTCAAGAGTCGATGTCACGGCATACAGGGAGCGGCGTACACCCTCTGCAAACTGGTCGTCGCGCATACGGATCATGTTTTTCATATACATAATCTGAATGTACAGCAACCCGCAGAAGGTCAATGCCATTATAATTGTAAGAATCCAGATAGTTTTCTTCTTCATTTTAAATAATATATACGTCTGTTGGGAGTCATTTATATTATATAATGTTAACAATTTATACGCGCAAATGTTTGCACAGCTTATAAGCGCTCCGGCATACTCGGTAAACAAGTATCTCGCATTTAACACATGAATGCAAAATTAACATTTACATTTAACACTTGCAACGATATGTCAGTTTTACTTCATGCCAAAAATCTTATAAATCGCCCGACGTGAGCTTAAATAACGTTAAATAAAAAAATAAACGCGGCTACATCACTCAAAGTTGACATAGCCGCGTAAAATTAGGGATAGAATGAATTCTATAGTCTACTTATCATATTCTATAGTAATACGACGTGACAATGGCATTGCAGGCACCGACACGACATGACAGCCCACAGTGTCGTCATACGAAGGCTTCACTATCTTGCCGTTGACCTTGACCTTTGCTCCGGACTGAAAGGCCGGAAGCTGAAGTCGATAGGCGCGACGTTTGACGAGTCCCGGATAACCGCCCTCGACAGGTTCGACCGAAACTATTGCCTTATTGCCCGACTGGATATAGCGCAAAGGAGTCGTGGCATATACCCCTTTCTGATAGTCAAGCGAGATGCCATCGTCCTCATATAGCGTAAATGTATTGTCGACATCCTTAGCAGCGGGATACACGCGCATGACAAGCGTGTCAAGAGGAGCCGACGCCGGACGCGGAGTATACGGCTGCATCGGAAGCACCCAGCCACCACGCACATAGAGCGGAAACTCATCAAGTGGCTTGGAGATATCGGCCGTATGTCCGCCCTGCTTCATTTCATGTGTGAAATAATCATACCATACCTCTCCGGCCGGGAACCATACCCGCTGCGAGGCAGTAAGATTGGCGCCTGTTCCGGGGCTCGATATCGGAGCGGCAAGCAGAATGTCGCCAAATGTAAACTGCTGCGGCTGGCCGAACGATTCCTTCTGGTCGCCATAGTCGATAAACATCGAGCGATTTAGCGGCACCATGGTATTGTGGGTCTGCCATACACTCGAATATATATAAGGCATCATCTCCGAACGCATATGATACATACGGCGCATGGCCTTTGTCTCTTTCTCGCCTGAAATCCACGGACGTCGGTCGAGACGTTTATCCTTGGTGGAATGGACGCGCAGAGCCGCCGACAGAGCGCCAAACTGAGTCCAGCGCACGCTTAATTCAGGATTTGGCTCGCCTCGAAAACCACCGATATCATGCGCCCAGTAGTAGCAGCCGCCCTGACCACTGCATGCCGTTAGCTTTACCTCAAACGCAAGCATCTCCCAATTGGCCTGGGCATCGCCGGAGAACTGAATCGGGTGCCTGTGGTCGCCCCACCCGGCCCAGCGACTGTAACCGGCGCCGCGGCGGTTTCCTTGCTGAGAGTCGCGATAGTAAAGTTCGTTGATCCATGACAGTGAAGTAGAATGATGTCCGCGTACGTGGGGATACAGATAATTCTGCTGCCAGTCGAGCCACCAGAAGTCCACCCCCATATCCTCGCTCGGACGATGGGCGTACTTGAAGAAATTATCCATATATCTGCGGTCAGAAAGATCAAACAGCGGCACCTCGCCATCCTTTGCCCCCATGGCAGCCGCAAACTCCGCATAATTGTGTTCGTGAGGACGTATACCGTCGTGAGGATGGTCGTTGAGCGACACCGTTACCCCGCGTGCATGCACAGAGTCGATAAGAGCCTTGGGGTCAGGTATAAGTTCGCGGTTCCATGTATAGCCGTTCCAATTAAGATGCCCGTTATGTCCGGTGCCGAGCGTAGCGTCGTTGGTATGCCAGCCCATGTCAAATACTATGTTGTCAAGCGGGAAATCGTTCTCGTCATATCCACGGATAATATCAAGAAACTCATCGGATGTATAGTCCCAGTAGCGACAATACCACACGCCATGGATATACTTCCGGGTCATCGGCACACGTCCGCTTATTGCTCCGAGAGATGCGAGCGCGCTCCGGTAGTCATTGCCGTAGATAAAGCAATACTGGTCCTGAATGTGTGTGTTGGTATCGCGCGGCCTTATCCATCCGTCGGGAGTAAGGAGATCAGTACGTTCATCGTCAATCATATACCATCCGTCGCGGCTGAGCAGACCGTCGTCCATCGGTATCTCACGCGTCACACGGTCAAGTGTCTCTACCGTACCGCCAAGATTGTTCTTGGGCAGAAAACGGTTGGTAAATTTCTTGCGTTTGCCGTTGAGATCGTAATAAACCATCAGATTGGATGTAGAGAACGGAAAACCGTCGTCGTGATAGTTTATTGTCAGAGCCGAGGTGACAATCTCATAGCGGTTATCGCCAAGGTCAGTAATCTTGATGCTATCCATAGGCAACATGCTCGTACGGTCGTAGGCAAACAGCGTGGGCTCATCGACAAACTTGCCATCCTTGGCAAACTCAAGACGCAAAAGCGTAGGCGTAATCACCGAAAGACGAGCGTTGCCGAACACCATCGGATTATCCTTCGGCATGGCAGCAAACCCCGGCAGTGACATCCCTAACACGGATGTCCCCAGAAGCAATGAATATAAGATTCTCATGTTTATTTAGAAAGAGGTATTAACACACGAATTTATACAATAAATATGGAATATTAAAAAATATATTTTAAATATAAAAACCGGGCATCAAAAAAGGAGAGCTACAAACCATTTTCTGATACCCGGAAGATAGGCTATAACAAAGATTATAAAATCATAGCGGAGATTGGAGAACGAGCTTCGAACTGTAGCTACTCATTGTTAACAGATGCATTGTAATTGTTGCCATAGCCATCAGTAGCACGCACATTAAGAGTCCGCCAGTTTTTATTGGCAGGCTTATATAGGAACATGTGGTCACAATTCTTTTCAGGCTCGGATGTCGGACGTTGTTCCCAAGAGTTGCTATACTCAAGTTCGCGTACAGCACGCGGGTCAAGAATATTGCGCACCGGATGAATCGGAGTCCAAGAGCCACCATCGACCTGTACATCAACTGTCCAATCGGTATGCCAATAAAACACATTGATAAGCAATGTTTCATCATCCCGTATACGAGGTTGCGCATCGGCGGGAGACGCAATAGTACCGGGCACACGACCTGCTCTGAACGTAGCTTCAGCGGGAAGATAAATCTTAATCTGATAGTCTTCAGGTGTATCACATCCGTAATATTTGTTATTTACCACCTTGTTACCGCTCATATTGAGCAGAGCATATCCACGAGGACTTCCATCATTGCATATCATGCCGTTCCACCATGCTCCCATAACAGCGCCAATCGATGACTCCCGAATATTGGAAGCGATATCATAATGCTGATTATTATGAAGATGCCCGGAAAGAATCTGTACCTGATGGTAATCTTTAACTAAATCATATAGTTCATGATTATTGGTGACATGACCTGAAGAATTCCTGCGTATAGTCGGAATATGAAGTCCGATAAGTATAGACTTGGATTTGTCCACATACTTTAAATCCTCTTTAAGCCAAGCCATCTGCTGGTCTGTAATAGTTGCAGCATAGTCACTGTGGGATGTATAAAGGACATCATCCAGAGCAACAATATGCCAGTCACCGATATTAAGCGAATAGTATGTAGGCCCCATGGCATCGCGGTAATTCTTATCAGTAGTAATATCTCCTGTACCACCCTTGTCGTGGTCATGATTACCTATAACAGATAGCATTGGCACACCAAGTTGGGCGATACGGTTGCGATAAGTACTATAGTGAGCGGGAGCGTTCCAACAGATATCGCCAAGAGATATTCCAATCATATTACCGGTAAGTGAGGCTACATAATTTTTCCAACCAGTATTGGCCAAGATGTCATCAAGCATGCTTATATCAGTATCTGTTCCAATCTGTACATCGGCAAGAGTAAGGAGAGTGAAGTCAGTCTTTACCGGAGCAGATGCCAAGTCGAAATTGAGCTGTATGGCGGCATCCTGACTCAAGTCGATTGTCTTGTAGAACTTGCAGAAACCACCCTCTACAGGAACTTGGCAATCGGCCGGCACCGACACAAACACATGCTGCCGGTCAAGCGATTGCATCTGGTATTCGCCTTTATCATTGGTAGCGACTACATTTACACCATCACTTACCACAACTCCGGCACGCGGACGTCCGTCAACTGTCACTCGGCCCACTACATTCATTCCGGGCTCGCGTTCAATATCAATAGGCACACTCTCACCAGGCTGACGATAGTTGATTTTGTCATCTTCACACGACAGCAATGAGAAAGCCAAAAAGGCTAATGCGAGATATTTCATGATTTTCATTTCAATCTAATATTAAGGCATTAATAACCGGGATTCTGAACAAGGAGTGGATTACCTGCAAGGTACTTGTCGGGAAGAGGAAACCGACATTTGTTCTTATCGTTGGTAGCGGAGTGTGCCCACCAGTCCTCAGTAGTCCAAAGTCCCCAACGAATAAGATCGGTACGACGGTGTCCCTCTCCAAGAAATTCAATAAGCCACTCGTCGGCCATACGATATATGTCAAAATTGTCGGGCACTGGATCGGGGTCTATACCATTTGCAAAGTTGCGTCTGCGTACCTCGTTGATGAGATCTGCGGCACCTTTTTTATCGCCTGCACGCCACTTGCATTCGGCCAACGCATAATATACTTCGGTAAGACGATAGATTGGCATGTCAGGATTCCAAAGCAGGTCGTAATCATCGTCTGTTGGAATAGGCGACTTCACGAGACATACACCTGAGTTTTCCTGCCCCTCCATCTCGTGACTCTTGGTGCCTCCCGGAACGTCGACACAATCGACACGTGTGATATCCTTGCCTGCAAATTCCTTGGCACCCTTGACAGTCTGACCGGTACGTGGACTGGTTAGCTTACCGACAAGGAACATGCCTTCATACTTTTTATTGCCAAGATATACATATGGTTTCTTGCGCAGGTCTGCGTCGTTGAACTTCTCATAACTATTCCCGAGTTTCCACTGGGTGTAGATGGCACCGTTGGCAGTAGGTCGCGACGGTGTAAGAATAAAACCATTGTATATTGACGCAGGGAAAGAAACATCGAAGTATGTCTTGGCGTTTTGGGGAAAGAAGTAGCGATACCACCAGTTCCACTCCATCAGCGAGTGTTCCGACATCAGGTTCCATATCGCTTCAGGCGACTTGTCATTATCAAAGCCATGAGGCCCAGACCACGTTGGGTCAAGCTCGTAAGGACCATAATCACCTCGTATCACGCTCTCAAACTCCTTGGCGGCGTCGGCAAAGCGATCCTTGCCGATATATGCTTCGGCATTTAGATACAGCATGCCGAGCATCACAGTAGCTCCGGCCTGAGTGATAAATCCGTCCTGAGCCTCATTGATTGATTTGCGTATCTTTAGATTGGGCCGTGAAGAAATAATGAGCTGCTCTATATGATTGAACGTCTCCTCATCAGAGGAGCGCCCGCGCACTGCATCGGAAGTAGAATATACCACAGGCACCCCGCCAAAGAAATCTAACGCACGCATATAATAGTATGCGGTAAGACAATCGAGCTGAGCAAGCTGCCAGGCCTTGTCCTGACTGGTAAGTCCGAGTGCCACATAGTCGACATTGGCAAGGTCCTCTCGTGAGGCTATCGAACGGGCCACACCCTGAATTGGAGCGATATAAGAGTTCTCAATAAAGCGGTCGACAGATGTCCATGTATGCTCCTGCAGGCGCACATACTCGCCGTTGTTGTAGAAGTCCTTGCCCTTTGTACGGAAGGGGCAGGTCATCTCGTCGGTAGTAAGTTCCTGAAGATACCAGCGGTCGTTGGACATAAAGTATTTCAGATGAGTAAACGGACGTCCGAGCACCGCATAGGTATTTTCCGGGGCGGTGAAGAAGTTATCGGGAGTGACCTTGGAGTAAAATTTCTCATCAAGATCGCATGATGTCACGGACGCAACAGCAAGGAGTCCGAATAAGGCATATTTCAGTTTCATTGTATTGCTTTTAGTGTGTTAGAAAGTAAGCTGAAGTCCCAGAGTCCAGCGTGTAGTCTGAGGATACATGGTATAGGTGCTCACAACATACTCAAAACCCGGGAAGAGACCGTTGATACTGACTTCCGGATTATAGCCTTTGTATTTGGTCCATGTGTAAAGGTCGCGTGCCGTAACGTAGGCACGCACTTTGCTCAGATACTTGTTGTACTTGGACAGATTGAGTGTGTAGCCAAAAGTAAGCGCGTCAATCTTCAGGAATGTTCCATCGCTCAGGAAGTAGTCGCTGAGAATACGCTTGTCGTTGATGGCTGCATTGTCGGTATAGGCAATTTTGAGAAGATTTTCTGCCGATGACTGCTTGATGCCATGATAGAGATTTAGCTGAGAGAATACATCATAGTCAATCCATGAGCGGAGCGAAATGCCAAGGTCGAAGTTACGATAACGAAAATTGTTGTCCATCGACATGATAAGTGTAGGCACACCATTGCCTACATAATGCTTGTTGTCGTTGTTGAGATTCTCGGCGGTACCCGGTACAATGTTGTTGTTCTTGTCGTAGATGAGCCATTTGCCCTCGGCGTCAAGACCAGCATGCTTGAAAAGCCAGAACTCGCCTATTCTCGAACCATTGACGATACGTGATGCATTGCCCATGGATGCCGGAAATGCATCGCCGAGCACCACAGCATCCTCAGTGCCAAGATTGTCTATTTTCGAGGTGTTGTGGCTCATGCGCAATGTGGATGTCCAGGAGAAATCCTTCATAGCGAAAATATCGCCAGAAATCTCAAATTCCCATCCGTTGTTGGTAAGCGAGCCAATGTTGGTCATCAGCACAGAATGTACCATGGGGAGCACAGGAGCGGGCACTTCGTAGAGCATGTCATCGACACGACGGTGATAAATGTCAAACTTGCCATAAATCCTGTTATTAAGAAACGAATAGTCTATACCGACGTTTAGCTCTTTCTTCTGCTCCCACTTCAAGTCTGGGTTCATGTTGATTGTTGTACCATAAGCGTTCTGCCAGATACCATTTACAGCCCACATGCCCTCAGTACCTACAGAATACATACGCACGGTGTATCCGGCACCGAAGTCGTTGTTGCCTGTAATTCCATAGCCAACGCGTAACTTCAGGTCGTTAATCCAAGTCAGATTTTCCATGAACTTCTCGCGCGAGATACGCCATCCCCCTGACACCGACCAAAAATCGCCCCATCTGTTGCGCGGCCCGAACTTCGAGGAACCTTCTCTACGATAGCTTGCCGTAAACATGTATCTGTCATCAAACGAATAGTTTGCTCTTCCGAATATAGAGATGAGACGCTCACGCGGATCCTTGCTTGATGACATATCGGCCTCCCCGTCCTTGAGGTCGGTACCGGCACTCATGTCCCATGGTCCCAATCCATCGACCGAGAAGTTAGCGTTACTCATACTGAATGCTTCGCCATTGGTCTCCCAGAAGCTCCATCCGACAACAGCATCGAACCGGTGCTTCCGGTTAAAGTCGCGCATGAATGTCGCATATGCTTCAAATGACTTGTTGTCGGTCTTGCTGAACGAGTGGCTTGCCTTTCCACGCTTGTTACCGGTAACACTGTTACGGTGTTCGAAGTTGTAGTATTCATACTTCTGATACTGACGCTGGTCAATACCCATTGTGCCTTGAATCCACAGGCCATCAAGGATGGTGACTTTCAGTGTGGCATCTCCGAGAAACCACTTGTCCTTGCCGTCAAATTTCTTGAGCATGATGTCGGCCACAGGATTCCAGGTAGTGCTACCAAGGCCATAGCCGCTGACATTGTACTTAGCTGGAGCCTCGGGATTCATCATCGGAATTGTCGGATTGAGTGTTAGAGCCTGCTGAAACGAATAACTGCCCGTGCGGTTGTCGCGATCAGCCTCGCGGAACTGAGTGCGGACACCTATTTCGACCCTGCCATCCCACATCGTATAACGCCCGTTGAGTCGAGCCGAATAATCCTTGCGGCCATCACCAATCACAATACCTTTTTGATCGGAGTAAACAAATGACGAGTAGAGCTGAAGATTCTTTGTTCCGCCATTTATGGCAAGCGAATGGCGCTGTGAGAATGGATGGTCGTTGGTTAGTTGTTTATACCAATCGGTATCATATCCATAGTCCTGTCCAAGTCCATACTCGGTATACTCCTGCGAGGAAAGCAGGTCGAGATGCTTGCGCACACTCTCAGTAGAGAGCTCCATAGAGTAAGTTACCTGGGTCTTGCCCTCCTTAGCACGTTTTGTGGTAACGAGAATCACACCCGCTGCAGCACGTGTACCATAGATTGCACCTGCCGAGGCGTCCTTTAGAACATCAATGCTCTCGATATCTTCCTGATTGATGATTCGCAAGTCACCACCGGGCACACCATCTATTACCACAAGGGGGCCTTTCCCGGCATTGACCGAAGCAACTCCACGCAGCTGATAGCCGTTGGAGGCATTGGGCGAGGCACTGCTGGAGATTGTAAGACCGCTCACCTTGCCCTGAAGGGCGGTAGCAATAGTAGATCCGCCGAGACCACTGATAAGATTATCACCTTTGATTGAGGTAATCGATGAGGTTACGCGCTTCTTTTCCATTGTGCCATAGCCCACGACCACGACATCCTGAAGCACTGTAGAATTCTCCTTAAGCACAATGTCAATATGATTCTCAGAATCAACCTTTACGACGGTAGTCTCATATCCTACTGAACTTACACGAAGCGACTGCCCGGACTTTGCATTAATTGAGAAATTGCCATCGAAGTCGGCCGATGTGCCGACAGATGTGCCTACTACCATTATAGTGGCTCCCGTCAGAGGTTCTCCTTCAGGGTCGACAACAGTACCGGTGACTTGTGCGGAGGCGTTCATAGCACCAATTGACAAGACGAGCATAAGCAGCATTATCATGGTGCGACCGCATAAGGTCATATTTCGATATATTGATTTCATTACTTTTTATTTACATTAAATCTATATTGCATGGAATTAGTTAGCCACACGCTTGATGCTTACCTCATCAATAAGCCAACGACGATTGTATTTTGCAGCAGGATTCTTGTCCTTGTCGTCCATCACGGTGGGTCGGATGATAAAGCGGGTATCGGAGGTAACCTTGTTGACTGTTAATGAGAGATTTTCCCATTTCCACTTCTTTGTTTTGTCTTGATTAGGCACTTTGAACTCAGGTCCGAGTTTTGCAGTCTGGCCGCCAACAATCTCACCGGGACCCTCGATTTCAACAACAAGAACAATATTATCAGTGCCGTTCTTGCAACCTTTGAACGATAATTCCACATTCGCACAATGACCATTCTCAATATCAAGAGGCACACCGGTCTTTAGGCCTACCGTGTTGCTGGAAGCACCCATACGCAGGTATCCGTCAAGAATAAATACCCAGTCGCGCTTATCGGATGTATATTCTTTTACGACCTCCCATTTACCACCCTGCTCAGCATAAAAATATGGTGCGTATTTTAATCCGTCGCCATCATATATATTCAGATTCTTGGCTCCCGAACCATTGATAAGATTCATCTGATCCATATTGTTGGCAAAAGAGGGGTCAGTCTTACGGCGCTCCTCGGCAGCATCATGACACCAGTCGAACGGTTCCCAGAAATAACTGTAGCCTACCTGACGGTTGTCAAACGGAAGATTCCCGGCCTGCGACACCATAAGAGTAAATATGGCTCCATGCTCCGAAGTCAGCACAATATTCCCCGCACGCGGATCTCCGCTGTTGGGCTGCACGTTGAGCGTGATATTTGTGGTACCCGGCTGCCCGTTGTCGGGAGTTACAGTAAGCCACTCCGGCTTCTCGGTTACAGACCATGCCTCGAGAGCCGTGACGGGAGCCACGAGAGGTTGTCCGGCAGAAGTAGCTGTACCGTCAATGTCTATGTCGATGGCATCTACAGGCACTGTGAAACCTTTGGCGTCCTGTGTGATTGTTATATCGACTTTCTTGTCGCCGATTGTCACGGTGACACGCCCGCTGCGTGTGGCACGGGTATCGTTGATGCCAACATGGAGAGTCACAGCCGTAGTACCGGCCTGCCCACTTGGAGGCTGAGCTGAAATCCAGTCGCTAGACTCAATCGACCATGCATAGGTTGAGGTGACATTGAAAGTCGGATTACCACCATTTGGCAGATTGCCAATCATATTAACATTAAAGCTGGAGACAGATGCCGACACATCTCCCTCAAGACGAGTTTGGTTCACATAGAGCAATTCCGGTTTTCCTCCTGCCGCAGCAAGTTCGATGCAACCGCGACGATTTTGGTCAGTGGTGTTGGGCTCGGCAGTAAGGTGCATCACTACTCGTCCACGACAGCCTGAGGTATAGTTGAGCTTAACCCAGTCGGGACATATGCGCACGCTCCAGTCCCGATTGCAACCCAACTCAAATGCAGGACGCTTGCCGTCTGCATCAAGACCCTCGGCATCAAGATTAAATATAGTCTGCGATGCCTCGATATAAGCCTCAGGCTCCTTATCATCGTCGCACGAAACAATCAGGCTACTCCCGCTCAATAATATGACGCCACACATGAGCAGCGCCTTGAAATTGCGATACATATTCATATGTAGACAGATATCAGAGTTTAGTTTCCTTTAATGAAATCTCATTGAGCATCCAGCGGCAATAATCGGCAGTATTACCGTCGGTGCGCAATGCTATGCGTGTATCGGAGGATATATCTCGCAACACGTATTCTACAGTATGCCACATAAGTTGCACGGTAGGTGGTGTGAATACCGGACTCTTCTTTGCGCTTCCGGTCGCACCGACATAGCCGCTGCCACTTTCAATTGACACCACGAATGGTACTTTGTCGAGACCACTCTTAAGCGAACCTTCCGGACAAATCTGCACAGTAATGACTGCATTAACCTTTTCCGTACCCAAATCAAGGCGTGGAAGTATCACACCGGCATCGTACGACTTATACTCCGGATGGTATTTCTTGAAATTATTATTGAAATGTATGTAACTAATATAAGCCGACACCTGTTTGCCCTGCATATTATATATTGTAAGGCCAGTGGATTCCCAGCCTGACTTTATTGGGTCGGCAAGTACATCCTGTCGTTTTTTTCCGCTCGTATCCTGATCTCCCACCGGATCGGAATTAGGTTGGGCAAGAGGTATACACCATTCAAAATCCTGATGATAAAACAAACGCATTGGGTCGGGAGCCTGCTCGGTCTGAGTCACTACAAGCTCCTCGTAAAGATTACCGCTACGCACAAGCAAAGTGCCAGTACGCAGCGCACCACTTTCATTTTCTTTCGCAACAATTAGTACGTCGTTCAGACCATGCCCTGTAGGTTTGTCGACGCCGAGCCAATCCTGCTCGGATGTAATTTCATAGCCCTTGTTGGCTATCACTCTGAACTTGACATCCTGGTCGAGAGGTGACTTGCCGTTGCGGGCAAGTGTGGCCTCATGAGTGTCAATGCTGAGACGCGCCACCGCTTCTTCAGCCTTATCCTCTGTGTTACAGGAAGTTATACCCCCCCCCACAAAATCAAGAAGGCCAGCGATGTAGCGACTTTCTTCTTCATGTAATTCATTCTAATAATGATTGGTATTAAAATTAAAAAATCGGCACGAAATCTAATAAGCGATATCGACCAAACCAAATAATATCAAGGAGTTCTTGAATTTAAACAAAAAACACCTTGATACAACCGCATCAACCGCACGATACGATTCAAGACTTAGGCACTTAGAGCATAATGCTCTTATTCAGGATTAGATAATTGATATAATTAAAGCACATTCGAAACATATTAATTTCGTTTCACAACAAAATTATATATTAAATAAATTTTATGCAAAAAAAATCTCCCAATATTTATATTATACTCCCCTTTTTAACATTTACACCTTTCAAATCGAAAAGGGGCTGTGTTAAACACAGCCCCTTTTATGAGATTATTTGCAAGAATTACTTGTTGACCTGGAAACGGTTGATGCCGTCGCGGAGGTAGGCCACGGTCTGGTTGGCGGCGGCGATACCGGCGTTGATGTTGGCCTCGGCGGTCTGTGCACCCATTTTCTTGGGGGTAAAGAACACGCGGTCGCCAAATTTCTCTTTGAGCACATCGGCATTGTCGGGCTTGATATCAGCCATGTACTTGATATCCGTACGGGCTTCAAGCGCTTTTTCGAGACCGGCTTCGTCGATTACCTCCTTGCGGGCGGTGTTGATAAGGATTCCGCCTTTGGGCATTTTGGTAATAAGCTCGTAGCCTATGCTGCCTTTTGTCTCGGGAGTGGCCGGAATGTGAATCGACACTACTTCGTTGCCGGAGTACAGTGTGTCGGTGTCATGCAGGGGAGTAACACCCTCGGCCTCCATGGCGCCATCGGGGCAATAGGGATCAAATGCGCTTACTTCCATGCCGAATCCCTTGGCCACGCGGGCTACGTTGCGGCCTACCTGGCCATAGGCCTGAATGCCGAGACGCTTGCCTTTGAGTTCTATGCCTGAAGTACCGTTGTAGGAGTTGCGCGCGGCCATCACAGCCATGCCGAATACGAGCTCGGCCACTGCGTTGGAGTTCTGGCCGGGTGTATTCTCTACTACTACATTGTGGGCAGTGGCTGCAGCGAGGTCTACGTTGTCGTAGCCGGCACCGGCGCGCACTACTATCTTGAGGTTCTTAGCTGCGTCGAGCACTTCCGCATCCACTTTGTCTGAACGTATAATCAGACCATCGGCGTTGGCTACTGCAGCGAGGAGGTCGGCACGGTCGGTATATTTTTCAAGAAGCTCGAGTTCGTAGCCGGCTTCTTCGATTACCCGGCGTATACCGTCGACGGCTACTGCCGCAAACGGTTTTTCGGTTGCTACCAATACTTTCATTTCCGTAGTGATTAATGTAATGTATCAGTGTTTCTTTTCAAACTCGTTCATTGCCTCAACGAGCACTTTTACGCTCTCGATGGGGAGTGCATTGTAGAGCGATGCACGGAATCCGCCTACCGAGCGGTGGCCCTTGATGCCCACTATGCCCTTTGTAGAGGCGAAGTCAATGAATTCTTTCTCAAGCTCCACATATTCGGGCTTCATAACGAAGCATACATTCATTATCGAACGATCCTCAGGCTCGACAGTACCTACAAACATCTTGCTGGAGTCGATGGCGCTGTAGAGCAGTTCGGCCTTGGCAAGGTCGCGGCGTTCCATCTCTTTCACACCGCCGAGTTCCTTGTAGTACTTGAGGGTCTGGAGAGCTGAATAGATGGGGAGCACGGGGGGAGTGTTGAACATCGAGCCCTTCTTGATGTGGGTACGGTAATCGAGCATAGTGGGGATAGCGCGGTCTACATTGCCAAGAGCGGAGTCCTTTACGATGACGATTGTCACACCGGCAGGGGCGAGATTCTTCTGCGCTCCGGCGTAAATGACGTCATATTTGCTTACATCGACAGGACGGGAGAAGATGTCGCTCGACATATCGGCTACCAGAGGTACATTTACATCCGGATCGAAGCGCACTTCGGTACCGAATATGGTATTGTTGCTGGTGAAGTGGAAATAGTCGGCATCCTCGGGAACAGTGAAGTTCTTGGGGATATAAGTATAGTTCTTGTCTTTTGAAGAAGCCACTACATCGACCTCACCGAAGAGTTTGGCTTCCTTTATAGCATTGGCGGCCCATGTGCCGGTATCGGTATAGGCGGCTTTCTTCTTGAGCAGGTTGAAAGGCACCATGCAGAACTGCATTGACGCACCTCCGCCGAGGAAAAGCACGGAATATCCTTCGGGGACTTCGAGGAGTTCCTTGACAAGGGCCTGTGCTTCATCCATAACGGCTGTAAACTCCTTGCTGCGGTGTGATACCTCAAGAATGGACAGACCGGTTCCGGCGAAGTCCTTGATTGCCTCGGCCGTGTTCTTTATTGTGTATTCACTAAGAATCGACGGTCCGGCATAAAAGTTATGCTTCTTCATACAGAGTACTTTTATATATATGTAATTTGTTATGCAGTATGCATGCATTCACGGATTATCCGCTCTTGCATGTGCAAAATTACACAATTTCTCAAAAGACGCCCACCATTTGACAAGAAAAATACCCCCATTAACGAAATTTTTCTTTAATGGGGGCATTGATTATCTTTCAGGCGACTCCTCTGTCATTTCTTCTTTGCAGGGTCACAGGTGAGCCCTACTCCGAGTTTTTTGAATATCTTGTGGTCGACTTCGCCGAGCATTACTGTAGAATGCACCTGACATCCGTCAAGTTCGGGTAGCTTCTCCAGCGCGCGGCGGCAGTTTTCGTCGCGCGGGCTCAGCACCGACAAGGCCACCAGCACCTCATCGGTATGTAGGCGTGGGTTGCGGCTGCACAGATAGTTTATCTTAGTATGCTGTATGGGCTCTATGAGGTCCTGCGGCAGCAGCTTTACATCGTGACCGATGCCGGCCAGATGCTTGATGGCATTCAGTATCAGCGCGGCGCTCGGGCCAAGCAACGGCGAGGTTTTGGCTGTGATTATAGTGCCGTCGGCCAATTCTATCGCCGAGCATGGCACACCGGTCTCTTTCGAGCGTGCACGTGCTGCGGCTATAGTCTTGCGGTAGCTGAGGTCTATGCCGGCCTGATTGAAAAGGAGCGCAATCTTATTTACCTCGGCGTCGTTGCTCTCGCCCAAGGCCATGCGGTTGAGCGCAGTAAAGTAACGGCGGATAATCTCGTTGCGCGAAGCATCGTAGCATACATCATCGTCGCTGATGCAGAATCCTACCATATTGACTCCCATGTCGGTAGGTGACTTATATGGATTCGACCCGTAGATGCCGCGGAACAGAGCGTCAAGCACCGGGAATATCTCGATATCGCGATTGTAGTTGACCGCTTTCTCTCCATATGCATCGAGATGAAATGGATCAATCATGTTTACGTCATTAAGGTCGGCGGTAGCAGCCTCATATGCGATATTAACGGGATGCCGTAATGACAGATTCCATACCGGGAATGTCTCAAACTTGGCATATCCGGCCTCTATGCCGCGCTTGTGCTCGTTATAGAGCTGACTGAGACACACGGCCATCTTGCCGCTGCCCGGACCCGGAGCTGTCACGATTACCAGGGGCTCCTCAGTCTTGATATAGTCATTCCGGCCAAAGCCATCGTCAGAGGCGATAAGTCCAACATTGGCAGGATATCCGTCAATTATGTAGTGAACATAGCTCTTTATGCCCATGCGCTCCAATCGCTGACGAAACGCATCGGCACTGGCCTGTCCGTTGTAGTGTGTGATGACGATTGAATTGACTCTGAATCCCCTTTTCTGAAACTCGCTTCTTAGTCTGAGGGCATCCATGTCGTAGGTAATGCCGAGATCCTGCCTAACCTTGTTCTTTTCAATATCTACAGCACTGATTACTATCACTATTTCGGCATGATCTGCAAGCTGGCTCAGCATACGCAACTTACTGTCGGGCTGAAATCCGGGGAGCACGCGGCTTGCATGATGGTCGTCGAACAGCTTGCCTCCAAGCTCCAGATAAAGTTTGTTGCCAAACTTTGCAATCCTGTCCTTAATATGGCTGGACTGGATTTTCACATATTTCTCGTTGTCGAATCCGTGTCTCATAACGGGACACAAAATTACGCAAATTCCATGGATTAACATCCCAACCAGACAAAAAAATCTAAATAATGTTTATTATCCTTATTATAATATAGGTATAACATAAGAGTCGGCTCTCTGATAACATTATATATCACCCGCACGACGAGCATTATAGCAAAATTCCACCAACACCCATGAATACACAGCATTTTGAAAGCACAACCACAAAAAGAACTCAAAATGTCAAGAAATTTAAAGTTTTTCAAAAATTTTTCACATTCCCTATTGCGGAGAAAACGGAAATTACTAATTTTGCAGACGTAACGGGAGCCGAATCCCCTACAACCAATCTCTAAACCTATGATAAAAGAGATTCCATTCACCAAGATGCATGGCATAGGCAACGACTACATATACATCGACTGTATGGAGCGTGTGCCGGAAAATCTGCCACAGCTTGCCATTGAGATGAGCGACCGTCACACAGGTGTAGGCGGCGACGGAATCATCCTCATCTGTCCTTCGGAATGTGCCGATTTCAAGATGCGTATTTTTAATGCAGATGGCTCCGAAGCGCGAATGTGCGGCAACGGCAGCCGCTGTGTCGGACGCTATGTCTACGAATCACGACTGACCGACAAGACAACCGTCACACTCGAGACACTTTCAGGAATAAAAACATTACGTCTCCACCCCGACCTTCAGGGCAACATAACATCTGTCACAGTCGACATGGGGATTCCCGTGACCGCTCCCGTCGAAGTTCCGGTAAGATTCAATGCTCCCAGGATGGTCAGTGAAAATGTGCCGACATCCCATGGCCCGGTAAAGATTACAGCCGTATCAATGGGAAATCCTCATGGAGTCATATTGGTCGATTCTGCCGATAATGCACCCGTAGAAACTCTTGGCCCGGAACTCGAACACCACGTCATATGGCCTGACAGGGCAAACATCGAGTTTGTCGAAGTAGTAAATACCACCGAATTGCGAATGCGCGTGTGGGAACGTGGCAGCGGCGAGACAATGGCATGCGGCACGGGAGCATGCGCCTCGCTTGTGGCATGTGTACTCAATCGGCTCACGGAGCGCCACGCCATAATACATCTGCTCGGAGGCGACCTCGAAATAGAATGGAATCCTGACGACTCACATGTGTACATGACCGGACCGGCCGAAACCGTATTCAACGGCATCTACCGCCGACTACTATAGATTAATATACAGGGACTGACAAATAATGGGATAACAATGATAAGGATTAACGACAACTTCCACCGGCTCGCGCCTACCTACCTTTTCACCGAAGTAGCCCGCCGACTTAAGGCCTACGCCACGGCCAATCCCGATGTGGATATAATCCGTATGGGCATAGGCGATGTAACGTGCCCGATATGTCCGGCCGCCGTTGAAGCAATGAAAAAAGCGGCCGACGACCAGAGCGACCCCTCCACATTTCACGGATATGGTCCCGAACAGGGTTATGAATGGCTACGCCGGGCCATAGCCGAAGGCGACTATATGTCGCGTGGAGTAAACGTGGATATCGACGAGATTTTCGTAAGCGATGGTGCCAAAAGCGATACAGGCAACATAGGTGATATCATTTCTACGGAATGCCGCGTAGCCGTCACCGACCCTGTATATCCGGTATATGTCGACACAAATGTAATGGCCGGACGTGCCGGTACACCCACCCCCGACGGATGCTGGAGCCGCATAAGCTATCTGCCGTGTATAGCAGAAAATGCATTCATACCGGCTCTCCCGACCGACAGCCCCGATGTAATCTACCTGTGCTACCCAAACAATCCCACAGGCACGACTCTTACCCGCGACGAACTCGCCCGATGGGTTGAATACGCGCGTGCCCACGGTTCGCTTATATTATTTGATTCGGCCTACGAGGCATATATAACCAGTCCCGACGTGCCCCATTCAATATATGAGATTGAGGGTGCCCGCGAGGTAGCCATCGAATTCCGCAGTTTCTCCAAGACCGCCGGATTCACAGGGCTGAGATGCGGATACACCGTAGTACCTAAAGAACTGAAAGGTGTAGCGGAAGATGGTACCATTGTGAGTCTCAACAGCCTATGGCTACGCCGGCAATCTACAAAATTCAACGGTGCGAGCTACATTATACAGCGTGCAGCCGAGGCCCTCTATACTCCCGAAGGACGCCGACAGGTAGCCGACACCATAGCCTACTACATGCGCAACGCAAGGATATTGCGCGAAGGCCTTGAGCAGATGGGACTGCATGTATGGGGAGGTATTGACGCTCCTTACATATGGCTCCGCACTCCCGACGGCATGTCATCATGGGAATTCTTCGATTTTCTGCTCGACCGTTGTCATGTGGCCGGAACTCCGGGCTCAGGCTTCGGGCCATCGGGCGAAGGATATTTCAGACTCACTGCATTCGGCCGCTACGAGGACACAGTGCGTGCGGTGGAGCGGATGCGCCAGCTCTCTGTAAATGAATAGATACAAACCAACTAATAATCATATATTCAAAGTGTTATGTCAAAGTTGAGATTTAAAGTAGTGGAAGAGGCTTTTGACCGTAAAGCCATACCTGTGGAAACTCCCAAAGAGCGTCCGACAGAGTATTACGGAAAATACGTCTTCAACCGTCAGAAGATGTTTGAGTATCTTCCCAAGAAAACCTATGATGCACTTGTCGATGCTATCGACAACAAAAAGACCTTGTCTCGCGAAGTCGCCGACAGTGTGGCCGCAGGCATGAAGCAGTGGGCCATCGACAACGGTGCGCGCCACTACACCCACTGGTTCCATCCGCTGACCGACGGCACCGCAGAAAAGCACGATGCTTTCGTTGAGCACGACGGCAAAGGCGGCATGGTAGAGGAATTCACCGGCAAGCTCCTCGTACAGCAGGAGCCCGACGCATCGAGCTTCCCCAACGGAGGTATACGCAACACATTCGAGGCACGAGGATATTCGGCCTGGGACATATCGTCGCCTGCGTTCATCCTCGACAAGACTCTCTGTATCCCGACAATCTTCATCGCCTATACCGGCGAATCGCTCGACTACAAGACACCTCTGCTACGAGCCCTCAACAGCGTTGACAAGGCCGCCACAGCCGTAGCCCGATATTTCGACCCCGAGGTAAAGCATGTCAACTCGTTTCTGGGATGGGAGCAGGAATACTTCCTCGTCGACGAGGCTCTCTACAGTGCACGTCCCGACCTGGTGATGACCGGTCGCACTCTCATGGGACATGAAAGCGCCAAAAACCAACAGCTCGAAGATCACTATTTCGGTGCCATACCCTCACGTGTCGAATCCTTCATGCTCGACCTTGAAATCGAGTGCCACAAACTCGGCATTCCCGCCAAGACCCGCCACAACGAGGTAGCCCCCAACCAGTTTGAGCTTGCCCCCATATTTGAGGAGACCAATCTTGCCAACGACCACAATCTACTGCTGATGTCGCTCATCGCAGAGGTGGCACGCCGCCACAATTTCCGTGTACTCCTCCATGAGAAGCCATTCGCAGGCATCAACGGCTCGGGCAAGCACAACAACTGGAGCCTTGGCACTGACAAAGGTGTGCTGCTATACGCTCCCGGCAAGACCCCAAAAGATAATCTGCAGTTTATAACATTCGTGGCCAATACAATGGCGGCGGTACATCGCCACAACGGGCTGTTGAAAGCCTCGATTATGTCGGCTACAAACGCCCACCGTCTTGGAGCCAATGAGGCGCCCCCGGCTATCATATCCATATTCCTCGGCTCACAGCTGTCAGAAATATTCGACAAACTCGAAAAAAGCGACTCCGACGATCTCATAGAACTGGCAGGGAAAAAGGGCTTGAAAATCAACGTAGACCAGATTCCCGAAATCATGGTCGACAACACCGACCGCAACCGCACGTCGCCATTTGCCTTTACCGGCAACCGCTTCGAATTCCGTGCAGTAGGCTCGTCGGCCAACTGTGCCTCGGCCATGATTGCACTCAATGCCGCCATAGCCGAGCAACTGATGGACTTCAAGACAAAAGTCGACGCACGCATCGCCGCCGGCGAAGGTCTCGACCACGCTCTCCTTGCCGAGGTAAAAGAGATACTGCGCGAGTCAAAGGCTATACATTTCGACGGCAACGGATACTCCGACGAATGGAAGGAAGAAGCCGGCCGCCGAGGCCTCGACTGCGAGACATCGGCACCAAAGATTTTCGACGCATATCTTTCACCCTCAAGCATCGAGATGTTCAGCAAGACCGGAGTATTCACCAAGCTCGAGCTCGAGGCACGCAACGAGGTGAAGTGGGAGATGTATACCAAGAAACTCCAGATTGAAGCCCGCGTACTCGGCGACCTCGCCATCAACCATGTAATACCCGTGGCAATCCGCTACCAGTCTGTACTCACCGACAATGTGTTCAAACTCAAGACTCTATTCCCCAACGAAAAGGGCGACAAGCTCGCCGCAATGGATCTCGACACCATCGAACGCATATCAACCCACATGGCCACAATCATGGAAGAGGTGAAAAAGATGGTCAATGCCCGCAAAGCCGCAAACAAGATTGATGACGAGAGGGAAAAAGCCATCGCATACCACGATAATGTGCTCCCCTGCATGGATGTCATCCGCTATCACATCGACAAGCTCGAGCTGATGGTTGATGACGAAATGTGGCCACTGCCCAAGTACCGCGAACTGCTCTTTATCCGCTAAACCGGACATATACACATACATGAATGGAGGCGGCATTACGCCGCCCCCTTCTCTTCTCTTCTCTCCTACCTCATTAAGGAAAGTTTTTTAAGAAAAAAGATATGCATAAAGGTTTGCCAACGTCCAGAGGGCTATATGACAGCCGCTACGAGCACGACGCCTGCGGCGTAGGACTGCTCGTCAATATCAAGGGCGTAAAATCGCATCAGCTTGTTGAAAAAGGACTGCAGGTGCTTGAGCACATGGTCCACCGAGGTGCCGAAGGCGCCGACCCCAAGACCGGCGACGGAGCCGGCATAATGGTACAGATACCTCACGAGTTTATTCTGCTGCAAGGAATCGCAGTGCCCGAAAAGGGCCGCTACGGTACCGGCCTTGTGTTTCTCCCGAAAGATGAGTACATACAGCAGACAATACTCGACATTATCGAACGCGAAGCAATGGAGGCCGGACTGTCGCTCATAGCCGTGCGCGATGTCCCCACCAACAACGACCAGCTCGGTATCGTGGCCCGCGGAGCCGAGCCGGCCATACGACAGATATTCATCGCCGACGAAAGCAGCGACGAACCGATGGAACCTCGACTGTATATACTGCGCCGACGCATCGAGAAGAAAATCGCATCGCTTGACATCCCCGACAAGGAGCAATTTTATATCGTGAGCTTGTCATCGCGCGTGATTGTATATAAAGGAATGCTGTCGAGTCTGCAACTGCGCTACTATTTCCCCGACCTGATGAATCCGCATTTCACCACCGGGATGGCGCTTGTACATTCGCGCTTCTCCACCAACACTTTTCCGACATGGGCACTGGCACAGCCGTTCAGAATGCTCGGTCACAACGGTGAAATCAATACCATACAGGGCAACCGCATGTGGATGAAAGCCCGCGAGTGTGTGCTGCATCCCGCTGTGCTGGGCGACAACGACGTAACTCCTATCATACAGCCGGGCATGAGCGACTCGGCCTCGCTCGACAACGTACTTGAGTACTTCGTCATGTCGGGCATGTCGCTCCCCCACGCCCTTGCAATGCTTGTGCCGGAGTCATTCAACGATCGCAACCCCATATCACCGGAGCTGAAGGCATTCTATGAATATCACTCAATCCTCATGGAGGCATGGGACGGTCCGGCCACACTGCTCTTCAGCGACGGACGCTATGCCGGTGGCATGCTTGACCGAAACGGCCTGCGCCCGGCACGCTATCTGATTACCAACAACGGCACTATGGTAGTGGCGTCGGAGATAGGAGTGCTTCCGTTCGAAGCATCGGAAGTGAAGGAGAAAGGACGCCTGCGCCCCGGCAAGATGCTGATGGTCGACATGGAGAAGGGAGAGATATATTATGACCCTGAACTCAAGGAAAAACTTGCCGGAGAATTCCCTTACCGAGACTGGCTGCAACGCAACCGCATCATACTCGACAAGATTACCACCGGCAGAAAGGTGGAGAACACGGTAGCCGACTTCCACAGACAGCTTAAGGCATTCTCATACCATCGCGAAGATATCGAAAAGATAATGACTCCGATGGCTGCTGATGCAAAAGAGCCGGTCAACTCTATGGGCTGCGACACACCTTTGGCAGTACTGAGTCGTGAGCCGCAGATTCTCTTCAACTACTTCCGCCAGCACTTTGCCCAAGTCACAAACCCGCCTATCGACCCGCTCCGCGAAGAGCTCGTGATGAGTCTCGACAGCTACATCGGAGCCATAAATCTCAACCTCTTTGAGCTGTCGCCCGAACTGTGCAAGATGGTGCTCTTGAAGCGCCCCATCATCACCAATCGCGAGCTCGACATACTCTGCAATCTGCGCTACAAGGGATTCAACACCCGCAAACTCGCAATGACATTCCCGGTTAAAGATGGAGCCCAAGGTCTGGAGGATGCCATCGAGCGTCTTTGCAACGAAGCCGAGCAGGCTGTCGACGAAGGTTGCAACTATATCGTGCTCTCCGACCGCGGCGTCGACCGGGATAATGCCCCGATACCGTCGCTACTCGCCACTTCTGCGGTTCACCACCATCTGATTGACAGAAAAAAACGTCTACAGACTGCACTTATAATCGAGACAGCCGGCGCACGCGAGGTAATGCACTTCGCTCTGCTCTCAGGCTACGGAGCCAGTGCCGTAAATCCCTACCTTGCGTTCGCCGTCATCAACGACCTGGTAGAACGCAAAGAGCTGCAGCTCGACTTCCACACCGCCGAAAAGAACTTCATCAAGGCTGTCGACAAAGGTCTGCTCAAAGTAATGTCAAAAATGGGCATATCTACCCTCACTTCGTATAAAGGAGCACAGCTGTTTGAGGCAATCGGCATCTCGGAGGAGCTGACACGCAGGTACTTCGGTTCTACCGTAAGCAAAATCGGAGGTATAGACCTTGCCGACCTGACCCACGAGATACTTGCCACCCATACCGCAGCATATACCAAAGAAAGCGACTCCGACGAGCCGCTGCGCCATATCGGACAATACGCATTCCGCAAGGATGGCGAAAGCCACGCATGGACTCCCGAAGCCATAGCCACACTGCAGATTGCCACACGTCTGGGAAGCTATAAGAAATTCAAGGAATTCACCTCAATCGTCGATAATAAGCCCTCTCCCATATTCATACGCGACTTCCTCGAGTTCCATAAAGGCACACCTGTGCCTATTGAAGAGGTCGAGCCGGAGGAAGCGATTATGCGTCGGTTCGTTACAGGTGCCATGTCGTTCGGTTCAATCTCACGCGAGGCCCATGAAGCGCTCGGTATAGCCATGAACGCCATCGGAGCACGCTCCAATACCGGCGAAGGAGGAGAAGACCCCGAGCGGTTCAAGCCACGTGAGGATGGTTCATCGGCACGCTCGGCCATCAAGCAGGTGGCATCCGGACGTTTCGGCGTTACTGCCGAATACCTTGTCAACGCCGACGAGATACAGATTAAGATAGCCCAGGGAGCAAAACCCGGCGAGGGCGGCCAGTTGCCGGGCTTCAAGGTCGACAAAATTATTGCCCGGACACGCCACTCTATACCGGGTATATCGCTCATCTCTCCCCCACCCCACCACGACATCTATTCCATCGAGGATCTTGCCCAGCTCATCTTCGACCTGAAAAATGTCAATCCTCAGGCTGCTGTGAGCGTCAAACTGGTAAGCGAGAGCGGTGTCGGCACTATCGCCGCCGGTGTGGCCAAGGCCAAGAGCGACCTTATAACCATATCGGGCAGCGACGGAGGCACCGGCGCGTCTCCCGCCAGCTCAATCAGATACGCCGGTCTGCCGGTGGAAATCGGATTGGCTGAAACCCAGCAGACACTTGTGCTCAACAATCTCCGCGGACAGGTAAAGCTCCAGGCCGACGGTCAGCTGAAGACAGCGCGCGACGTCATCACAATGGCGATGCTTGGCGCCGAAGAATACGGGTTCGCCACAAGCGCGCTGATTGTGCTTGGATGCGTGATGATGCGCAAATGTCATCTCAACACATGCCCTGTAGGGGTAGCCACACAAAATGAGGAACTGCGCCGGCGATTTGTAGGCCGCTCGGAGTATGTGGTCAACTTCTTCCGTTTCCTTGCACGTGAAATCAGGGAGACTCTGGCAGAGATCGGCGTTCGCTCGCTCGACGAAGTAATCGGACGCACTGACATGCTACGCGTCAAGGCCGACTATACCACCCCAAAGACATCCCACCTCGACTTCTCGCGTCTGCTCTACATGCCGTCGGAAGCCAAGGTCAACGCCATAATCAATGTCGTGCCCCAGAAGCACGACATCGACCATGTACTCGACCGCGAACTGATTTCCAGAGCATATCCTGCCATTGAGTCAGGAATGCCTGTCGAACTCGAGTTCCCCATACATAATACTGACCGCTCTGTAGGCGCTATGCTCTCGGGCGTGATTGCAAGAAAGTATGGTAACGCCGGTCTGTCCGATGGGACAATATCATGCACGTTCCTTGGCTCGGCAGGTCAGTCGTTCGGCGCATTTCTCGCCCACGGCATATCATTCAGGCTTGAGGGAGACGCCAACGATTATGTAGGCAAGGGACTGTCAGGCGGACGCATTGTAATAGTGCCGCCGACAGGAGCTAAATTCCTGCCACAGGACAATATAATCGCCGGAAACACATTGCTCTACGGAGCCACCTCAGGCGAAATATACATCAACGGACGTGTAGGCGAAAGATTCTGTGTGCGCAACTCGGGCGCAATCGCCGTAGTGGAAGGCGTAGGCGATCATTGCTGCGAATACATGACCGGAGGACGTACTGTAGTGCTCGGCTCGACAGGGCGTAACTTTGCCGCCGGCATGAGCGGAGGCATTGCTTACGTATGGAATCCTGATGGCAATTTTGACTACTTCTGCAACATGGAGATGGTCGAGCTGTCGCTCATCGAAGATATGGCCGACAACCGCGAACTGTACCGTCTGATTGGCAACCACTACAAGCACACACGCTCACCACTCGCCGGAATGATGCTCGACAACTGGCAGCAGTATGTCGACCAGTTTATCAAGGTCATTCCATTTGAATACAAAAAGGTGCTCCACCAGGAAAAAATGGATCGCATGCAGGAGAAGATTGCCGGCATCGAGCGCGACTAAACTATCTCTAAGTCGACCAGAGATTACCAACTAATCAAGAATACATAACGCAACACAATATATGGGAAATCCCAAAGCGTTTCTAACAATACCACGTAAAGAGGCCGGCTACCGGCCCGTCAACGACAGAATAAAGGATTACGGAGAGGTAGAGCAGACTCTCAATCCGGAGGATCGCCGCCTGCAGGCATCGCGCTGCATGGAATGTGGAGTACCGTTCTGCCATTGGAGCTGCCCTTTGGGTAACAAGCAGCCAGAATGGCAGGACCGTCTTTACAAAAACGACATACGCGGAGCATACCGTCTGCTCACAGCCACTGATGACTTTCCCGAATTTACCGGACGTGTATGCCCGGCCCTGTGCGAGAAAGGATGCGTGCTCAACAAGGAGCATGAGCCGGTAACAATACGTGAGAACGAAGCCGCAATCGTAGAGCGCGCTTTCCTCGAAGGAGTGGTGGAGCCACGCATACCGTCGACACGTACCGGAAAACGGGTGGCCGTAATCGGTTCGGGCCCTGCAGGTCTTACATGCGCCAACCGTCTCAACCAGCATGGGCACATAGTCACAGTATTTGAGAAAAACGAAGCCACAGGCGGTCTGCTGCGTTTCGGCATACCTGATTTTAAACTCAACAAAAGCGTGATTGACAGGCGTGTGGATATTCTCAAGCAGGAAGGAATAGAATTCCGCACAGGAGTTGAAGTCGGTACCGACATTCCGTTGTCACAAATTACCGAAGAATATGATGCGGTATGTATAGCCATCGGTGCAGAAGTACCGCGCGACCTTCAGGTGGAGGGCCGCGGGCTGCACGGAGTCCATTTCGCACTCGAACTACTACAGCAACAGAACCGCGTAAATGCCGGCCTTGAGTTCCCGGCCGATATCCGTATCTCGGCCAAAGACAAGAACGTGCTTGTAATCGGGGGAGGCGATACCGGCAGCGACTGCGTAGGTACAGCCAACCGACAAGGCGCACGGAGTGTTACCCAGATTGAAATCATGCCTATGCCCCCCGAAGGTGAGAATCCCGACACCCCATGGCCCTATTGGCCTGTTGTACTCAAGACTTCCAGCAGCCATCTGGAAGGATGCACCCGAAGATGGTTACTCGACACTCGCCGTTTCATAGGAGACAGCGACGGGCGTGTAAGCGAAGTCGAGGTAGAGGAAATCGAATGGGTCAACGATGCCGCCACCGGCCGAAAGACTATAAAAAGGTCGGGCAAGACTGAGAAGATAAAGACCGAACTGGTGCTCCTCGCCCTCGGATTTACCAATCCAAGAGCCGAAGGGCTTCTTGAACAGGCCGGTGTAGAGATAGACGCGCGCGGAAATGTAAAAGTCAACGCCGACATGTCGACATCCGTATCTGGAATATTTGCCGCCGGCGATGCCTCGACCGGGGCATCACTCGTGGTAAGATGTATCGCATCAGGCCGACAGGCCGCTGAAGGCATACACCATTACTTATCGTCAAAATAGCATTTTCATATAGAGCCGCACACCTTCCGACAGGGATGCGGCTCTTCTATTATAACCAACTTACCGATAGATGGAACCTCTCAAACATGAATGCGGCGTGGCTATGGTGCGCCTGCTCAAGCCGCTGAGTTACTACAAGGAAAAGTACGGCACATGGCATTACGGCCTCAACAAGCTGTACCTGCTGATGGAAAAGCAACACAACCGCGGACAGGAAGCCGCCGGCGCCGGATGTATCAAGATGCACTCCCCCGCCGGCAGCGAATATGTGTATCGCGAGCGTGCGCTCGGCTCAGGAGCCATAAGCGAGATATTCTCGTCAATCAACCATCAGATAGAGCATGCCCGGCTCGGCGACCATAGCGCAGAATGGGTCGAGGAGGAAGCCCCGTTTATCGGCGAGATATACATGGGCCATCTACGCTACTCTACCACCGGGCGCAGCGGCATGAGCTATGTGCATCCGTTTCTGCGCCGCAATAACTGGTGCTCGCGCTCGCTTATGCTCTGCGGAAACTTCAACATGACCAATGTCGAAAGTATATTCTCTGAAGTGGTGGCCAAAGGGCAGCATCCGCGCATTTTTTCCGACACGGTAATCATACTTGAGCAGCTCGGCTACTCCCTCGACAAAGAGAACAGCCGTCTGCACCAGGAGTTCACCCTGCAGGGTCTTGACGGCATAGAACGCGCCCGTGCGATAGAGGACAATCTCGACATACCGTCTATCCTGCGCTCCACAGCCCCAAGCTGGGACGGCGGATATGTAATATGCGGAGCCGTCGGATCCGGTGACATATGGACATTGCGCGACCCCCATGGCATACGTCCGGCATTCTATTATACCGACGACGAGATTGTGGTTGTAGCCTCCGAACGCCCTGTAATACAGACTGTAATGGATGTCGCAATCGACGATGTGCACGAACTGGCTCCCGGAGCGGCTGTCATTGTGGCAAAGAGCGGAAATGTAAGTGTGGAGCAGGTGCTCCCGACTGCCTCCGACGCCCGCTGCTCGTTTGAGCGCATTTATTTCTCTCGTGGAAGTGATGCCGACATATACCGTGAACGCAAGGCTCTCGGATGTCAGCTCGCCGCACCTGTTACCGAAGCATTGGGAGGCGACCTTCGCCATGCAGTGTTCTCCTTTATTCCCAACACGGCAGAAGTGGCGTTTATCGGTATGTGCGAAGGGCTTGAGAGTGAACTTGACCATCGCCGGACAGAAGCAATACTTTCCGCACAGAAAAGGGACGAACTTACACCCGCAGTACTCGAAGAGATAATGAGCGACAAACTGCGCGTGGAGAAAGTGGCCATAAAGGATATCAAGCTACGCACGTTTATCGCAGAAGGTGCTACACGCACCGATCTCGCCACACATGTCTACGACGTGACATACGGTCTGATTGAACCGGGAGTCGACTCCCTTGTAGTGATTGACGACTCTATCGTGCGCGGCACCACTCTCCGCCAGTCGATTCTGCGCATGCTTGACCGTCTGTCGCCGCGACAGATAGTAGTGGTAAGTTCATCACCGCAGGTGCGCTATCCCGACTGCTATGGTATCGACATGTCGCGTATGGGAGAATTCTGTGCATTCCGTGCAGCCGTCGCACTACTGAAAGAGAGCGGACGCACACACGTGCTCGATGACGTATACCATCGCTGTCTGGAGCAGGAATCGATGTCCGATACAGAGATTATAAATTGTGTAAAAGACATATATGCACCCTTCTCCGACGAAGAGATTTCAGCCCAGATAGCACGCATGCTTACCCCGGATGGAACACGTTCAGAGGTGAAAATCATATATCAGACTCTCGACGGACTGCACCAGGCTGTTCCATCTTCACCGGGCGACTGGTACTTCTCGGGCGATTATCCTACACCAGGAGGCACACGTCTGGTCAATCGTGCCTTTGTCAACTACTACGAAGGCCATCCCGACCGCCGCTGACAATCCATTCCACTACAACAAAAACATAGAGTTAGTCTGTGTCGTAATCAACCTTCAATTACGACACAGACTAACTCATTAAATTATTGCTTTAAGAGTCTTGCCAGCACAATAAAAAATGACAATTATTATCTAATCAGCATCATACATCATATAAGATGCTTTTCTAAAATAAAGTTTATGGCTGCGTACATATCTCATTATTTCTAATATCCTTATCCGTACGCACAATGTGTTTTATCACACGTCGAACATTGCTCCACTTCGGGAATATGGCAAATGGACGAACCGAACTATAGCTTACAAGAATCACCAGCAATGATGTAAGCGCTACAATAAGAAGCCATCCGTAAATTTCCTTCATTAATACTACCAACGCCTGAGTCTGTACCATTCCATAAATCCGAGCAATCGGGATATGGGTCAAGTCGGGATTAAAGTCGACAATGTTGGCACTGAGCAAATCGGCATTCTTTGCCATAGTCCTACGCAAAATCTCGCCAATAACTGCGGGCCCAAATGTAGCCCCCATCACAGCTCCGGTGAATCCGTTTATAGTAAGAGCCTGCGGAAATACCTGAAACGGCAGCCCACTCTGGACTATTGATGTAAGAAATACAATCGAAATTATTACTGCCCCCGCTCCACGAATGAACAGCGGGACAAACAGCATCTCTTTCTCTACACCATAATCAATAACGAAGTAGAAATATGCAAGATATATGACAGCCAGCCCAAAGGCAATCGCAGTCATGGTCTTGTATCTCCATTTTCGGATAGCAAATGTGAAATATGTAAACGCACATCCGGCAATGATTCCGGCAAACACATACCAATTGAGATCAATGAGATTGGTATCATCGAACCCGAGAATATTTGCAGCATAGCTGTGCTCAAATACATGTTCTGTGGCGATAAGAGTAAAAAACACCAGATAAAAGCCGCCCATAACATTATCCCGGCGGCTATATCAAAATTTGTGTCAACTAACTTCTCAGGCCAAAACATCGTAGAAATTTCCCGCAAGCGGGGAGGATATGAAATAGAATTAACAAATGGCACCGAGTTAAAACTCACTGAGGATGCCAAACCTCTCACCGAGCAACCTCGCCGTCAGAATGGTAATCGTCCACGCGAGTAATACATACTGCAATTCTAAATCCAACTAATTACAAGCAAAACCGCACGCCTATAAGTATTCTGTAGACGTGCGGTTTAGTTATGTGTTAATTAATTATCACTTGGTGTACTCATCAGGAAGCACAGGCATTGCACCATTGCATGTACATACAAATGCAGAAGTAGCAACAGCCCTGCGGTGAGCCTCTGCCACCGGCATACCCTTAAGTACACAGGATATGAATGCAGCGGTAAACGAGTCGCCGGCACCTACAGTATCTGCGACCTCAACCCTCGGAGTAGGCAGGAATGATACATTGCCGGGGGTAAATACGTAACTGCCATTGATACCACATGTAAGAATAAGCATCTTCAGATTGTATTTACCAAGGAGAATCCAGCACTTGTCCTGAAGGTCTATGCCTGGATAGCCGAACATGCGGCTTACAGTGACCAGTTCTTCATCGTTAATCTTCAGAATATTGCAGTGTTCCATCGATTTACAGAGAATCTCCTTGTTGTAGAATCCCTGCCGCAAGTTCACATCAAATACCACAAGAGTATCCTCATCCCTGGGCATAGTGTCAAGGAAGCGGTTGATGGTTTCGCGCGACACTACATTGCGCTGGGCAAGCGAGCCAAAACATACGGCTTTTGTTTTTTTTGCAAGAGTCTCAAGCGAAGTAGTCCAGGGAATATTATCCCAGGCCACATTCTCCTTTATCTCATACTGAGGCACTCCGGCCTGATCAATCTCGACCTGCACGGTACCCGTAGGATAAGGCACCTTTTCGATAAGTTGCTTGAGTCCTTTTGAGGTCAGATTCTCAAGTATCTCATCGCCAAGAGCATCATCACCTACAGCGCTTACGACGCAACTTGGTAGACCAAACTGTGACACATGATAGGCAAAATTGGCGGGTGCTCCACCGATTTTCTTTCCTTCAGGGAGAACATCCCACAGGGCCTCTCCCATTCCTACGACTACATTGTTGTTCATAATGATGGTATTAAAATATTTATTGGGGTAACTTTTATTTCTTTATTTTTATTGTATAGTACATGAGATATATCACTCCGGCAGTCATTACGGCTACTGCACCGACCTGTCCTACCGCGTCAGCGGCAAAGCCCATGGCCAGAGGAAACACAGTGCCTCCAAAAAGACCCATAATCATCAGTCCCGACACTTCGTTTTTCTCATTGGGAGAAGTGTTGAGAGCCTGTGCAAATACCACTGAGAATACATTTGAATTGCCGAATCCGATAAGACCGATACCTATATACAGGGCTGTAAGAGTGTCACACACGAATAGCATCCCCATAGCCACAAGCATCATTGCGACACTGAACCCGAAGAACAGTCTGGGAGACACCGAGCGAAGGATAAAAGCACCGAGGAAACATCCGGCAGTACGGAAAAT
>ERZ778510.276-NODE-276-length-48231-cov-88.124294_pt1 | contig 48231 bp, 47 predicted proteins | sample MGYA00510348_ERZ778510 | MGnify/ENA primary metagenome ERZ778510 (study PRJEB29527, sample SAMN07138969) | mouse gut metagenome | material: feces | host: mouse | place: China:Nanjing | collected 2016-01-25 ... | reverse complement strand
CTACCTTAACCCACCGTCTAAAGCCAGTGGGATTGCGGTAGCCTTATTTTCAATTGATGTTTTGAAAGAATGAGAAAGGGATAAACAGTATCATAACAAGTGCGTTTCTGTCTCATTGTAAAATCATATTCCCTCTCCCTATCTGGAAACTCAAAATGAGATAGGTATATCATCTTTTATACCCCTTAGCATACATATCAATATTTATCCTCCTCAATACAGTGGTCTCTCCCATTGACAGCGTTGCATATCCACATAACCATCTACAAACGTCACGCCTTCCGCTTTCAACAATTCTACCTGACGGTTGCCACCCCCAAAAGCAAATGCATCAGACACTCTGCCATCTTTATTGACAACGCGATAACACGGAATCTGATCAGGATCTGGATTGACATGCAGTGCATAGCCAACGACCCTAGCCCAGTGCTTATTCCCCGCGAGTGCAGCGACTTGTCCATAAGTTGCCACCTGTCCATATGGAATCTGTTTAACAACCTCATATATTTTTTCAAAAGTTGACTGTTCCACAGAAAACCTCCCCTAACCAATAATTTTTCTCTTATGTTTCACAAGTCTTCTATTATCATAGCATTTTTAGTACTCATATTCACTAACGCTTGTACCCTCGCACCGCTAATCTTCTATGATATCATAACATTTTTAGCGTTTTGCATCAACCTTTTTATAACAAATCCCTCCATAAATCATATCTTATCATAAAAGGATAACTTGGTAAAAGGAATCGCTTATATGACAAACGCAAAACTTGAAAACCTGCTCAATCTTGCTCTATCCGCCACGGAAACAGAACTGCAAAAATCCCAGGTGCTTGGCACAGGATACACTCCTGCAACCAAAACCTGGGAATTAATTGTCAAATACCATGGTCCTTTAGAGCGACTAGAATCTGATGTGATTCATATTGAGCCACTTATCAATGGCTATGCCATCGCAACTGTAAGGGAAGATTTTATAGACGCCTTTGCAGACCTCGACGAAGTAGAGTTTGTCGAAAAACCAAAACGCCTATATTTTGAATGAAATGCTTTTAGCGATATACTACAGAATTCCATCTCAACTCATTTTTAAATGTCCTGATATCAGTGTTTTTGTCAATGACAACCGCCTCGATTCCCATCGCATCCGCCCAGTCAACCATCTGTTCAACAGACAGGTCATAAGAGAACGCTGTATGATGTGCGCCGCCCGCTAAAATCCACGCTTCCGCACCTACTGTAAGGTTTGGTTCTGGTGTCCAGAAAGCCGTTGCAACTGGAAGTTTTGGCATCGGTTTCTCCACCTTCTTACATTCAACAGCATTGATAATCAAGCGAAATCGATTTCCAAGGTCAATCAGTGAAGCTGCCACAGCAGGACCTGTCTTTGAAGTAAATACAAGTCTTGCAGGATCTTCTCTATTGCCCATAGACAACGGACAAACCTTAATGGAAATATCGCCATCTGCAATGCTTGGGCAAACCTCCAACATATGTGCCTGCAAAATGCCTTCCTTGCCTGGAACAAAGTTATAAGTATAATCTTCCATAAAGGAAGTACCCTTTGCATCCTTCACATTAGAAGCCATAATTTTCATCAAGCGAACCATAGCAGCCGTCTTCCAATCGCCCTCGCCGCCAAATCCATAACCTTTTTCCATCAGGCGCTGAATTGCCAGCCCCGGAAGCTGCTTTAATCCGCCAAGCATACCAAAGTGCGTCACAATCGCATGGTAATCTCTCTCTTCAAGAAATCTCTCCATACCAATTTCAATCGCAGTCTGCACTTCAACATGTCTTCTAAACTCTGTGTCGTCCCTGCCCTCTGTCAAAATTTGATACTTGCTGTAATATTCATCTGTCAGATTTTTAATATCTACCGCTGAAACTGCATTGACATATTCCACCAAATCATTCACATTATAATGGTCAATTTCCCAGCCAAACTGAATCTGAGCCTCAACCTTATCTCCCTCAGTAACAGCGACATTATTCATATTATCACCAAAACGGCACACTCTAATATGAGAGGACTCCATCACACCTACCGCAGTTACCATCCACTGTGCAATTTTCTTAATTACATCTTGATTTTGCCAATGTCCGACAACAATCTTGCGCTCAATTCCCATACGACTCACAATATGACCATATTCACGGTCGCCATGTGCGGACTGGTTTTCATTCATAAAATCCATGTCGATTGTATCATAAGGAATTTCTTCATTAAATTGTGTGTGAAAATGCATCAGTGGCTTCCGATATTCCTGCAATCCCAAAATCCACGATTTTGCTGGTGAAAATGTATGCATCCATGTGATGACACCCGCACACTCCTCATCAGCATTTGCCTCATTAAAAGTCTTTCTAATCACTGCATTTGTGATTAATGTTGGTTTCCACACAACTTCATAGGGCAAAAGACCCGAATTGTTAAGCCCCTCCACAATCTTCTTGGAATGTTCTGCTACATTGTGCAGACACGCATCACCGTATAAATCCTGTGAACCTGTCGCAAACCAAAATTTGTAATTCTTACCCGTTTTCATAGTATCCCTCCTATTTTTTATAAATTTAACACATACTAACGAACTGTTAATAAGCTACTCATGACATTTATATGGCGTTCCTGCCACAAGTAATTTCTGAACAATTCCTAAGTCAACACCCCATGGCTGATGGAGCATCAAACTTATAACAAAAATTCTAGTATAATGAATCTGTTACTATATTTTTATCACAAAACACAGTAGAAAACAATATTTACTTTATCAAAACATAAAATATTTTATTATACACTAATTGTTTTTTTCTTAAAATATGGTATACTATTTTCAATAAACAACATGATAATGTTACTGTCCTACCAATATGAGGTCGGAATACCTACTATGCAGAAACAATTCAAAAATAGATGGCATATCCTTTGACTTGTCTATTTCTGAACAGTTTCTTACAGGAAAGAAGGAATTAATTCATGGACCCTGATTTTTATACAAAACGCACACAAAAACTGCTGCTCAGCGGATATTCCCTAGAGCTTTTCACTTTTGATAGTACTGTGCCTGACGCGCCGATTGTGCACTGGCACTGGCATGATGAGATTGAATTTCAATACGTGCTCAAAGGACATGCCTATATAACCTGCAACGAAAAAAATTTATATGTATCTGAAGGGGATATTATCTTCGTCAATCAAGGCGTCAGACATTTTATCACGCCCTCCGAAGACGGCGGGGGAATTTTTTATTGTACTGTTATTCATCCTTCCTTTATTCTTGGATACGGTCAGCTTGAACTGGAAAGCAAATATATCAATCCTGTAATTTCCAGTCAGACATTTTGTTGTCTGCACATTACCAAAAGCAATACGCTGTACCAACAGTTTTTACTCCCCTTAAATCAACTGATTGCACTTAACACAGAACATCCTACTGGTTATGAACTGTTGAGCAAATCATATGTCTTACAATTGTGGAAACTCATATACGATCAGCTTCTCGCTGCATCGCCAGCCTCTCCCAACACTACTGCGCGTACTGCAAATCAAGATGCATATCGGGTTAAGCAAGCAATCCTCTATATACAGGAACATTTTATGGACCCTGTTACTTTGGCGGATATCTCTGACGCTATTCTCGTCAGCAAAAGCGAATGCTGTCGATGCTTCAAGCGCGTGACAGGTCTCTCGCCAATCGAGTATCTAATGCGATACCGCATTATGGAATCTGCAAAATATATGTACCGCAAAACACATGAATCCATCTCTGAAATTGCAGGTATTGTCGGATTTAACAACACAAGTTATTTTAATAAAGTTTTTAAAAAGACTATGGGCTGTACACCCACTGAGTATCGTCAATCTCTGCGGGAAGACCAGCCAAAACTAACCTGATAGCAAATATATATCAAAGCGGCGAAAAATAAGCACTGTTCCAAATGCTTATTTTTCGCCGCCTGAAATCAATTCGCATAAAACTGTTTGTACCACTGTGCAAAATTTCTGAGTCCCTCGCGCAGTTGCGTTGATGGTTTAAATCCAAAATCGCGCTCCAATGCACTGACATCTGCATATGTGATCTCCACATCACCTGGCTGCATTCCCACAAACTCCTTGTGCGCTGCAAAATCATAGTTCTCTGGCAGCACCCCAGCAGCCTTGAGTTCATCCTGCAAAATTTCCACAAAATCTAACAAATTTTCTGGCTGATTATTTCCGATATTATAAATCTTATACTTTACCCCCTCCTCATTAGGAAGCGGTGCACATTGCATAACTGCCTCTACCCCTGTAACAATATCATCAATATACGTAAAATCACGTTTGCAATTTCCATAATTAAATATCTTTATTGTCTCATTCCGCACAAGCTTGTCTGTAAATCCAAAATATGCCATATCTGGCCGCCCTGCCGGACCATACACTGTAAAAAAACGTAATCCTGTCGAAGGAATATTGTACAATTTTGCATAGGCATATGCCAACAGCTCATCGGATTTCTTTGTGGCCGCATAGAGAGATACCGGATTGTCCACCTTGTCTTCTGTCGCATAAGGAATTTTCTTGTTGCTCCCATACACAGACGAAGAACTTGCATACACGAGATGCACTACACCCGCCGCGCCATTGTCATAACTGTGTCGACACGCCTCAAGAATATTATAAAAGCCAATCAAATTGGATTCAATATAGGCATCTGGATTCTCAATACTATAACGCACACCCGCCTGCGCTGCAAGATTGACTACAATTTGTGGCTGATACTGCACAAATAGCTCACTGACCAGCGTCTTATCAGCAATGCTTTCCCTAATAAATGTAAAACTACCTGATACCTTCTTGCAGCACTCTTCAATCTGCCTAAGCCGAAATTTTTTGAGCGACACATCATAGTAGTCATTCATATTGTCAATGCCTACAATGTGAATATTCTGAACATTTTTCATCAATGCCAATATTAAATTTGCACCAATAAAACCGGCTGCACCTGTCACCAGTATTGTGCTGCCATCCAGTTTGATATTTTTTTTCAGCATTTTAATTCTCCTTGATTACTTTCTCTTTGATACCATCTTTCTTTCCAAAAATTAACGCAGCGAAAAGCGCATTGATGTTGTCAGGATTCTGCACTACCCACTCCTCACTGCACCGACTTGCAGCTTCATGCATTCCAAGCCGTTCCATTGCATTGATCACCCGCAGCTTAATCTGTGCTGGCGTCTGTGTCTGCCACTGAAAAGCATTGATTAACCGCGTTCCATCTTTGTAGATTCTATTGTAATCTCTAAGGGCACTCAATTCTTTAAAATAATCATCCACCCAACTCTGTACATTGTATTTATATTCTGTCTTCTGATCAATCTCTGCCAACTCCACAAAACAATCAGGCGATTTTTTTCGCTCTTCCTCTATAATCTCTAAAAGCGTGTCATATGCGCTATACCAGCACTCTTTTATAATATCCCCATTATCCTGCGACTTATAACATTTTGCAGTCATATCCTCAAATATATCCCATTTTTTATTTTTTTCCATTGATATCAGACCTCTCTCATTATATAATACTCTGTGAGCCATTCCATCCTGTTTTATGACATTTAGTATATCATTAATTGAATCTTCACACAACAGAACATTCACGAAAAATTAATATAATCATTGATTCCGCGGCACTTAAAAAGTAATCTTGTCATGATCCCACGCATATCATAGTTAAGAATACAGTATATTGCGGTGATTCTGTATATGAAACATTATAATCGTATCTTCAATATATTATATTTCATATGTATGTGTCTGACGCTGACAGCCATAGCAAAATCTCTGCTGTATCGACAATCTATTCCTGCCATTGCCTCGCTAGATCCGCCTCCTGCTGAAATCAACTCTTTTGACATTCGGCGCGTGGCACTCACCTTTGATGACGGCCCACATCCAGTATACACAGAAAAACTGCTCGACGGACTAAAGGAGCGCGGTGTAAAAGCTACATTTTTCGTCACTGGTGAACACGCAGAACTTCATCCAGAAATCATCAAAAGAATGCATGATGAAGGACATCTAATTGGCAATCACACCTACAGTCACATTCAGCTTACCGACGCCAACCGCGAGCAGTTCAAAGAGGAGTTGATACAGACAAATGAAATTTTGCACGATATCACTGGCGACGAAGTACAATATGTCCGTCCTCCTTACGGATCATGGGATAAAAAATTTGAAACAGACCTAAACATGTTTCCTGTCCTCTGGAATGTTGACCCTCTCGACTGGTGTACTGCCAATACAAGTCGCGTCGCTAATGCAGTTCTCAGCAAAGTGTCAGATAACGATATCATACTATTGCATGACTATTATGATACCTCTGTGGAAGCAGCCCTTATTGTGGTTGACGCGCTCACAAAAGAAGGATATGAATTTGTAACTGTCGATAAAATATTATTTGATTAACCCCCAAAAATATGCGATGATAAATTTATTAAATACAAAAGAACAGAAAGGAACAAAGGCAACTACCCATGAAGTCAAACTTAATGTCAAGAAAATTTTTATCTCTAATACTGTTGCTGGTCCTCTGCTTTTTTGCGGGTATTCTCTTAGGAAGTGTCCCTCTCTCTCCTCAAAGTGTCCTGCGTTGTCTTGCTGGCCTTGACAAAAATACCACTACCTATGTTTTAGTTCACACAGTACGACTTCCAAGAGCTGTAGGCGCATGTATTGCAGGCATGGGACTTTCCACCGCCGGCGTTATTTTACAGAGTGTCATGAATAATTCTCTCGCAAGCCCAAATACAATTGGCGTCAACTCTGGCGCCGGATTTGCAGTAATGCTCTCGCTCCTATTTGGCGGCAGCAGAACTTTTGGTATTCCAATTGCCGCTTTTGTGGGATCACTTGCGGCTACGCTCACTATTTATAGTCTGGCATATATGGCTGACAGTTCTCGCACAACAATTATTCTCGCAGGCGTCACAGTATCCAGTTTTCTAAACGCAGGCATTAACACCATTAAACTTTTAGATACAGATATCACCGTAAATCTCACAACCTTTATGATTGGCTCTCTTTCAGGTCTAACATTTGAGACACTGAAATTTCCAGTCACAGCTATCCTTATCGCACTTTTTTTATCCTTTCTTTTTACAAGGTCCATAAATGTTCTTTGCCTGGGTGATGAGACAGCACGCTCCCTTGGTTTGCATGTCGCCGTCGTTCGTTTATTTTTATTAATATTATCCAGTATTCTCTCTGGTTGCGCAGTCAGTTATGCGGGGCTATTGAGTTTTGTCGGACTCATTATCCCGCACATTTGCCGTCGGCTCTTTGGCAATGACGCTCGATACTTACTACCTTGTTCCGCGCTGCTAGGCGCCAGCTTTGTGCTTGTCTGTGATATTTTAGGGCGTATTTTGTTCGCACCATTTGAACTTCCCGCAGGAGTATTGCTGTCCTTTATTGGCGGACCATTCTTTCTATATCTACTCTTTCAAAAGAAAGGAGGGCGCAGAGTCAATGCTTGAGTTTTGTCATGTAAATATCAGTTGCAGTTTCGTACCAATACTGCATGATATCTCTGTTTGTTTTCAAAAAGGTAAGATTACCACCATCATTGGCCCGAATGGATGCGGCAAAACCACTCTGCTACAATGCTTAAACGGCACCTCAAAAGTCACCTCTGGCTCTATTTATTTAGAAGGCAAAGATTATCTCGCCATGCCACTAAGAGAACGTGCGCGCAAACTGTCCTTTCTGCCACAAGTGCGCACCATCATTCCCACACTTCCGGTAAAGACACTTGTAGAGCACGGACGCTTCCCACATTTAGGATTTGCTCGCAGAAAAACCCAAAATGATATAAAAATAGTGGAACGCGCAATGCATTTTACACAGGTAGATCCTTATGCTGCTCAATATGCAGACACACTCTCCGGCGGAATCCGACAACGTGCTTTCTTCGCCATGACTTTGGCACAAGATTGTAACTATATTGTTCTGGACGAACCGACAACCTATTTGGACTTAAATGCGCAGCGCGCCTTTATAGAAATGTTATTACAACTAAAAGCACAGGGAAAAACAATTATTCTTGTGCTGCATGATATTGGACAGGCCCTTCGCATTTCTGACACACTTGTCATAATGCAAAACAGAAAGATCGCCGCCATAGCCACCCCGGAAATGTGTCTACAGCAGCATATTATTGAAACTATCTTTGATGTACGGCTCAAAAAATTTGCTGATGAAGAGGGCAATTACTATTTCTTTTACTAATATATTTTATTATGCATATATTTGATTTTATGGCAGCAGAGATAACACACATACCACAACAAGAATATCGATGATATTTTTAAATCACATACTCTATGGCGCACCATATAATATATTCGCAAGCTTTTGGTATGCCTCCCCCCATCTCACATTGGGTTTAAGATTGTAAAGTTCTTTTTCCAAAACATAGTACCGGCCATTCTTTACAGCACTCAGCCGGTTCCACGCTGGATTATTTAACAGTGTGTCCACTATATTTTGCTGAACTGCCTCTGCGTCTTTTCCCTGCGTAGTCACAAATATAAAATCTGGGTCAGCAGCAATGACAGCCTCCATACTAAGGTCATCTAGCAAACTGTCATCCTCGTCAGCGATATTGATACAGCCCAGCTCAGCCAGCATCTCACCACCCACATTGCCATAGCTTCCTTTGGCCTTTATGCTCGATGCACTTGCGCGGAAAAACACAATGCGGGGCGCTTTTTTTCCTTCCAAATTTCGCTGGTTTACACGTTCTCTTGCGGCCTCCACCAACTTCTGAACCTCTGTCCCATTCTTTGCAAAAAGATCCTTTCTCCCTGTAATATCTGTGCAGATGGATAACATATTCATATACTCATTAAAATTTGAAACAGAAAAATACGCCACCGTGATACCGGCATTGGTCAATATTTTTTCCATGTCCATGTCTGCATCCGTGTTTGCACTGGCAATTACCAAATCGGGTTTTGCCGCAATAATTTTTTCAATATCCGGTTCTAAATGAGAGCCAATATTAATTACATCCTCCCCTAAATTTAAATCAAAACTAGTCCAGGAATCATTTGCAGCTCCTACTACTTCACCGCCTGCTAAAAGCCATACATCTGTAAAACTACCAATCAGCGTAATCACCCTGTCATGACGCTCCACAGTAACTGTTCTGCCAATATCATCTGTGAACGTCACTCCTATTTTCTCGGACTGCGTCGTCTCGTCCGCAAGTTTCAGGGCCTCCTTCTCAAGTTTTTCCTCAAGGATTGTACTTCTTGATTCTCCTTCACTCTGTTCTTCCGCAACCGCAACAACAGTATCTGTCACTTCTTTTGCATTCGCGCCCTGATCGGTACACCCTTGTAGCAATAAAACTACTGCCAATAAAGGAATTATCCATTTTTTCATCTCTCCTCACTGCCTCCAGATAACTTGTTTTTAGACAAATTGATTTTTTTCTCGATTATAATGATAATCAATCTGTTTTAATTGATTCACAATCTTTTCCATATCCTCGCCTGTATCTTCACAAAACGCCTCAAGACTTGGATAATAATCTCTTAATTTCAGATTTATATAGCTTAACAGCATTGCTGGGTCCTTTGGTATCATTACATGCTCTCCTTTTTTGAATAGTTCCTGATAGACTCTGGGTAAATCTTTTCGCAACATCAAGTACAAAAAGACTTCGAGCAGCTATTTTGTGTACTCAACCCTATTATCAAAAGCTCCACGCTAAGTTTGTCTGGCATATGCCCTGTTTTTACGTTCTCCTCTGCCTCCACGCAAATTGTAAGTGCATCTATCAACTGTGACAGTTGAAACCGCGCTGCCTGCGGAATATATTTCTTTTTTAGAAAATAGGGATTTAACCCTATCTTTTTGGCAATATCACTCTCCTGATATCCTTTTCCTTTCATCTCCTTAACCTGCAAAAGCATATGAAATTGCCGGGCAGTCAGCGCCAATATTTTCATTGGTGCTTCCTTTAGAGCAAGAAGATTATAATATAATTCAAGTGCGCGTTTCTGCTCTTTTAGTGCAACAGCCTCCACCATATCAAAAATCTGATTTTGTATCTGAACAATACAAAGCGCCTCCACATCAGCTTCAGTTATTCCTTCTTCATAATACTTATAACAAATCAACTTCTCTAATTCTCGCCGAATATTTTCCATATTTGTCCCTGTCTTATCCAGTAAAAGCTCTAGCGCATCTGCTGTAATCTGTTTGTTTTCTTTTTTCAGCAATCCCAGCACCCACTTTTTGAGAGTCGCCTCATCTTGCATTTCACAGAGTGCTGCATAACCGTTTGCTGTAATCGCCTTATAAAGTTTGCTTCGCTTATCCGTCTCCTCCTCCACAAAAATTATACAGGTGGTTTCTGGAAGTGTTTTTATCATTGCAACAATCTGGTCATTTCCACTTTTCAGCCAGCCACTGTTCTCAATAATAATCACTCTGCGCTCCGCAAAAAAAGGCATCGTGTCCGCACGGTCAACCACTTCATTGACATTGATGTCTTTACCCGCATAGACACTGCAATTCATTGTGTCTCCCTCTGCCACTAAGGCTTCTCGCAATTTTTCACAATACTGTCTACGCAGATATGCCTCCTCCCCATAGAGAAGATATACTTTACTAAATCTGCCACTTTTAATATCCTCTACAATCCTTTTCATTGTATCTCCTCTGTCTTTGATTTTCGATAAGTTTCTATCTTATAATTTCCGTTCTTAATCTTTATCATAATGGCTCCTGTGTTCTTCGTTATGATAATATCACTCCCTATCTGTTTCATGCGCTCAACTACCTCTGCATGCGGGTGTCCATAACGGTTATCCTCGCCGCAAGAAATAATTACCGTCCTTGGCTGTATACATGTTAATAGTTCCTCTGTGTTGGAATATTTAGACCCATGATGCGCTGCCTTATAAATATCAATTCCCGAAAACTCTATCTCCTGATAGAGCCGTTCTGCCGACGCATATTCTCCATCAGACTCAACATCTCCTGTCAGAAGTGCTGTAACCCCGCCAGACTCCAGCTTCATCACAAGCGAATATGCATTGCGCGAATTCGTCTTATAATCCGCACATGGGTGAAGTACTTCAAACTGCAAATCACGCACGCTTATTTGGTCCCCAGCCTTCAATCGATAAATTGGTATTTTCCTTGCATTACAAAGCACAGCCAGCTTGTGATACGCCTCATCTTCAATGACAGCATTCGATACACAAATCCTGCTGATTTTTACTTCCATTCTACTCTCTTCCAAAAGCTCCATCACCCCAGAAATATGATCGCTGTCAAGATGGGTTAAAAATACTGCATCCAACTTCGATATCCCATTGTATTTCAGATAAGGCAAAATCGTGTAAGCACCCACCTTGCTCTCCGAAGTGCTTCCGCCATCGATCAAGAAATGTTCTCCACTTACACTCTCAACACAAATGCAATCTCCCTGTCCCACATCTAAAAATGTCAAAGAAGTGCCATCTACAGAAGAATCGCTGACCAGAATAACCGCTGCAAGTACTATCAAAAGTCTGAACCCAAAAGGAAGTGCAATGCCAATCCCTCTCTTTTCACAGACGGCATTTTTTGACAATCGCTTTCCATACTGATGAGACACATATAAAAATATAACAGCACCACAAAAAATGCAGATTTTCCAATTGTCTGGTCTTCCTGTTACCCAATTCGCAAACGGCAACTTTAGAGACCCTTCGCAGAGCCATGTAAAGCCAGACAGCATCCCATGACATACCACCCCCACAATTTTTGCCATACCCAATCCAAACGTGCCAGGCAGACAGCCTGCACCAAGGCACAAAAGCCCTGCTGCCATTAAAACAGACATGGCAGGAATAATAATCAAGTTTAGAAAAAATGAATAGATTGGAAATTCATAATATATGCATAGCATAATGGGAAAATGTATCAAAAAGATGCTAAGGCTTCCACACAAAGACAGTGCAATTTTATCCACAAAACACGGTTTCTTTTTGCGGAGAAACGGCTGCATCACTTCAGATAGACAGCCTATCCCAAGAATCGCACCAAAGGACAATTGAAATCCCGTATAGTATAAATACAATGGCTGTTCTAGCAAAATCAATACCGCGGCCAGTGCCAGTGCTGTGAGCATATCATAAGTACGCCGTAACAACTGTGCTGCAAGTTGCATTCCAAACATAAATACCGCACGATATGCCGAACTGCTCATACCAACCATATCTCCATATGCAACCATCAAAACTACTGCGAACACTGCACAAATCTGCTGCTGAAGATATGTTCTGCGCAGAATCCGATATAATCCCATTCCCAACAATGTAATATGAAGCCCAGAAATCGCAAAGATATGTGCAATGCCGCTTTTCTGAAAAAGTTGTTTGCTCTGCTCATCCATCTCAGATTTATTTCCAAGCAAAATAGCCTTCATAACAGCGGAATCTTTCTCGGAAAGCGCGCTGTCAAGTATTTCCTCAAGATAATGTCTGAGCTGATATAATGTCTCTTGATATACAGAATAATTGCTACCCGCAGTAATCAATTCTGTTTGATACAATCTAAAATCTACGCCAAGTGTCTGATAATAACGCTGTGCATCAAAACCTCCCGGATTTCGTGCCCTGTCAAAATAAGATACTTTTCCCTCCACAGCAACCATACTTCCAACTTTTGGTTCCGCAATATCTTCACAGGGCTCTATATAGCATAGAACGCACCCCAGCTCGTTTTCTTGTGTGTTGGAACACCACTCTTTAACGTGTTCTAAGCGCAAAACCAACGTTTCCTTTTTATATTCTTTCTGTGTCAACTCGCCAATTAAAGTCACTCTAGTCCCCTCTGAGAAATCAAATAGCGGTTCCGGCGGAGGACTAATTATCAAATATAAGAACACAGTCACCACAAATGCTGCACAGACGCAGCATAGTGGTCTTCTCATAATTTATTATCCTTTTGTATTATATCTGTTTGTTTCTAAACAGTTCCTAATTCACAAGTGACAGATTTCGCTCAAAGACAGTGGACGCCTCATATTTATCTCGAAACTTTCCATCTTTGTTCCCTTCAATTGATATCTGCACTTTATTAATATTGCTTAACTCCACAAGAGAATTGACAATCGAAAAGATTGTCACATCCGTTGTCACATTGTTCACTGCCGTGAGCATTGCACTGTTAAATGTCAGGTAACACACACCATCCTTCACAGTGATATTAACCAGTTTTGTATCTGGACTAATTGTAGGAAACGTTTCACCATTCGCCGGACCACTAATTAACTGCTCCACAACCAATTTCTCCATGGATACATTGGAGACATCTGCATTGTGCATCAGCTCTCTGTTTACGGCAATCAGTCCATCTCCTGTCTCATTGGCAAAATACAGACGCAAATTTACCCTACTCTCCACAGCCTCCACCTGTGTGCCAGCATTGTCCACAAACATATCCGCCGTCATAATCCCAATCGCATTTCCCGACAAGTCTGTCAATGCTTCCCCATTCACTGTAATCATAACGTAATTTACACCTGGTATATTTGTAAGACTTCTAACAAGGGCCGCCCTTGTTAGCACTTCTGTCGTTCTTGATAATTCCTTGTATTTCTCGCCAAGAGATACAATCACCTGCTCTCCGTCATAGGAGTATGTGATAATATTAATCCCGCTTGTAAGCGTTGCTTTTAATTCCTTATTGTCAGGTACAGCGCACAACAATTTCAGTACTTCCACAATCATGTCTTTTGTATCTATGCTCTCAAGATAGTGTGTTTCTGTCACAAGCTTTGTCTCTTTTTTATTTAAATAGGAAATATCCACCGCTGTTCCCTGTTTTTCTTCACTACTACATCCTGTTGGCAGAACAGCCAGCACAAGCATCAACCCAAACAGGAATAAAACCCTCCGGGATCTCTCTGCAGGATACCAATTCATAAAATCGCCTTTCTGTTTCGTTCATTACAGTTCTCTACGGCGCGATGTAAGTGAGTGGAATCTTCACAGTAAATATTGTCCCCACTCCCTCTTCGCTGTTCACATTGATTGATCCGCGATGCATCAATATTGCACTCCTCGTTATCGCAAGTCCTAGTCCAGTGCCTCCAATTTCCTTGGAATGAGATTTGTCTACCCGATAAAAACGCTCATAAATATGCTGGATAGCTTCCTGTGGAATCCCGACCCCTGAATCAGATACCTCTACCGTAAAATACTGATGATCTGCATCCAGTATTACTTTTACCCAGCCGCCTTTCACATTATATTTAATTGCATTCTCCACAAGATTAGACAATGCCAGTGTCAATTTCGTCTCATCAATCTCTGCACTGACTGGTCTGCGGCTCTCAAAAATTAGCTTAACCTCAGCCCGCGTAGCAATTGGTCCTAAACGCTTAAGCAAAAGCTCCAGCACAGCATTCATATCCACAGTCTCAACATTCATATCCGCTGAAGTTCTTGTCATCTTTACAAGAGACAACAAATCTGTGATAATCTTGTTTTCACGGTCTATTTCCTCTGCGATATCCAACATAAACTCTCGATATAACTCGGCTGGCGCATCCTCCTGCAAAATCAGCGAATCCGCAAGCACCTTCATGGACGCGAGCGGTGTCTTCAATTCATGGGACACATTCGACACAAACTCCTGCCTGGAATTGTCAAGTACTTTCATTCTACCCATCATCTGATTAAATGCATCCCCAATATGTTCTGTCTCAATATAGTCTGTTACGCTAATTTCCTCATCTGTAAATCCATTTTTTACATCGTTGATTGCATCTGTAATTTTCTCAAAGGGCTTTAACATCTTGCGGCTGAGCAAAAGCGCTATGCCAAATATAACAACCATCGCCAAAATCTCTAATAAAAAAGCCCTGCTTTGTATATATTCATAGCCATTTGTTATACTATCTGTCGAAACACTGGTCAGCATCACTCCTGCTACATGCGCTTTTTCCTCTGACTTTTCCTCGATAGGTACAATAATTTCAATATACCCGGCATCTTTCAGACTGTTGGAAGCGCCATCCCCTTTTAGACACTTAATAATTGCCTCGGAAATAATTGTTTTTCCCTCGCTGACTCCATAGGTATCTTTAATAATTTTCAGGCCGCCATTCACAACTAACACTCTTCCATCATAGAGATTTGACAACTGAGAAAGCTCTGCATTGACTACATCACTGCTGTTATCCAACATATAATTATATGTGATTAAATGGTCTGCGATAATTTTTACCTGTGTCTGTACCTCATTTGTTCTTGTCGCTATCGTGTTGTTGAGATAGCGTTCCAAAATCCCAACATGAAGCACTACACACGGCACAATACCAGCCGCCATGATAATGCAAAATATCCTTGTTTTTAGACTGCGAAAGCCTTCAAATAGTTTCCCTTTTTTCATTTTTTTCCAGAGCTTTGCCACTTCTCTCTCCCCACTTTATATACACTTTTCTGTGACGGTGTGGTACGATTCTTTTAAATATTTTTGTAATAATATCCCACGCCCCACTTGGTATGCACATACTTTGGTTCACTTGGGTTTGGCTCTATTTTCTCCCGCAACCTTCTAATGTGGACATCCACAGTCCGTACATCTCCTGGATAGTCCTCTCCCCAAACTAACTTTAACAGATTCTCACGGCTGTAAACTCTGTTTGGATTTAGCACTAGAAGTTCTAGCACATCAAACTCTTTTGCAGTAAGATTTACCTCTACACCGCTGATATGCAGCCGTCTTCCCTCGCAGTCAAGACGCAGATCCCCTGCCTCTAGTACCTGTGCCTTCTTCTCCGACACTCCCTTTGTCTTGCTGCCCGTCCGGCGTATAATTGCTTTAATTCGCGCTTTTACTTCAAGAATATTGAACGGTTTGGTGATATAATCGTCTGCTCCATACTCAAGACCAAGTATTTTGTCCATATCTTCGCCCTTTGCAGTAAGCATAATAACAGGCACATCTGAAAACTCCCGAATTTGCTGGCAAACTTCCAAACCAGTTAGCTTAGGCAACATTATATCTAACAAAACAAGATCATACTGATTGCTCTTTGCCATTTCCAGTGCTTCTTCCCCATCATATGCACATTCGACTTCCATGTCATCCTGCTCCAGGCTAAAACGCAGTCCCTTTACGATTAACTTCTCGTCATCCACCACCAAAACCTTCTTGCCCATTGTTCCCGAATTTCCCCCTTAAGTTGTTATTTTATCCTTTATCTTAGAAAAAAGTCCATCCTTAATGCCATCTACTTTTTTAATGTCTTCGATACTGCAAAAATTACCATTTTTCTCTCGATATGCAATAATCGCCAATGCTCTGCTCTCACCGATACCTGACACAGTTGTCAGTTCTGCAACAGTGGCAGTATTAATATTGACAAGATTTGACTTCTGTGCTGTTATCTCTTGCATACTTTGCTCTGCGGGATACCTATAAACACCCGCTTCTTTTTGCAAGACAGCCTCCTCATGGGTCAAAATTACAATCTGCTCCCCATCCACAATCTGCCTTGCCATATTGAGACAATTTTTATCAGCGTCGCTTGTCATTCCTCCAGCCAGCTCGACCGCCTCATATAGTCGGCTGCCTTCCTTTAGACAATACACACCAGGAAGCTCCACTGCTCCACAGATATAAACATAAATCCGCGCAGGTTCTAACATAGCTTCCTTCTCTAAAGGTAACATGGATGTCATTTCTTCATATTCAACACTCCGCGTCTCCGCCTCAAGCAATGTCATTGCAACCTCATCTTGATCTGCGCCGCAACCGCACAACAAAATAAGCGGAAACAACATCAAAAGAAATACACTCCGATATTTTTTGTTGTTCATTTTTTTCATGGATATTACATACTCCTTTGCAGGCCCCTCTATGCATACCCAATAATTATTCTATGCTAAATCGAAACTGATTACAAGTGCTAATTTTTACATTTCAAAATTGTAACTTAAATTGTGGTTACTTTTCATAAGTTGGGAATGCACATATACAATGCGCAAAAGCTCTGTCTGCACAGTCTTGATTAGGCGCATACAAACGAATCGCCGCGCGCATCGCAATTTCTGTCGTTTCAAAAACAATACCATCTACGATTTCTCCACAACTTTTCTCCGCAATCGCTTTGACATATGCTGTTTTTACTGTATTATTTTGCTGCTCCTTCTCTGTAAGCACAGCGCGCACCGCCGCTGACGCAATACTGTTTAACCCTCGAAAATATTTGATAATCTGCTCATAATTCTTTATATGGTCCAAAAAACAACTTCCATATGTCGCAAGCTCCAAATTGGCAGTCGAAACCGCCTGCAAACAAAGCTTGCACTCCCCATTAATATCTGATGCTTCCATCAAAATATCTGGTCGTTGTTTTAAGATTTCCTCAAAATATGCCTTTGCGCCAACAGCGTTCTTTTTTTCAAAAAATGCTGCCATTTTTGCAGTCACTTCATGTGTCTCTTTTTTCTCGCCAATAACAGCAACTCTGCACTCAAAAGCTCTGTATTGATTTGCAGTCACCCACACATACAACAAAAATTCAGAAATAAACCCAAAAACACGCCTGTGATAATCATCTGTAAAAGAAAGGTCAATGCGTTTTTGCAAGGCAAATAATATAGTAAAAAGCCATTCACAATATGCGTCATACAGCTCTTTTTTCGCCACCATGATATTACCAAAATACGTTCTATTCTGATATACTAAACGGACAAACGTGTCATAATATTCTGGACAAAGTTCCAAGATAACACGCCCTGTTTCATCTAGCGTATTGATATTGTGATGTGCGCCAAAACCATCTCTATAAGAACCTGGTAGCTCTAGCAGCTTTGTTGTAATAATATCATACTCCGATAAGATCTGTTCATACTCCGCTTCCGTAAAAACATATCCCTCCTCGCTTGTCAAATAGCGCCGATAGTGGCAGATTCCCACATTCTCAGTATTTCTATCATTTTTCCATACCCAATAAACACCAGAAAGCTCTGCATAATAACAGTTTAGCTCCGATATATTATCGCCGGTATCGTCTCCTAGATATCCAAACGTTTCTTTGGCAGTCTTATGACCGACATGAAGCGGAATATACATGGGATCGTCGGGCACCTCAAACTGTTTGTGTGTCATTACAAAAATTTTAACAGACATTATTTTGTCTCCTTTTTTATCATAAAATCATATATTGCATTATACACTTTTGAAGAGCGTTTGTACAAGAAACAAGGAGGTTTTACATGGATTTTTTCAACAAAGTAGGTTCCTCAATTTCTAACAAAAGCAAAAATGTCGCCAAAAAAGCAAAAGAACTTGCAGAAATTTCCAGTCTGAACAGTCAGATTAACACACAGGAAGAAATTATTGATAAAATTTGCCTAGAAATTGGAAAAACAGTCTACGAAAAGAGAGACACTTTTTCAGACTCTGAGCTCGAAGAAAAATACACTGCTGCTTCCAATGCCCACGCAGAAATCGCACGCCTAAAATCAAAAATTATCTTTGTAAAAGGCGCAAAACAGTGTCCTGGCTGTGGCAATGAAGTTCCACTGGCTTCCTCTTTCTGCCCAGATTGCGGAACGGCTGTACCCACGCCAGAGCCAGAACCACAAATAGAAGATATTGTGATACCACCAGATAGTATCATCTACTATCCTAATGACCCAAATTAAATAAAAAGGGTTACTTGCCTTCCTCTGGGTGTTTACGTAATCGAGTAGAAAAAATTTATCTTCTCCTTACTCGCGCGCCGGACGCGGGCAGCTTTTGCTCCATATTTCCTTTCCGCGTCCGTGTACATAAAATAAGAATGCGCCTTACGGCGCACTCTTATTTTGTTAAAAGCATCATAATCTTGTTGCTTCTCTCTATAAATTTTGTCATAGCCTCCGGCTGGAGTGGAGACTGCTGAATCAGTGCCAAATCATAGAGCTGCTCACAGATAATATTTATATTTTCGCCCTCTTTGTGATCTAACACATAAGAAACCAGTTTGTTATTTGCATTAAGGATTAGCGTTTCGCCTTCCTTGCCCATACCCATCATGCCCATATCCATACCTGGCATCGCATACATCTTCATCATATCCTGCATTCTGCGGGATTCTTCTGATACTGTAATCATAGAGGCAATCTCTTCGTTTTTGAGTTTCTCTAACTTTACAGTAATATTTTCATTCTTTACAGCTTTCTTAAAAATCTCAGCAATTTCTTCGCTTTTCTTTGTGAGTTCTTCTTCATCTTCCTTAGAGTTTTCCTCTTTAAAAGTATCTGTCAAATCTGCATCAATTCGTGCAAATTTGATTCCTTCATTCTTTGACTCCAACTGAGATACAAATGGCTGATCGATTTTATCTGGCAGTACAACAGCGTCCATACCTGCCTTTTTGAACATATTGACATACTGACTTTGCTGTACGAGGTCTGTCACATAGTAAACAATTTTTTCTTTTTTCTCCTCTACATCGCCCTCTGCCGTATCAGTGTCAGCATCCACTACCTCTGCTTCCACCTTCTCTCCAGTCTCCGCATCTGTCACAGATGCTTTGTTCTCTGCGTCATCTGGATCAACTTTCTTTACCTCAAGGCATTCTGGAAGGGTTAAATACTTTCCATCAAGATTCTTAAACAAAATATAGTCTGTCATCTTCTCACAGAACTTGTCATCTTTCAAGCAACCAAACTTAATAAACGGACTAATATCATCCCAGTACTTCTCATAGTTTTCTTTGTCTGTCTTACACATTCCAGACAACTTATCTGCAACCTTCTTGGTAATGTATTCACTTATTTTAGTTACAAAGCCGTCGTTCTGTAATGCGCTTCTTGATACATTCAGTGGCAAATCTGGACAGTCAATCACACCTTTTAACAACAGCAGAAACTCTGGAATAACCTCTTTGATATTATCTGCAATAAACACTTGGTTGTTATACAGTTTAATTGTTCCCTCAATGGACTCATACTCCATATTAATCTTCGGAAAATAGAGAATCCCTTTCATATTAAACGGATAATCCATATTTAAATGAATCCAGAAAAGAGGTTCCTTGTAATCAGAAAATACCTTGCGATAAAACTCAATATATTCTTCTTTCGTACAGTCATTTGGATGCTTTGCCCAGAGTGGATGCGTATCATTTAAAGGAACTGGACGCTTTTTAATCTTAAGCTTTGTCACTTTCTCCTTTGTCGGCTCTGCACCGTCTTCACCTGGAATTTCTTTTTCTTCCTCCACAGTCTCTACAACCACATCATCCTCTCTCTTGTCCTCAGGATCAATGGTCTCAAACTCCTCTGGTGCATTGGCTTTTTCCAGATAAATTTCATAAGGCATAAAAGAACAGTATTTTCTAATTACTTCGCGCGCCTTATACTCGTTGCAAAACTCCAGACAATCCTCGTTCAGAAACAGTGTGATCTCTGTGCCAACCTCTGTTCTATTTCCATCTGTCATAGAAAATTCTGTGCCACCATCACACTCCCAATGCACTGCTACTGCATCCTTCTGATAAGAAAGCGTATCAATATGCACTTCATCCGCAACCATAAATGCAGAGTAAAAACCAAGTCCAAAATGTCCAATAATCTGGTCATCATTTGCCTTGTCCTTATATTTCTCAATAAAATCTGTCGCCCCTGAAAAAGCGATCTGATTGATATATTCTTCAACCTCCGCCGCTGTCATACCAAGTCCAGTATCAATAAATTTGAGGGTCTTCTCCTCAGGATTTACAATGATGTGAATATCTTTCTTTACACCTGCGGGATATTCATACTCTCCCATCATCTCAAGCTTCTTTAACTTCGTAATAGCATCACAGCCATTTGAAATTAACTCTCGATAAAAGATATCGTGATCTGAATACAACCACTTTTTAATAATTGGAAAAATATTTTCGCTGTTAATTGACAAACTTCCACGCTTTTCTGCCATAAAACTCACATTCCTTTCTTCTCTAATTCTAATAATTTAAAGTTATAGTAAACACAAATTATATTTGTGTTTACTCCGCACCGACCGTGTGCCGCAATGCGGTTTAATTCCTTATACAGCCGTGTGCATCAAGTATAGTAAACGGTCAATGCTTTTGTCGTTTATTATACTTTGTCTTGTCTGATAGATAGTTTAATACCCAAAATAGTAAAAGTCAAGAGCAAATTAGCACTCATTTCATCTGAGTGCTAATAATTCATACTTTGTTTATTTTTTCTTAATTTTTGTTTTTCTTTTAGGAAAATACTTGTTGATACACCGCGAAAAAACTGCTCGTAGTCACTTCGTCATCCTCGATAAATCTCACTTTCTCCCACAACTCTTCGTTAAGGCTTCTAGCTAGTCCATCCACAAATCCAGAATACTCCTCGTTAAACACTTCTTTTCTGCGCTGCTCCACAATCTTAATTTTATTTCGGTCTGTCTCATCTCGGTCAAAGGTACTGATGCACTTGATAATATGATACCCATGTTCAGTCTCTACAATTCCGCTAATCTCATCTGTTCCTAGATTAAATGCCGCCTCCTCAAACTCCGCATCCATCGTCCCTTTTCCAAAAGAATAGGACGAATTGCTATCCTCGCTGTACTCTGTAATCAGCGCAGAAAAGTCTGCACCTTCTCTCGCTTTTCTTAACACTTCCTCGGCGCGCTGACGCGCCTTTTTCTTTGCCGTCTCAGGATAGGGTACACGCTCTCGGTTCTCATTAAGAGAATATGTTCTAATCAAAACATGCTGTACTGTAATTGTTCGCGCCTCATCATCACTGATTTCAGGATTAATGTCCGCAATCAAATACTCATATACTTTTCCCGCCAATGTATATTCCTCGTACATAGTTCGCAAAAGCTTTTCATCAATTTTGAGCAACTCCTGTTCCTTTTCACTCAAAGATGTGTAGTACAATTCGGCTGCTTTTTGTGCTTTGTCAAGTTCCTCCTGAGTCAATCGAATCTCATACTTCGCAGCAAGAAGATTCATTGCCTTGATGCGGGCAATCCTTGCAAGCACAGTCTCCTTCACATTCTTCTCAAGCGTCTCCCCCTGGTAAGAAGTTTGCCAAATCTGACTTCCAAGTGCCTGTTCATACTGATTTTTGGTGTTGGTCAGATAAACCATCACTTCCGCCAACTTGCAGGAAGTCTTATCAATGCGAAATACCTCATCTCTGTTAAATCCTGTTGTCAACACGATTTTAGTTTTGCCGTGTTCATTGAGCTGCATCCGGCACCCAACTGTCAAAAAAGCGACCGCCAACACTACTGCTGATAACTTTACTGCATTTTTCTGATGAAAAAAAATCATATAATCGCCTCTTATATAATAAATATAGTAAACACAAATTATACTTGCGTTTACTCTGCGCCGACCGTATGCCGCAAAGCGGCTAAGTTCCTATGTAAAAAATTATCATATAAGATTTTTCACATTGCGGTCGTTTACTATATGTATCACAATAAATTTCATTTCTTAAACTGTAGCAAATTTTCTGATACTCTGCAATATTTTTTATTGTCAAAACATGTCTTTTGCATTACAATGTTGAATTTGCTATATTTTTTGCGCAATTTTCTGTATTATTTGTAGAAAAAATTCGATTTATTCTATAGAATTATCAAATTGTTTTTGCTATAATATTGAGGCAGGTAACAAATATCATGATTTATGGGGGAGCATCATGGTTTTTAGTAGTATTATATTTATCTTTGTTTTTTTGCCAGTATTTCTGGCTTTATATTATATCGTTCCCGCCAAATTCCGAAACTTTCTTCTGTTTTTGGGAAGTTTGATTTTTTATAGTTTCGGTGATCCTTCTTACCTTTTCCTTATTTTATGCTCTATTACAGTAAACTTTTTACTTGGGCGAGGTATGGAACGTTTTGAAGGAAGAGACATGGAGCGGACATTACTGCTAGTTTTATCGCTGTTTTATAATCTTGGTCTGCTGTTGTTTTTTAAGTACACAAATTTTTTTATTGAAAATATTAATGCAGCTCTGCGGCTGCTGGACATCCGCTGGCGGTTTTATACGCTCAATCTCACGCTGCCGTTAGGTATCAGCTTCTATACTTTTCAAATTACATCTTATATCATTGATGTATACCTTGGAAAAACAAAAGCGGATACTTCTTTTATCAGCCTTGGCGCATATCTGTGTATGTTTCCTCAGTTAATTGCGGGTCCAATTGTCGTTTACTCTGATATCCGCGATGCATTAAAACAAAGAAAAATTTCTGTACATGGATTTGACAGTGGGCTAAAAACTTTTATTGTAGGGCTTGGTTACAAAGTAATTATTGCAAATCGCATTGGAACTTTATGGAATGAGGTCTGTACGATTGGCTATGAGAGCATTTCTACTCCACTTGCGTGGCTTGGCGCTTTTGCCTATTCCATGCAGCTTTACTTTGACTTCTGCGGCTACTCCCTGATGGCTGTCGGTCTGGGAGAAATGCTTGGATTCCGCATGCCTGCAAACTTTCGTCATCCTTATATGGCGCGCAGCGTCACAGAGTTCTGGCGCAGATGGCACATCACACTTGGCGCATGGTTTCGAGAATATGTGTACATTCCACTCGGCGGAAATCGCAAGGGAAACGCTCGCACCATCTTTAATCTGTTGGTCGTATGGTTTTTGACTGGGTTCTGGCACGGTGCAGCATGGAACTTTATTTTGTGGGGATTTTTCATCTTTATACTGCAAATTATAGAAAAAAATATAACTCTAAAATGGCTTACCGCTGACAATATTTTTGCCAAGCTTATCTCGCACTGTTATATGTTTTTCTATATTCTTGTGAGCTGGACAATTTTTGCAATCAGCGATTTTCATGAACTTGGTGTTTATCTGAGAAGAATGTTTCCGTTCTTTGACGCGGAAAATATTCTAAATTTTACTGATTTTACAAGGTTTGCAGCAGAGTATGGTCCACTAATCCTTGCAAGCATTCTCTTTGCAACAGAGTATCCTGAGAAGCTCTTTAGCAAAATCCGCAATAAGAATATTGGCATTCTTATTGCCCTGATTGTATTTTGGTGGTCTGTATACTATCTGTCCATTGGAATTGACAATCCGTTTTTGTACTTCCGATATTAGAAAGGCATTTTTTTAAATATGAAAAATCAAAAAAGTTATACACTTTTATTTCTGATTGTGTTGTCGACATGTATATTCAGCATTCTTGGTCACTACTGGAATATTCAGTATTACCGCCGAACAAATACTTACACGGCATCAACCCCGCCTCTTACAACAGCAATGCGGGGACTACATGACAAACTATATCTCTCAGATTTATCCAGTTTCAATACTGATTATGCAGTCAATAATCTGATTGCCCTGCCTGCCACTGCACAGGCAGAATCAACTGATGTCGTGCCATCTCCCTTAACAGACATCGCAACCAATCTCACCGATCCCACCGCAAAGGGAAAGTTATTTGCAGCCGCTTCGGACAGCCTGCAAGAAGTAGCACAAACTTATGAATTTACAACAGCAGCAGAAGACTACTTTGCCGATGCCTGCTTTATTGGCGATTCCCGCACTGTCGGTATTAGTCAGTACGCTGGCATAGAAAATGCAACCTTTTTGTGTAAGACTTCCCTCACAATATATGACTATGAAAAACCAAAACTGACATTTAACGATGAAAAAATGTCAGTCAAAGATATCCTTACTGAAAATCAGTTTGCAAAAATTTATCTTATGGTTGGTATTAATGAGTGCGGAACCGGAACCCCTGAGACCTTTTATGAACGTTATCGTGAGGTGGTAAACGATATCCGAAAGCTCCAACCCAATGCGTTAATTTTTATTCAGGCAAATCTCTTTGTTACCCAGTCAAAGTCTGATGAGAGTGACAGTATCAACAATGAGAATATTGCTGCTAGAAATGCACTGATTGCAACACTTGCTAATCAAAAGGATATCTTTTATATTGATATCAATGAGAGCAGTTTATGTGATGAAGGTGCACTGGTTTCAGATTATACATGGGATCAGGTACATATCAAAGCGCAGTACTATCCCGTTTGGAAAGATTATCTGCTGCAACATGCTATTATAACAAATAACAGCAATACAGCAATCTCTCCACAATCAGATAAAAAAGCTCCACCACATGGTCTGCGAATAGAAAATGAGTAGGGGAAATCTCCCCTACTCATTCTTAGTAATTGCTTCTAGTTTCTGTTCTGTGCTGTCTAAATCAATTAAGATTGTGTCTCCAACTTTTACCTGGTCTGCAAGAATCAATCTGGCAGCTAGAGTTTCTACATTCTTTTGTATATATCGTTTGAGTGGTCTTGCTCCATACACTGGGTCATAACTGTTATCAATAATAAAACGCTGTGCCCGCTCAGAAATCTCGATTACCAGTTCTCTGTCTGCAAGTCGTCTATTGATATCTATAAGAATCAATCCAATAATGCCACCAATATTATCCTTGGTGAGCGGTTTAAATAGAATTGTCTCATCTAATCTGTTGAGAAACTCTGGTCTAAAGTGTGATCTAAGCTCACCCATAACCATATTTTGTGCGGATTCTTCTATCTCTCCATCGCTGTCAATTCCATCGAGCAGATACTGTGCGCCAATATTAGAAGTCATAATCAAAATCGTATTTTTAAAATCTACTGTCCGTCCTTGTGAGTCTGTGATCCGTCCATCATCAAGCACTTGCAAAAGAATGTTAAACACATCTGGATGCGCTTTCTCAACCTCATCAAACAAAACTACACTATACGGTTTTCTGCGCACTGCCTCTGTGAGTTGTCCACCCTCGTCATACCCCACATATCCAGGAGGCGCTCCAATTAGTCTTGACACAGAATGTTTTTCCATATATTCACTCATATCAATACGAACCATATTGGATTCGTCATCAAACAAAGATACAGCAAGCGCTTTTGCCAGCTCTGTCTTGCCTACTCCTGTCGGTCCTAGAAACAGAAAAGAACCAATTGGCTTGTCAGGATCTTTAATTCCTGCTTTTGAACGAATGATTGCCTCTGTCACTTTTGTGACACCCTCATCCTGTCCAATTACACGTTTGTGAAGCTCTGCATCCAAATGTAAGGTTTTGTTTCGCTCACTCTCATTGAGTTTTGACACAGGAATCCCTGTCCAACGTGAGATAATCTTTGCAATCTCATCATCTGAGACGCTTTCATGTACCAAAGACATCTCCCTTGCATTCACCGCCTCTTCCTCAATTTCCAACTGTTTTTTCAATTCGGGTAATTTTCCATAGCTTAACTCTGCTGCCTTTTCAAGATTACCTTCCCGCTGTGCAATCTGTATCTGATTGTTTAATTGTTCAATATCCTCACGCAGTTTTGATAACTTTTCCACACACGCCTTCTCGTTGTCCCATTGCGCCTTGCGATTGTCAAACTCCGCCTTCTGTTCGGCAAGTTCTGCCTGCAGTACTGTCAAACGCTCCGCACTTAAACGGTCCTCCTCTTTCTTGAGTGCTGCAACCTCAATTTCCATCTGCATGATCTTTCTTTGCAGTTCATCAAGCTCTGCTGGCAAAGAATCAAGTTCTGTCTTAATCATGGCACAAGCCTCATCCACCAAGTCAATGGCTTTATCCGGCAAAAATCGGTCTGTAATATACCGGTTTGAGAGCACAGCAGCACTCACAAGAGCATTGTCCATAATCTTGACCCCATGAAATACCTCATAGCGCTCTTTCAGTCCTCTTAATATACTAATGGTATCCTCAACTGTGGGTTCTGACACCATGACTGGCTGAAAACGTCGCTCTAGTGCAGGGTCCTTTTCAATATACTGTCTGTATTCATCCAGTGTTGTCGCACCTATACAGTGCAATTCCCCACGTGCAAGCATTGGTTTAAGCATATTTCCAGCGTCCATAGCCCCGTCTGTCTTGCCGGCACCCACAATCGTATGCAACTCGTCAATAAACAAAATAATCTGTCCATCGCTATTTTTCACATCTTCCAATACTGCTTTTAAACGCTCTTCAAATTCACCTCTGTATTTCGCACCTGCAACCAACGCTCCCATATCTAGGGAAAAGATTTTCTTATCCTTTAATCCCTGCGGCACATCACCGCGCACAATCCGCTGTGCAAGCCCTTCCACAACCGCTGTCTTTCCAACACCCGGCTCCCCGATAAGCACAGGGTTATTTTTGGTCTTTCTGGATAGAATCCGAATAATATTGCGAATCTCATTATCCCTGCCAATCACTGGGTCAAGCTTCTGGTTTCTTGCCTTCTCCACCAAATCCTGCCCATATTTTTCAAGTGTATCATATGTCGCTTCAGGATTGTCACTTGTGACTTTCTGATTTCCCCGCACCTCTGCAAGTGCCTTTAAAAACCGTTCCCGCGTAATACCATACTCTCTAAAAATCTCCTTGACTTCTCTGTTTGGATTTTGAATCATGGAGAGAAATAAATGCTCAACAGATACATATTCATCTCCCATGCGTTTTGCTTCATCCTCTGCACTGATTAACACTTTGTTGAGATACTGTCCTATATAGGGCTGCCCTCCTTGAACTTTCACGCGTTTCTCAAGTGCTTTTTTCACTCTATCAAGAAAATATTCCTTGTTAATCTCCATTTTCTCTACAAGTTTCAAAATAAGGCTATCATCAATTGTGAGAAGCGCATAGAGCAAATGCTCCTGCTCAAGCTCCTGATTTCCATATTCCACAGCAAGTTTTTCACACTGGTTTACTGCCTCTAATGATTTTTGTGTAAACTTCTGAATATTCATACTTTTCCTCCTCTCATATTACTCATTTACTTTTCTATCTGTTCTATATATACTATAACACCATTTTTTATTTTGTCAATTTAGTTTATACATTTATTACCTTTTTTATTTCCTATTAAGAAACTGTTAAAAAATTTACTCTAACACTTTTTAACAATTCAATAAATTTTCTCTTTTATTCTACCGATATTAATAAATATGTGGTAAAATAATTAGAGTAGTCCACCATACATAGACAATGAATTTGGCAGGACTATTCTATGAAACAATTCTTCTGAAAGATGGTGTTAAGATGATGGATGCAGCCACAGCATATTTTTTAAAAAAATATTACCCGCATGTCATCAAATGGTGGTTGGTAGTATATAATCCCGAAGCAGTCCGCATATGGCCCTCCAAACAAGAGAAGGAAGAAGCACTTCGCATTGAGGCGGAGGAAGCCGAGCGCCTTGCGTTAGAAGGTCCCGTGGATGCGCCACAGGAAGTGGAAGTTCAAAATGAGATTGATTCTTCTGCATTCAATGCATCAACCGGTTCTTACTCTGGATTGTACGGACAACAGCCTGTTGACGAAAACACACAGGCAACTTTACAGGCAATTTTGTATGCTTCCAGCAACCAGAGTTCTATCGACCTGCTTATAGCAGGCGGGCAGCGCGGTGATGATGTGATCACACCGCCCGAACAGAATGCGATTATTACGGAGGCCAATGAAATCTATGAGCGACTTCTACGTGAAGCAGCTGAAGATGAAGCACGCAAACAGGCTGAAATTGAAGAGATGCGCAAACAGGCTGAATTAACTTTCGCACACTAAGAAACAATTTCTAAAAAGAAAGAATACCGCTGAATGGTATTCTTTCTTTTTTGTTTTCTTTATCTAATTTACTTTTAACTGCATTTATTCCTAAGTTCCTCCCATCTCCTGTCAATTTCCTCCTGAAATTTTCCAATGAGCGCTTCATTTTCTTTTCGGAACAAATGTTTAAATCGTCTCTGTGGTCTTAAAAACTCCTCAATAGGCAGCTTGTTTTTTGGTTCATAGTTTAAAATCCATTTTCCTTCTATCACTTCAAACATGGGCCAATAGCATGTATCCATTGCCAACTGACAAACACGCATTATCTCACTTGGCTCATATCCCCAGCCTCTTGGGCAAGGTGACATGACATTCAAAAAAGCAGCCCCTGGCGTATAGATTGCCTTTTGTGCTTTTGTATACAAATCCTTAAAATTTGATGTGAATGTACTCTGCCCTACATAGGGAATATGGTGTTCTGCCATGATTGCTGCAAGGTCTTTTCTAACTTGTACCTTTCCCGCAGATACTTTTCCTGCTGGCGTTGTGGTCGTATCCGCATACTGTGGTGTCGCAGAGGAACGCTGTGTTCCCGTATTCATATAAGCGCCATTATCATAACACACATAGACCATATCATGTCCGCGCTCCATGGCACCAGACAAAGACTGAAACCCAATATCATAGGTGCCCCCATCACCACCAAACGTAATAAACTTAAAGTTCTCCTGAATCCTTCCTTTTTTCTTCAACACATGATATGCCGTTTCCACTCCAGAAAGTGTCGCCCCCGCATTCTCAAACGCATTGTGTATATAGCTGTCCTCATAAGCAGTGTATGGATACATGAAAGAAGATACTTCAAGGCATCCTGTGGCATTTCCAATGACTGCCTTATCCCCCTCCTCAAGTGCTCGCAACACTGTACGCACCGTAATTGTACCGCCGCAACCTGCACACATTCTATGTCCTGGGGCAAGACGTTCTGGTTTACTCATAACTTCTTTAAAATTATATGTTGTCTTCTCCATGCTCTCCTAAACCTCCTCCGTCTGTTCTCTGCGTAGGCCTATGTATTCATACATATCTGTCACTGTATGTGTCTCTGCAATCGTTTCCAGATTTCGATAGGCTGTTTTAAAATCAGAGACGGTGATATCTCTACCACCAAGACCATAGAAATAATTTACCACTTCCACAGTTATATGCGCCTGATACAACGCCGCACGCACTTCTGCGCCGAGTGGTCCACTTGTCGCCGCAAACATTTCGCTACGGTCCATTATTGCCACTGCTTTTGTCTTAGAAAGTGCCTTTGCTAGCTCCTCCTCTGGAAATGGTCGAAACACGCGAATCTTTATCAAACCAACCTTTTTGCCTGTTGTGCTTCTAATCTCATCTATTGCCGCCTTGCAAGTTCCCGCCGCAGAACCAATAATCACAACTGCATATTCGGCATCCTCCATCTGATATTCCTCAAAAAAGCCATACTTGCGACCTGTCATCTTCTCAAATCTGGCTGCTACCTCCAAAATAACTTCCCGCGCATTTATCATTGCCTGTCGCTGCGCGCGCTTTGTCTCCATATAATAATTAGAAACCGCATAAGGACCGATTGCCATTTTCTCTGACGGATTCAAAAGATAGTGCTCTGGTTCATACGCTCCAACAAACTTCTTTACCGCAGCATCCTCCGTCAACAAGATATTCTCCACACCATGACTTGTGATAAATCCATCTTGACATACCATAACTGGCAAATGAACCCGCTTGTCCTCCGCAATTGGAAATGCCTGAATAAAATTATCGTAAACTTCCTGATTGGACTCGGCATAAATCTGTATCCAGCCAGAATCCCTTGCCCCCATACTATCCGAGTGATCTGCATTGATATTGATCGGTCCAGACAGCGCTCTGTTGACCAATGCAAGCACAATTGGAAGCCTGTTTGATGCCGCTACATAAAGTTCCTCCCACATTAGTGCCATGCCGCACGAAGAAGTCGCTGTGATTGCTCTTGCACCTGCTGCCGATGCGCCAATCGTAGCACTCATGGCACTGTGCTCACTCTCAACATGAATAAATTCTGTATCAATCTCGCCGTTTGCAATATAATTTGCCACATACTGCGGAATTTCTGTTGACGGTGTGATTGGGAAAGCAGGCATGACATCTGGATTTACCTGTTTGATAGCATATGCCACCGCCTCATTACCTGATAATCGTTCTCTGATTGCCATTTATTTCCCCTCCCTCATACTGATTGCGCCAAATGGACATACCTTTGCGCAAATGCCGCATCCTTTACAATGCTCATAGTCAAATTCTGCACGCTTCCCAGCTATGACTGGAATCGACGAATCTGGACATACTGGTGTGCACAAAAGACATTGTTTACACTTTTCAGACTCCCAGGTGGGCGTTGTTGTCCTCCACTCCCCTGTGCAAAAATCCTTTGAAGTGGCCGCCTCAAAAATTTTATTCCCCTCTGTAATATGCTGCCACGGACTTTGCTCATTAATTCTGTCTTGTATTTTTTCCCTTGCCATATTCTTTTTCTCCTATCTTTCTATACAGAAACCTGTCACTGCGCTCTGTTTTTATCCGCATACTCAAACGCAAGTTCAAGTGCCATCATATTGCCATCAATCACCTCCGGCTTTTTGGCAAATTTATGCCGAAAAGACGCTTTCATCTCCGTGAGAAACTCCTCGCGCTCCATTACTTTTGAGACAGCCACTGTCGCTGCCAGCATCGGTGAATTTGGATAGTTCTTTCCAAGCGCTTTTATTGAAATCTCTTTCGCGTTCACAGTATACACTGCACCTGTATATCCGTGCAGATGTTCCTCAATCTCCTCTTTGCTGCGCGTGGAGTTGACAATGACAGCCCCTTCGGGATTTAAACCTTTTGTCACATCAATACTGTCTAGCAAGCTCTCATCCACCACCACCACATAATCTGGATCATAGATATTGGAATGCACTGTAATTGGCTTGCTACTAATGCGATTGTACGCCGTTATTGGCGCTCCCATTCGCTCAGGACCATATTCTGGAAATCCCTGCACATACTTTCCTGTCTTAAATGCCACATCCGCCAGCAGAAGTGCGGCCGTCTTAGCACCCTGTCCACCGCGTCCATGCCATCTGATCTCTATCGTGTCTTTCATTTCATTCCCCTATCCTTTCTTTAAATCATATCTTCCTCTTGTTTTTTCAATATCCGAATTGAATCTATTATATACTCAAAAATATGTAGATATTCTTTTCTCTTACTCTCCATACACTGAATTGTCACAATCAATTCTTGACTTTTATAACTGCCCAGCAAAAAAATATTATAGAAACAATATCCTGTTACATGTGATAAGTATTGCAATTCTCCAAATATCTTTCTATTAATGGTCCGCTTAGAAATTTGCTTGCAAACAAACTGATTCACTTCCTTGCAAAACCGCCTATAATATTCATTGAGTCTGCCATCTAAATTTTCGCATGTCAGGTCATCCCCTCCCTGCACAATATTGATGACTGTCCTCTTATCCTTTGACAGCCAACTATTACGCGATGGCAGAAATGATTCTGACCGCTCTATATCCGATGGAATCATAATCTCAATTCCATCATTAAAAAGATGATATTTTTCGTAAAGCATCCTGAGCTAAAACCCTTTCTGGTGTAGATTATTCCCCTACTCGCGTAACCCGTGCACCGCCGATGCGCCATACAATGGCATATTTTCTCTGCATCGGCGTGCGCATAAAAGGAAACGCTGTCACCCTCGTGACAGCGTTCATTGCGAAATTATTCTTCGACACTGTAGTTTGGTGCCTCTTTTGTAATATGAATATCATGCGGATGACTCTCCCTGAGCGCCGCAGCAGAAATCTTTACAAATTTGCCATTCGTCTTCAACTCTTCGATTGTTCTTGTACCACAGTAGCCCATGCCAGATCGCAAGCCTCCCATCAGTTGAAATACCGTATCCTCCACATTTCCCTTGTATGCAACGCGGCCCTCCACTCCTTCTGGAACAAGCTTCTTGGCATCTGACTGGAAGTAACGGTCTTTGCTTCCGTTCTCCATTGCAGCGATAGATCCCATACCTCTATACACTTTATATTTTCTTCCCTGGAACAGTTCAAAAGTGCCTGGACTTTCTTCACATCCAGCAAAAATACTTCCCATCATACAAACATTGCCGCCCGCAGCAATCGCCTTGGTCATATCCCCAGAATACTTAATACCACCGTCCGCAATAATTGGAATACCATATTCTTTCGCAACTGTATAAGAATCCATAATCGCTGTAATCTGAGGTACACCAATCCCTGCGACAATACGTGTTGTGCAGATAGATCCCGGTCCAATCCCGACTTTGACCGCATCTGCTCCAGCCTCAATCAGTGCCCTTGCACCGTCTCCTGTCGCAACATTCCCAGCAATCACTTGTAACTCTGGATAGCTCTCCTTAATCATTCTCAGACACCGCAGTACATTTTCTGAATGGCCATGTGCACTGTCGAGCACAATCACATCCACCTTTGACGCGACAAGCGCTTCCACGCGCTCAAGCACATTTGCTGTGATGCCAACACCCGCTCCGCACAGCAGTCTTCCCTGTTCATCCTTCGCTGCAAGTGGATATTTGATTGTCTTTTCTATATCTTTAATTGTGATAAGTCCCTTGAGATTAAAATGATCATCTACAATCGGAAGCTTTTCTTTTCTCGCGTCGGCAAGTACTTGCTTGGCCTCCTCAAGCGTAATCCCTTCCTTCGCTGTAATCAATCCCTCTGAAGTCATGGATTCTTTAATTTTCTTGGAATAATCTGTCTCGAATTTCAAATCACGGTTTGTGATAATGCCGACAAGCTTTCTGCCTTCTGTGATTGGTACACCAGAAATGCGAAACTTTGCCATCAAGGCATCTGCATCTCCAATTGTATGTTCTGGAGTCAAGGAAAACGGGTCTGTAATCACGCCGTTTTCAGAACGTTTTACCTTGTCCACTTCCTCCGCCTGCGCTTCTATAGACATATTTTTGTGGATAATACCAATGCCGCCTTGTCTGGCCATAGCAATCGCCATTCTGTGTTCCGTAACGGTGTCCATTCCTGCACTCATCATAGGAATGTTCAGCTTAATCTTCTTGGTCAGCCATGTCGTCAAATCAACCTCATTGGGAATCACCTGTGAATAGCTTGGTACTAAGAGAACATCATCAAAAGTAATGCCTTCGCCGATTATCTGCCCCATCTTTCTTCCTCCTGTGAAAATCGCATGTGCCGACGCACATGCAGTAAGATTTACGCTGCTACAGTTTTAAAAATATTTTTACAATTATACTAAAGCAGGCGCAGCTTGTCAAGCATTAATCCATAAAAACCTTTCTTGGCGCAACCCCTTTGATTGTCTTTGCAAAGTCCTCTGTCAGATTCATCAAAAATCTTTGATTTCCCTCATAAAATACCCAGTAGAGCTTCTGGTCAGGCAAGTCATGACCTGCACTTAAATCAGTCACTTTCGTTTGTCGGTTCCTGTAAGAATCCAATTGATGGGATTTTTCTGGCGCCATAATCTCAATCTTGTTCACATCAATTGTTAATAGTTTCTTACGTCTTGTCTTTGCCATAATCTTGTCCACTGAAATTTCCTTGTCCAGATACAAATACTCAAACTCAATATCCGTCCACTGGAATATAAAATAGTCAAATACCCCAAGTGCAATTACAGCAATAAAAAAAATAATATTTACGGTAGCGAGCATCAAAAGTCCGGCCAAAATTGTCGGAATCACACATGCGACTCTAATTAGTACCTCCTTTGTGCCTCTGTCCCTTTTCACCAACAGTTCCTTGTAGCTTTCGTTCATAATGTAATACCTTCCTTAATCTTGATAATTATGGCAAACACAACTTCTATTTGCATTTACTATAATTCTAATATATCTTTTAATGATACCTTATATCATAGAACAATTCAATGTAATATGCAAGGTTTAGAAAAAATTTATAGTATCTTGATTGACATCTGCCAGTATTTACATATATCATATTTTTTATAAATTTCGCCATTTGCTTTCTATATACTGATGTTCAAAAAGACTGACCACTCAGTATAAGGTGATGCAGCATGTAAATATTTGGAAGCTGTGCAATGACAGTTTTCTAAAAAAACACGGAGGTATGACTATGGAAGTTTACAACAAAAATCGTGATCAAAACAAATCAATGTATGATGAAATTCGAGAACAGAATGCCAAGCTAAAAGACGCGCCATTTCAGGACAAACTTGCATACTTTAAAGAATATTATCTAAAAACAACTATCATTGGGGTGATCGTTGCAATCTTTGTGGGACATCTCCTATACTCTATGCTCACAGCCCCTAGCGACTCTGCATTTGCAGCATTTTTCTTCAATGATACTGGGGATTCCTCCAGTACAGAATTAATTGATGGTTTTGTAGCATATCAAAATATTGACACAAAAAAACATAATGCCTATATTGACGCGACTATGAACTATGACCCAGAAGCTGCTGGTCCAGATACCTACATGGCAATTCAAAAGTCAATGGCTGTCATATCAACTGGTGAACTGGATGTAATTATAGGAGACACAAATACAATTGACTATTTTTCAAAAGGAGAATGTATTCATGATATCACCGAAATCCTTCCTGATGACCTTCTTGCTTTGTTTGAGGACAAAATATACTATACCAAATCTGGCGAAAACGAGGAAATAATTCCCGCAGGAATCTATGTGACAGACGCGCCAAAACTAAATCAATATTACTATTATGTAAATAAGGAGCCTATTTTAAGCTTCGTTATCAACTCCAACAGCCTTGACAATGCCATTGCCTTTTTAAGATACCTCTATATAGAATCAAACTAAATGAATAGGGAAGCTTCCTCTTCCCTACTCATTTTTTACATCCAAATCAATTTTTTCCACTGCTCGATCTGTTCTTCTGTCATAAATCCATTGGAAGTTCCCACAAAACCTATCTTATAAGAAGCAAACAACAGTGCATTTTTAATCGCATCCTTGGCATCTTTCGTCTTTGTATAATAGTGCAAAAATGAAGAAAACAATGCATTTCCGGCACCGACAGTATTTACTATCTCATTGGTTTTCACTGGTTTATACTCCAGAAAACTGTTGTCTTTTTTTGTGTAAAGAATCACGCCGTGGTCTCCGATTCCCATAATGATAATCTCTGGGTCATACTTTTCTTTGCATTCCCGAACACAGTCATAGTGATCATATTCCAAGTCATCATCACTGATATAGAGAATATCTGCTGCAGCCAAAAAGTCCTCCTTATTGGCAATCTTTTCGGCTCTCATGCTACGTACATTTAAAGCCAATGGTTTGTGATACTTTTTTGCAAGACCAATAATCGGCCGACAGAAATTACAGTTGGAAATTAGCACCATATCCTTATCCTGAATCTGCCGTTCAAGCAAATTAAAGTCATAATCTACATGGCGACTGTCCTTCACGTCCTCAAAAGTCTGCTTTTTTCCCTTACAGTAGAGCACTACCGACGTAGGCATACCGTCTAACATTGGCAGCACATAATCTGTACTCATATTCACATCATTTGTCTTGAGAAAAGCATCAATCTGACTTTTTGACATTGACCGAGCCACCATGCTCATAAAATCAACTTCATTTCCAAGCCAACGAAGTGCCATCGCCTCGTTAAACCCTGCTCCTCCCATACCAGTATTCACCAAATCTGGTATACTCTCAAACTGCTTATAGGGTACTGGCAGCGCCTCAACCTTTACAATTGTTTCCATCTGTACAAATCCTGCTACCATAAACTTACTCATAATTCTACCTCCTATTTAAAATTCCGTATTATGCTGTCCTAAGCCAAGACGAAGATATTTAGGATCTATAGGACTGCAAAATGTTCCTATCCGAAATAATGTTATGTTAAAAGTACCACCGAAAAGTTATACTTAATTTTATCATATTTTTTGTCAATTACATATCTTTTTTTCATTTTTTGCCCTAATTTCCCAAAAATATGTTAAACTGTACATAGAACCATTGAATATATCTTTCCTCACACAGTTTTTACCAAGGAAAATTATTGATAAAGGAGAACATAAAATGAAAGAACAACTTTATACCATTCCCTTAAATGATGCCTTTGCTGCAAATGACGAATGCCCTTTCTGCTATATCGAACAAAAACTTGAGCAGGACCTACTCGACTTCACACTTGGCTCAGGTTCCTCCTACATGGAGAGTGATATTCGAGACTTGACAGATAAGGAAGGCTTCTGCCGCTACCATTTTCTAAAAATGTTTCAATACGGAAACACTCTTGGAAACGCATGGATTCTAAAGACCCATTTTAAAAAAATAAATGAAGAGTTTTCTGGAGAAATCAAAAAATTTAAACCTGCAAAGCTTTCTTTTTTGGACCGCTTAAAACGTTCCAAAGAACTCAACAACACCATGACTGCATGGGTGTATGAAAAGCAGCGCTCCTGTTATATCTGCCGTCAATATGAAGATACCTATGCGCGCTATCTCGACACCTTTTTTTACATGTACAAAAAAGAGGCTGATTTTGTGAAAAAACTAGAAAACAGCAAGGGATTCTGCCTTGTTCATTTCGGTGATTTGTGTCAAAGTGCTGTGGAAAAACTAAACCAAAAACAGTGTGATGACTTTTTTGCAATCATTTTCCCTTTGATGGAGCAAAATCTAAATCGGCTTGAAGAAGATGTCAGTTGGATGGTCGAAAAATTTGATTACCGAAATGCAGACGCCGACTGGAAAAACTCCAAAGATGCGATACAGCGCGGTATGCAGAAATTAAAGGGCGGATATCCCGCCGCCCCCATCTATCAACAGAAAAAATAAACAAACGTTCAGGCGAGTTCAAGTGTCATATCTCTCACCAGTTCAATATATGCCTTGATCTCCCTGAATATCCCTTCTGATCCTGCCGCTTCCGCAGTCTTTTCCCGTATAATACCGCTGATTGTATAATCTAACATCTTTTTGATACGGTCTCGCTTCGCCTTGTCAGAAACAATCTCAATCTCTGCGGAACTGAGATAGTCGTTCATCCGCTCCTCATAGCGCTGTCTGGATTGCGCAGTCTTTGCAACGATTTCCTGCTGTGACTCGCGTGCTGCCTCCTCCAAAAAGATGGTAAGATATGGATAATTCCGTCCTACTTTCGCCTTTGTCTTAGCAATCTGCTTCATCAGCTCAAAATAATCCTTCTCCCCGTCATTCACAATTGTAGAAAGTTCCAGTAACATATATTTGACACAATAATCATACACAAAAATATAGATGCCCTCCTTGGAGCCAAAATAATGAAACCAGAGTCCTTTGCTAACTCCGACTGCCTTAACCATGTCATCCGTACTGGCATGTTTATATCCATTTTTTGCAAATACTTCTATCGCGCCATTAATCATACGATCCTGTTTTTCTCTTGCAAGGTCAAAAAATTTTTCGTTCATTTGTCCCTCCATTTTGTAGTATAGCCTCTCGAAGTCTATGTGGCACCTTTGATTTCTTATTTTTATACTACCATACTTCTCATAAGGAATCAATAAAACAAACATAATACTAAGAAACCGCAGTAACAGTTCAGCCTTCGGCTTCCTGTTACAAGCATCAAGCCATGCAAAACCACTTCGTGGTGGCTTGATGCATCTCAACTACTACGTTATTTCACGGACTTTGCAGTAAATGCAAAGTCCTAAGGCTAAATTGTAGCGAACTGCAACCTTCTGTAATTTTTTCCCTCTATCATAATATAATCCAAATACAATCTCAGAAAGGAATGAATTTATATGAAAAAGAATGTTACGATACTGCTACTTACTGCCAGCCTGTTGCTCAATGGCTGTGCAAATACCGCCTCACAAAATCCAACTGAAAAAAGCACAGAACAGCACGAAGATATCACCACAATATCCCCCTATCCCAGCGAACAAGAAAGTTTCGAGTCAGAGACCACCTCTCCTTCCACAATAGCAACAAAAATCGAACAAGGAGGTCCCTATGGCAAGCTCTCGCTCTCTATTCCTACTGGATGGTGCTATGAAATCTATCCTATGGACAGTGAAAAATTATCCTATGGATTATATGGCATTCAATTTTTTCCAGAAAATATCACTGAAGGATATATCACTCTCGCCTATATTGATGATTTTGGTGTCTGTGGGACAGGACTTGCCGAGGAAACACGGACCATTGCCGGAAAACCAGCCAATATTGGCACGTATGACAACCATAATTATTGGGATTTTATTACATTTAGAGACGATTATACTGGGGTTGTCGCACTTACCTATGCAGTAGAAAATTGGTGGGAAAATTATTCGGAACAAGTATTAGAAATTCTAAACACACTGACATTTGATACTTCTGTGAAAGAAGGTGGCGCGTACATTTACAGCGCCGAATCAGAAGCGGACAAAATCGGACTTTATTTCACACTGAAAAAAATATCCCCAGCTGGCGCAACCCTAGTGTTTCACCAGTATGACGAAGAAGCGCCAACCGGTGAACTAAACTACGGAGATGCCTTTGTGCTTGAAGTTTTGAAAAACAATCGCTGGGAAGAAATTCCTGTTGTTGTAGACGGTAATTATGGGTTTCACGACGTTGCCTACAACATACCCAACAAAGATACTGTCACACAGGAACTTGACTGGACCTGGCTGTACGGAACACTGGTCCCTGGCAATTACAGAATCAAAAAAGAGATTATGGATTATAGAAAAAGCGGTGATTTTAACAACTATACGCTCTATGCACAATTTATTTTAAATTAAGTATTATGATTCAATTCATTTTTTAAAAGCTGATAGATTGCTGCTGCTATTGGAACTCCCAACAGCATACCACCAATTCCAAGCACACCGCCTCCCACAGTCACAGCGGCGAGCACCCACACACCGGGCAAGCCAATTGACGAACCAACCACGCGCGGATAAATCAGATTGCCCTCCAACTGCTGTAGCGCCACCAAAAACACAATAAAGATAACTGCTTTCACTGGAGAGACAGTAAAAATCATAAACGCACCGACCACCGCGCCAATATACGCACCAGCAATCGGAATCAGCGCCGTAAATCCAACCAGACAGCCAATCATCGCTGCATATGGCAGCCGCAGCAACAGCATACCACCCATGCAGAGCAGCCCTAAAATCACTGCCTCTGTGCACTGTCCCACAATAAAACTATGAAACGACTGATTTAAAACACGCATGACATAGTAAAACTTTTTTGTCGCTTGCTCTGGCAGATACCGGACAAACAATCTGCGAAACTGTCCACCCAATCTTTCCTTACCAAGCAATAAATAAATAGCAAATACCAGTCCCACCGTCAAGGTAACAACCGTTGAAAATACAGAAGAAATAATGCTTGTAGCCGCACCCATCACGCCGCCAAGACCATTGATTAGAATATTGATAACTTTTGTAAAGGTTTCCTGCCAATCTGTCTCACTGCCCTGAAATAAACTGCTCTCACCGGACAATAGCGCGCTTATTTGCAGGTTGTCCTCCATCCAAATGGTGATACTATCCAAAACGCCTGGTAGTTCTTCCAATAGGATTTGCAGACACCCAATCAGTTCCGGCACAATCATTTGAACAATCAATACTGCAATCAAAAAAATACACAAAAGCGCAAAAATCATACAAACTGGACGGCACATTTTCTTTGCAGCTTCCTTTTTACATTTTGGTTCTACATAGTGCTCCAAAAAGTTCATTGGAATATTGACAACATACGCGATAGCGCACCCCCAAAACAATGGCTTTGCCGCGCCAAGCCCAACATTTGCCATCCCAGTAAAAGCAGACCAGTAATGCATTAACAAAAATAACAGCGCTACTGTAATACCTGCCCGCAGACAGGTTTTCCATTTTAATTCCATTTCACCCACCTCATATACTACCACGATTTCATTCTACTGCCATCATTTTCCTGCAAAAAACATTTCCGATAAGATTCCTTTGCAAAACGATAATCAAACTGCGCCCTTGCCTGTGCAAATCTATTCCCGTGCAAATCAGCTTTTGCCTGCATGTAATCACTGACTGCCAGCGTAGACACCTGCCCCTGTGCATCAGTCTCCAACTCTGGAAATTTTACAGAAACCTTATGAACACCGTTTCGGTCAAGCAATGTAAAATAACACCACCACTCCAGGAATGCATTCATATTATGCACTGTCGTGTCGTCGTTCTCCTCACGAATATCTTCGATAGCCTGCTCTATATCTTTGTCCAACTTATCAAAACAACCGCCGTATGCAGCAAGCAGTCTTTGAAAGGAGCCTGCTTCATCATTTAGCCGAGTCTCCGGCGGCAGCTTCATCCAATATTTTTCATAAAAATACTGAAATTTCTTCACATTTCCACTGCTCACGCAGAGTCCCATCATATCCAGATACATGGAATCCGGCTCCGCATTCTGGCAGTACTTATAACACCACACATGTTTTTGGGGAATATTTTTATGAATGTAATCCAACATGAGTTCCTCCGCCCGCTGCTCTTGTCCAACCAATAAAAAATGACGTAAATAGGGCAGATGTCCACAGACATAACAGCTTTCCATCTCTTTTTCATAACAGAGAAAGTTCCGTACCGCCCGCTCCATCCTGTCTCTGTCAAGGTACAAAATACTCAATAAAATCTCATCTGCATAATACTCATATGTCTTGCCATATTTGAGTGCTGCCTCCTCATATCGTGTCATAAACGTCTCCATCTTGGCATCATCAATCTGATAATACTTATAATAGGCTTCAAAAATTCTGCTATAAGTCCAGATATTAATATATGCCATGTTTGTGTTTGGATAGTTTGGCAGTTCCCTGTCCATATACAACGCACTGTCTTTGTAGTAGAGTTCTGCATATTTTACAATCTCTGCATAATTGTTATTGCGTGAGTATAAATACATTAGTTCATATAAAGTATAAAAATACAAATGCCATTCTTTCTCCTGCTTTGTAAGCCTTAACAGTCGTTTGAGAAGAGATACCAAAACCTTGTAATTCTGATCATACAAGTCATAGCCCCCTTGCGTTAGGTCCTGTGTTCTACAAATCAGTTCCTGAATCTCATCCGACTCAATTTTCACTAGCTTAACGCTTGTATACATCATCTTTCACATCCTCCTTTTGTTTACCTCTCTGATTATATCACCTTTAATTTCCATTTACCACAAAAATATAGAACATGACAGCCGCCATGCTCATAATTGATATTTTCAATGGTGCCTGTGCAATTGAGAATGTGTGTTTTGATACCCATTTGTCGAATTCTCCCCTGTTGCATTTTTTCTATGATGCCCCTGACAAGTCCGAATCCGGTTCTGGATTTCCCCTATTGACAGTCCATGACAGTCCTCCACAGTAATTTCTGTGTCATATTGCGACAATTCCAAGAAAGCACGATATTTGCCAAACGACATTTCATGCTGATGCGCTTCCTTCATACAAGCTGTATCACTGCTGTATGTCACCACCTTATACGCCTGAAAACGATTATCTGCGTGAATCTGTTCTAACATTACATCTGAATGATCAGAAATAACTGTGAAAACCAACGGCGAATCCTTGTTTAAAAAACGGCTGTAATAAGCGTCTTGCACCAACCGCTCAATCGCTTGCATATAAGAAATATTTTTTAGCGACACATGCTGCAAAATATCCTGCCCGTCTGTATTGTATCCCTTTGCGGACACCACCTTGTCAAAACGGTTGATAGCAAGCTCAATGGAAGGATTCACATCAATGCTAATGTACGATACAGGTTTGTGATATATAGAGTATCCACCCACTCCCACCAGCAAACAGATACAGAGAACAGCCATGGCATATCGCAGCGCAATATGGGAGCTGCGCTGAAAAATACTGTGGTTTCGCTTCATTTGCTGTGCTTCCAAATAACGCAGGGTATTCTGTTTCATCTCCTCTGTCGCCTGTATGTTCTCCATACTTTTCTGAATTAAATTTTGCGTACCACTCATGACCATTCACCTCCCAATTTTTCCCGCAAGATATCTTTTGCTCTGGAAAGCCATGTATAGATTGTGTTCTCCTTTTTGCCCAGTATCTTTGCAATCTGCACTGCTGAGTACCCCTCATAATAAAACAGATAAATTACGTCGCGATATTTTTCTGGAAGTTTTAAAACAGCCTCCAAAACCTCTTTTGATGGATTGTCTAACACTACACTCTCCTCCGCAAGTACATCAAGTGAAACCCATTTTCTGCGTGACAGAGCGCGGAGCCAATCAGTGCAGGCATTGATAGTCACGCGCGCAAACCAAGCCTTCTCATGCTCACTGCTCTCAAAGGAACCTTCATATAGTAAATATTTCATATATACAATTTGAAATACATCCTCTGTGTCATGCTTGTTCTTTAGATGTACAAAACATATCCTTCGCACCATATCCGCATAGGCTTCCATGACACGGTTCACATCCTCTGTACTTTTCAAAAGTCTTCCCCCTCTGCCGACTATCAATCCGCTTTTCATACAAATAGGCTGCCGGAAAAGCATACCAATCGCTCAATCTATGACTGGTAAACCACATTTCCTAACAGCCCCTTTGATTTCGTTACACACCCTCAAAAATATGCTGTGTAAATATGTCAATAAGCACTAATGATGATGTCTACTATGATGGCTTGTCCCACTATAATAATATGTCTCTGTATGATGTACTGTCCCATCACAGTCTACGCCAAGAGTGCATACACCATCCACATCACAACTTCCATCCGCATAACATACTGGTGTAGGATTATGCGTCACTACCCTGTATGTTCTCCCGTGATGTGCAAACGCCACACTTGATGAGCTTCCTGCAATAACTGCCGCCAAAGCTATCACTGCTGCTAGTTTAATTACATTTTTTCGCATGTTTATACCTCCATTTTCGGAATGCACGCACAAAAATTCTTTCTGAGATTTCACGCATACATTCAATTTTTTCTGTTTCATAGGTAATACGCATGCCTGACTGTAATCCTTTCATTATTTTTAAAAATTTTATTTTATTGCTTTATATTTGTCAAATCTTTATGTCTTTGCCACCTACGCCCACAATTTTCTTGTTACAATTCACATCCACACCAGATTTCGTATTGATTTATGATGATTTGGTGTGAATTGTAACAATTGATGCACACAAAATGCCACAAGACAGGCATTTTGGCGCTGGCTCCGACACCATGCAGCAGGTGCATGGTGCGGGTGTGAAAAGTAACATTTTCTTCTTTACGGATGAACATTTATACTGTGCCAAATTAACAACTTAACAGTTTCTTAGTCCCCCTCGCATAACTATTATTATACGAGAGGGACAGCAAATTAACAAGATAAAATGACCAATTTATTTACAGCTTAATTAATACTTAATCCAGCACTTGCGTACCCTATGACCGTATTCACTAAGGACAAACCACTTGCCGCTGCTGAAAATACCAACATTAGGCGTGTCTGGGCTGTGACTGGAATATTGAGTCCTGTAAGTGCACCATTTAATAATGTGCCAATAGATATCACTCCTGTAAGTGATGGCGTCAAGTTAATCAGTGTTCCAGCAATTGGCGTAAATACATTGTTCGGTGTTGTTGACTGGTAAATCTGCGCATTAACTGTAACGGTAGAACCTATCAAAGAAAGCGCTGCTGTTGTACTGAAAAATGCACTGAACGCAGTAATAATACCTGCGCGCGGAACCTGAAAAGCAAAATTGGAAAGTGTTCCACTAGCATTTGTGATATCAATCGAAGACCCTAACAATGTAAGTCCTTGCACACTGTTTCCAAACCCAACAAAAGCTGGAAGTCCTGCAACTCCTCCAATAATTGTTGTTACAGAAATTGGAGTCCCTGATGCAAATGGAATAATCGCTCCGGTGCCTGCTGCTCCAGTGGGACCTGTTGCTCCCGTCACTCCTGTTGCTCCTGTTGCTCCTGTTGGGCCTGTCGCTCCATCTGCTCCCGTTGCTCCTGTTGCTCCGTCTGCTCCCGTTGCCCCTGTTGCTCCTGTCGCTCCATCTGCTCCTGTTGGGCCTGTTGCTCCGTCTGCTCCTGTTGCTCCTGTTGCTCCGTCTGCTCCCGTCGCCCCTGTTGCTCCTGTCGCTCCATCTGCTCCCGTCGCTCCTGTTGGACCTGTTACTCCGTCTGCTCCCGTTGCCCCTGTTGCTCCTGTCGCTCCATCTGCTCCTGTTGCTCCTGTTGCTCCGTCTGCTCCCGTCGCGCCCGTCGCTCCTGTTGCTCCTGTTGCTCCTGTCGCTCCATCTGCTCCTGTTGCTCCTGTTGCTCCTGTTGCTCCTGTTGCTCCTGTTGCTCCGTCTGCTCCCGTTGCTCCTGTTGCTCCTGTCGCTCCTGTGGGACCTGTTGCTCCATCTGCTCCTGTCGCTCCTGTTGCTCCGTCTGCTCCTGTCGCCCCTGTAGCTCCTGTTGCTCCTGTCGCTCCTGTTGCTCCGTCTGCTCCCGTCGCTCCTGTTGCTCCGTCTGCTCCCGTCGCTCCTGTCGCTCCTGTTGAACCTGTCGGACCTATCGGACCCTCATCTCCTGGACATCCCTTTGGTCCTTGAACTCCAATCGGTCCAGGTACGCCTTGGCTGCCCTGTGGTCCCGTCACACCTTGCGGGCCCATAGAGCCCGTAGGGCCTGTAGGACCTGTAGGACCTGGAATTCCCCGAGGTCCCTGCGGACCAACATCGCCCTGTGGGCCAATTGGTCCTACTGGTCCTATCGGTCCCGCTGGTCCTTGAGGACCAATATCACCCTTAGGACCTTCACAACCAGGGTCACCTTTTGGACCGATATCACCACGAACTCCCTGAATACCCTGAATGCCCTGCGGACCTGCATAACCTCTTGGACCTGCACATCCTCTAGGTCCCGTGTTTCCAGTAGGTCCTACTGGACCTGTATTTCCTCTAGGACCTCTTGCACCAGGCGTGCCAGGAATACCCTGTGGTCCCATTGGGCCTGGTTCTCCCCTATCACCCTTAGGGCCAGGACAGCCAGTATCCCCTTTCACACCTTGCGGACCTATTGGACCTTGATCGCCCTTAGGCCCCGCTGGTCCACGTTCACAACAATGGGGATTACACGAGTTTTGCCAACAGTTACATGAATTACCTTGATTCACTAAATCACATCCTTTTTGTATATTTGCGAAAAAGTATTCAAAAATACTTTTTTCTACAATTACTTTATGTAATTTCAAAAAAAATGTTCCTTTTTGTCGAATTTTGTCTTTTTCTGTTACTATTCACGGCCTAGGGACCGCTCATAGTAACGATTCGGGGCGATATTCAGAGTTTTGCTTCGCAAAAATCGCCCCTCACTCCTGAATCATGTTCTCACAGAATGCGCAGTTCAGCGCATTCCTGACCTGTGAAAAGTAACCTTTTTCTATCAGTTAAGTTCTTATAGACTGTCAAAGTATTGTTTATTGTATACATATGCCTTAGAATAAGGTTTACATGCCCCAGCCTTCTCATTGTATTCTTTTGCTTTTTGATAGTCTCCCAATCTGTCATAACATACACACAACTGCAAAAAAGGAATGTAGTCATAACAGTCTGGCAGCACAAATCCACCTGCATATTCATTTTTCGGTATATTCAACGCAGTTTCATACCAATAAATTGCATTATGAAAGTTTTTACGCTCCAAAAAATATTTCCCTATCTCACAGCACAACTCCGCTCTCGGCAAATCAAAACTCATACTGCGCAAAAGAGTAGTCAATGCTAACTGTTCCTGCCCTAACTGGAAATAACAGTTAGCGCAGATAATACATGCTTCTATTTTATTTTCAATCCATGCCTCAGGCAAAAGCAAAAACTGCTCCAACACAGAAACAGCCTCCTCATATTGCTGATGATAATACAACTCTCGCCCATAATAATATTGGTGTCGTGGTTCCAAAATCTTTCCTTCCGCAATTATCCTTTGATATATTTTTAAATTTCGGTCGGGATCTCCTTTACCTAGTTTTTTGTGACTAACCGCAATATCAGAATATATGATTTTGCCTTGAGGTGGGATTACTTCATGAACCGCACCACTCCAGCGATACTGTTCACAATTTCTAATCCATCTTTCCCTAAAATAAGAAAAGGAAGGCTTACCCGCCTCATCAAAAGAAGTATTATATTTCATCATTACAATATCTACATCTGGCGAAAGTGACTGCTTTAGCTGTAAGAATTTGTCCTTTTCTGTCTCCTCTAAGATATCATCAGCATCCATCCACATACAATAGTCCATAGATGCTCTGGAAAAGGAGTCATTCCTAGCATTAGCAAAGTCATCATTCCATTGGAATGAAAAGATCTTTGACGTATAGTTTGACACGATTTCCACCGTCCGGTCTGTTGAACCGGTATCTATGATTATTATTTCATCTACAAGTTCTGCCACGCTATCAAGACAGCGCGCAATATGCATTTCCTCATTTTTGACGATCATACAGAGGCTTATTGTTACCATTGTTTTCTCTCCCCTTTTGATTTATTATCGATATAATTTTTGTATACTCAAATATAAATTAATTTTAGAAACACCTGCCGATGAATGCCAATCAAAAAACAATATAGTATTAACTGGTATCTCGACAATAAAATATCTTGATAACACCAACAATTCCCTTCGCCTTACTGCTTCGGCATATGCGCTGTATATGCTTTGCTTACAATCATTGAATATAGGCATGAGCTTAATAAGTCCTTGTTTTTTCATCACTGTAGATAGATAATAATTGATAGCATAATATCCTGCATTCAGTGCGATAGAACAGTCATTGCGGAGAACGATATTTTGAGTTATGTCTGATATTTGTACTTTAAGCGGAAGACTTGCGCTCTCTGGCACAATTAATTCTTGACTCAAAAATGAAGCAAAAATACTGTTTTGCGGATATCCAGGTGGCCCCGCTGGTCCACGTGCACCTGGTTCACCTCTTGGCCCTTGGGGTCCCGTAGCTCCTTGTGGCCCCTGGGGTCCTGTAACTCCCTGCGGTCCGGTTTCTCCACGTTCTCCAGGACTTCCTGGCGGGCCTGGTTCTCCTCTCGGTCCCATCGGACCAATATCTCCTCGTTCCCCTCTTGGGCCTATTGGTCCAATCACTCCACACTCACTTCTTACTTCCTTTTTTTCCTGATTTCCACATGCATCCTCTTGAGCCATAATTCCCATTCCTCCTTGATTTTGTTTCGATTCCATCGACTGATCAGAATCAGACATAACAGCATTTGTCTCATATATAAAATCATGGGAATGCTGTACTGCTCTTTGATTTCCATTTCTGTTTGACGTTATCACGCCGAACAAATTGGGCGGCTGAAGCATCCAGTTCATATTAAAATTATTCAATTAAAACCACCTCATTCATATCTGAAATTAAGTAATTGATAGTGCACTTGGCATAATATATCTTATCAGAAGTTGCCCTTTACTTCTGATAAAAGGCGCTTTTCTTTGCGCCGTAAATCGACTATAAGAAGCTGTTCTTGCTTCTTATAGTATATCTTATCAGAAGTTGCCCTTTACTTCTGATAAAAGGCGCTTTTCTTTGCGC
>ERZ778510.257-NODE-257-length-49677-cov-5.210270_pt1 | contig 49677 bp, 44 predicted proteins | sample MGYA00510348_ERZ778510 | MGnify/ENA primary metagenome ERZ778510 (study PRJEB29527, sample SAMN07138969) | mouse gut metagenome | material: feces | host: mouse | place: China:Nanjing | collected 2016-01-25 ... | reverse complement strand
GTTTAGCAGCATTGGAGTGCTGCTTGTGGTGCTCCTTGGAAATATCGGCCTGGTCGTGGTGAGCACCAGAAGCGTAACCAGGCCCCTCCATCAGCTGGCAGAGGCGGCGGATGAGATCTCGGGCGGTAATTTTGAGATTGACAGGCTTCCGGTTCAGAGCATGGACGAGGTAGGAATCGTAACCAATACTTTTAATGAGATGGTGGAGAACATCAGGAACTATATCGAACAGCTTCGGGCAACCATGGAACGGGAAAATCAGCTGAAGGAACGGGAGCTGATGATGCAGAGTCACTTAAAGGACGCACAGCTGAAATACCTTCAGGCGCAGATCAATCCCCATTTCCTGTTTAACACTCTGAATGCGGGCGCACAGCTGGCCATGATGGAGGAAGCGGACCGCACTGGACGCTTTCTGGAAAATGTGGCGGAATTTTTCCGGTATAATGTACGCAAAAATGATGAGGATGCGGCGCTTCGGGAAGAGATTCATCTGGTGGACAATTACGTCTATATCCTGAACGTCCGATTTGCGGGAGAGATCCTTTTCACCAAAGAAGTGGACGAATCGCTTCTGAATGTCCGGGTGCCCAGTATGATCCTTCAGCCGCTGGTGGAGAACGCCTTCAATTACGGGATTCGGAATATCAGCTGGACAGGCAGGATTGAACTGTCGGTCTATCAAAAGGGAGAAGAGATCTGCATCAGCATCTGGGATAACGGAGCCGGTATGGAACAGGAGCGGATCGAGCAGGTGCTGTCCGGCCGCGTACAGGAAGCGGAAGCGGGCGCCGGGGGGAACGGCGTGGGCATGAAAAATGTGATGGAGAGGCTTCGGCTGTATTTCCGCGATCAGGCAGGGCTTCGGATTTTCAGTGAAGGAAAAAATACAGGCACAGAGGTGCTGATCACCATTCCGGCAGGACAGGAGGAACAGTCATGTATCGAGTAATGCTGGCAGACGATGAGGGGATTGTACTGGATTCCCTGAAGATGATTATAGAAAAACATTTTCCCGGACAGTGTCAGATGGAGACGGCGAAGACCGGGCGGGATGTGATCGAACTGGCGGAGAGCTTCCGGCCGGACATTGCGTTTATGGATATCCAGATGCCCGGAATCAACGGCATCGACGCCATACGGGAGATCAAGAAGAGCAACCCTTCTGTGGAGTTTATCGTCCTGTCCGCCTATGACAAGTTTGATTATGCCAGAGAAGCCATCAACCTTGGGGTACTGGAATATGTGAACAAGCCTTTCAGTGCAAAAAGTATCGCGGAGGTGCTGGAAAAGGCATTAAAGACCATTGATTCCCGGAGAAAGAAACGCAGTGATGACCTCCGGATCCGGGAGAAGATGGAGACGGTTACGCCGATTATTGAAAATGGATTTATCTATGCCATCATGTTCCAGGAGATCTCCATGGAGGATGTGGAGAATTATAAACAGCTGCTGGGGCTTACGGCGGATTATGGCTGTATGCTGGCTCTGGCGGTGGGCGACGACCAGCACGGGAACCGTATGACCAATGCGGTGGGTGCCGGCGTCCGGACGCAGCTTAATTATACCAGAGTCCGGGAGACGCTCAAGGAGACCTGGGACTGCGTGGTGGGTTCCGTCATCTCCAACAAAATACCGGTCTTTCTGCCGATGAAAAAGAAGAAGATGGATTATGAGGAGCGCATCGGGATGATCGATGTGGGCAGAGAGCTGACCCGGAGATTAAAGCGAACAACAGACATCAGTTTTCGGATCGGTATCGGTTCGGTCCGGAAGCTGAACAAGAGCATGGATTCTTACGAGGAAGCTTTAAAGGCGCTGGTCAACTCGACCGGCAGCGTGGCTCATGTGGATGATCTTCCGATCCAGTGCCGGTATGACGAGGAATATCCCATTGAGCTGGAGAAGGAGCTGTTTGACAGCCTGAAGAGCGGAGTGGTGGAAGCATGCGGGCGTGCGGCGGAGCAGTTTTTTGACTGGATGCTGGACAACTATGATGAGAAGAATTTAAGCGTTCGTCTAAAGGTACTGGAGTTCGTTCTCTTTGCGGAGCACGAGGCTTATGAGGACGGCGGCATGACCTATCATTTCCGCGACAGGGAAAACTATCTTCCGCTCATTATGAATGCGGAGCACAACAGGGATCTGCGTTCCTGGTTCGTGGAGAAATTCAGGGAAAACTGCAGGAATCTGACCACCAAAAAGGAAGAACACGAAAATCAGCTGGTGGTGCGCGCACAGAGTTATATCCAGGAAAACTATCAAAAGGATCTGTCGCTGGATGAGATATCCCGCCATATGGATTTAAGCCCCTATTATTTCAGCAAGCTGTTTAAAGAGGAGACAGGGAGTAATTTCGTGGAATATGTGACGAACCTGCGGATCAAAAAGGCAAAGGAGCTGCTGGCGGGGGACGGAGGCAGCATGAAGGAGATCTGTGCGGCGGTGGGATACAGCGATCCCAATTATTTCAGCCGCATTTTCAAGAAGAATACGGGAGTGACTCCTACGGAATACCGGGAGCGTGAGAGAGGATGAAACGAGAATACAGAAAAAGCTTCTGTGTGCTGCTTTTCCTGTGTCCGCTTCTGCTGAGCGGCTGTATGAAACAGACCAGTGAGCAGGATGCCTCGGAGGAATATAAGGAGGAGGCAATACAGATCGGCATCACCTTTGACTCCTTCATTATTGAACGCTGGCAGAGAGACCGGGATGTGTTCGTATCCACAGCTCAGGAACTGGGAGCGGAGGTCAATGTGCAGAACGCCAACGGGGATATGAAGGAGCAGATTGCGCAGATCGATTATTTTATCCAGAAGAAGATGGACGTGATCGTGGTGGTCATGGTGGCCAGCGAGGAGGACGAAAGCGGCCTGACCGAGGCGGTGGGACGGGCGCAGAAGGCGGGGATCCCGGTGGTGGCCTATGACCGCCTGATCCTGAATGCGGATGTGGACCTCTATATTTCCTTTGACAACGTTCAGGTGGGACGGCTGATGGCAGAGCATATGCGGGAGCATCTGAGCGAAGGCGGCGAGCTTCTGCAGGTGTGCGGCCCCATGGCGGACTACAACGTACCGCAGGTCATGGAAGGCTTTGCGGAAGCCCTCGAGGGCAGTGATCTGAAGATCATGGAGACCGAGTACGCGGAAGGGTGGCTTGCAGAGACCGGATTTACCGCTACAGGCACTTATCTGAAGACGCACTACGAGGTGGACGGGATCATGGGCGGCAACGACAGCATCGCCGGCCATGCGGTCCGCGCCCTGTCGGAACGCCGCATGGCGGGAAAAGTGTGCGTGGTGGGGCAGGACGCGGATCTGGACGCCTGCCAGCGCATCGTGGAGGGGACTCAGTGCATGACCGTGTACAAACCGGTGGAGAAGCTGGCCAGGCGTGCGGCGGAGCTGTCCGTGGCCCTGGCAGAGGGAGAGAAGATTGCGGTGGCGGGATCCGGGACCATGACCATTACGCAGGATCCGGACGGCTCCGGGACTGTGGGCATCGCAGAGGCTCCAAAAGGAGAACAGACCGGAATAACGGTGACGGAGTCCATTCACGACGGCACTTATCAGATTCCATATGAACATCTGGAGCCGGTGGCGGTCACAAGGGAAAATATGGACGAGGTGATCACCGGGAAATATCACGAAGAGAGCGACATTTATCTGAACGTCCGGAACTGAGCCGGGCGTTTGGCGTCTGTTTGTGTTCTAAAACAATATGATTGTAATTACGACAGGCGTATGCTGTCATTTACCCTGTCAGGGAAGTTAATTCATACATTTCTTAATTTTTCATGCAACTTGAGCGATTGTGTCCGGATTTTCACCTGTTGAATGTTGAGAAATTTTAGGCTGGGAATTGAAAAAAGGCTACCTTATCCACATTCTCGCTCTCTGCGTCTAAATTACCAGGATTTTCATCACTCCAACACGGTAGGCTCAATATCCTGTATAATAGCTGATGCAGGTGGTTCTTCCAAAATTATATTGGCATTTTCGTCATCCAGCAACCTGTTTGCATAATTGTTAAGTGCTTCACACGGCTCATATTTTGTCCTGTATCCGACGCCATCAATCACGAGGAACGGATTATATGCCATAATCTGTGTCTGTGTACCATCGGACATTGTAAGCGTGAAAGTAACGCCCTGGCCAGCATACTCTGTATAAGAATTATCTTTCTTATAGATAACGACATCTTTCAAATATTCTACCAGTTCCTTTTTCTCAATAGGAGCCAAAAAGGGAGCTGAATAGCAGGATTGAAAGAAAGCAGCATTAGGAATTTTGGAAGAATCTCTTATGCAGCAGATACTGGACATTTTTGTGCAGGACAAAATCCAAAACTGCAAAAATGTCCAGTTTTTTCCAACTATCCGAATGTGGTACTATACAAAATGTACAGAAAAAGACAAGTTTATCCTGTCTGTCATATGGTATATTCAGATTACAAAATATTTAAGGGAGGAATTTTCAAGATGAAAAGAAAATTACTTGGCGCTTTACTCAGTACAGCAATGGTTGCTTCTCTGACAGTCGGATGCGGCGGCGGCAATGACACCACTCCGGCAGATACGCCGGCGGATACCGAGGCTCCGGCAGATGCAGAAACGCCCGCAGACAATGAAGCAGATGACGCTTCGGCACCGGCGGCAGCAGGCGGCGGCAAGATCGGTATTTCCATGCCGACCCAGTCTCTGGAGCGCTGGAACCGTGACGGCGCTTATCTGGATGAGCAGTTCAAGGCGGCAGGTTTTGAGACCGTTCTTACCTATTCGGACAATGATTCAGGAAAACAGGTCAACGATATCCAGAACATGCTGGCTGACGGCGTGAATCTGCTGGTGGTGGCAGCCATCGACGGAGAGGCTCTGAATACTGCCATGAACGAGGCGGCAGAAGCAAACGTACCGGTTATTTCCTATGACCGTCTGATTCTGAACGACGCAGTTTCTTATTATGTATCCTTTGATAACTATACCGTTGGAAAACTTCAGGGTGAGTTTATCGTAGATACGCTGGATCTTGCCAATGCAGGCGATACGGTCTACAACATGGAGATCACCGCAGGCGACCCGGCGGACAACAACGCAGGCTATTTCTATCAGGGAGCGATGGATGCTCTTCAGCCGTATCTGGATGCAGGTACTCTGAACGTCGTATCCGGACAGACTGATTTTGACAGCGTTGCAACTGCTCAGTGGAATACCGACACCGCTCTTGAGAGAGCACAGAACGTTCTGTCTTCCTACTATGCAGACGGAACCCAGCTGGATGTATGGCTCTGCTCCAACGACTCCACCGCGCTTGGCGTAGCGCAGGCAGTGACTTCTGACTATGCAGGTTCCAATTCCGTGCTGATCACCGGTCAGGACGGCGACGAAGCAAATCTGAAGAACATCGTGGACGGCGTGCAGACCATGACGGTTTATAAAAACGTAAGCAACGAGTCCGTTGTAACGCTGGCTCTTGCAAAAGCAATTCTGGCAGGCGACACGATCGATGATTCTCTGGTTCCGTCCTTTGGCATCGAGTGTGCGTTTGACACCGAGTCCTACGAGACTTCCGAAGGCAACAAGTGCCCGTCCTTCCTGCTGGTGCCGAACGTGATCACCAAGGACAATCTGCAGGATCTGGTGGACACCGGTCTGTATACCATGGGCGACGACGGATATCTGTCTGCAGCAAACTGATTATAAAACAGGCAATTACGCAGGACCTTAAGAAAGGGCGGGGCATCTGTCCCGCCTTTCTTTACAGGAAAGGAGGAGGAGCTTTTGGCAGATATTATTCTGGAGATGAAATCCATTACCAAGGAGTTCCCGGGAGTGAAGGCGCTGGATAATGTGAATCTGGTCGTGGAGCGCGGGGAGATCCATGCGCTGATCGGCGAGAACGGCGCCGGCAAATCAACGCTCATGAATGTGCTGTCCGGGACGTATCCCGCGGGCAGCTATACGGGAGAAATCTATTATAATGGGGAGCTTTGCCAGTTTAAGACGCTGAAGGACAGCGAGGCGAAGGGAATCGTGATCATCCATCAGGAACTGGCGCTGATCCCGCTGCTTACCATCGGCGAGAACATGTTTCTGGGAAATGAGAAGAAAAATAAAATGGGACATATCGACTGGGATATGACCTACAATGAAGCGGAAAAACACATGCAGCAGGTAGGGCTCTATGAATCTGCCCAGACCCTGATCAAGGATATCGGAACCGGCAAGCAGCAGCTGGTAGAGATTGCAAAAGCATTTTCCAAAAATGTAAAACTTCTGATCCTGGATGAGCCGACTTCTTCGCTGAATGACGAGGACGCGAAGATGCTTCTGGATCTTCTGATTGAATTTAAGAAAAACGGACTGACATCCATCATCATTACGCACAAGCTGAACGAGATTATCTACTGTGCGGACAAGGCGACGATCGTCCGCGACGGTTCGACCATCGAGACGCTGGTAAAGGGCGTGGACGAATTCAGTGAGGACCGCATTATCAAGGGGATGGTGGGACGTCCCATGGACGACCGTTATCCGGCGAGGGAGCATAAGGTGCAGAAGGAAGTGGGGCTGGAAGTAAAGGACTGGACAGTCTATCATCCGCTCTATCATGAGAAGGTTGTGGACAATCACATTTCCTTTAAGGTACATAAAGGAGAGGTTGTGGGCTTCTCCGGCCTGCAGGGCGCAGGACGGACAGAACTTGCCATGTCCATCTTCGGCAGGAGCTACGGAACGAATATCAGCGGGGAACTGTATCTGAACGGGGAGAAAGTGGAGCTTAAGAGCACCGAACAGGCAATCCGCCACGGACTTGCCTATGTGACGGAAGACAGAAAGACCAACGGATTGATTCTTGGAGAGTCCATTCGTTTTAATACGACACTGGCGAGACTGGATAAGGTCTGCGGAAATGGTGTCATTGATACGACGGCGGAACAGAAAGTGGCGGAGGAGATGACTGACGCCATGGGCACCAAGACCCCTTCCATTGAGCAGAAGGTGGGCAATCTGTCCGGCGGAAACCAGCAGAAAGCGCTGCTTGGCAAATGGATGTTCACCGAACCGGATGTGCTGATTCTGGATGAACCGACCCGCGGGATTGACGTGGGCGCCAAGTATGATATCTATTGTCTGATCAATGAGATGGTGGAAAACGGAAAATCTGTGATCATGATTTCTTCCGAGATGCCGGAGCTCATCGGTATGTGCGACCGCATTTACATTATGAACGAGGGCGAGCTGAAGGGAGAACTGGATGCGAAGGAAGCAACGCAGGAGAAGATCATGAGCTTTATCATCAGTGCAGATCAATAAGAGGAAAGGAGTGTTGTGTTACATGTCAACGAATAAAGAAAATCAGGGGAATGCACCGTTTCATCTGGGAGAATTTCTGACCAGATACAGTATGGTCATCGCCCTTGTCATCGTATTTATACTGTTTTATTTTCTGACGGACGGACGCCTTCTGTATGCGCAGAACATGTCCAATCTGCTTTTGCAGAATGGTTATGTGCTGGTCATGGCATGCGGCATGCTTCTGTGTATTCTCACCGGCGGCAACATTGACCTGTCCGTAGGATCCGTGATCTGTATGGTGGGCGGCGTGGCTGCAGTTATGATCACCAACCATGGTTTCAATATCTATCTGACCATACTGATCTGTCTTGCCATCGGCGTACTGGCAGGCGTCTGGCAGGGGTACTGGATCGGTTATGTAAGGATTCCGCCCTTTATCACGACGCTGGGCGGCATGTTTGTGTTCCGCGGTTTCGGCCGCCTCGTACTGGACAGCAAGACCGTGTCCGTTCAGGATCCGGCATTTCTGAATATCTTTACCGCCTATATCAAGATTCCGGGGCTGGATACGGACACCCGCATCCTCTCTCCGCTGGTGATCGGTGCTCTGGTGGTGGTATTTATCTTCTACAGCACGATCTCATCCCGTGCAAACAAGGCAAAGAAGGGGTACCGTCAGAACAGTGCGCTGACGGATTTCGGACGCAGCGGACTGATCTCTGCGGCGCTCCTGGCATACTGCTATCTGCTGAGCCAGTATAAGGGGGTCTCTGTCATGCTCCTGTGGGTGGTGGTGATCTGTCTGATCTATCATTTTATCACCTCCAAGACTGCGTTCGGACGTTATTTCTACGCGGTGGGCGGCAATGAGAAAGCAACGCAGCTTTCCGGCATCAATACGAATAAGGTGTATTTTATCGCCTATGCGAATATGGGGCTTCTGGCAGGACTGTGCGGCCTGCTCTGTCTGGCGCGCGTGGGTTCCGTCAATGGTTCCACCGGTACTTCCTTCGAGATGGATGCCATCGGTTCCTGCTTTATCGGCGGCGCCTCCGCTTACGGCGGCAGCGGCACCGTTCCCGGCGTCATCATCGGTGCGCTCCTTCTGGGCGTCATCAACATGGGCATGTCCATCATGGGGATCGGCGACTCCTGGCAGTACGTGGTAAAGGGCGGCGTGCTTCTGGTGGCGGTCATCTTCGACGTGGTTTCCAACCGCAAGGGCGGCAAATGATCTGCAACTGAGAGCATAGAAAGAAAAAAATGTAAATAATATGTTAATTTTTTCAAAGGGCTGTGTATACGGCCCTTTTTTTGTGGTATACTCCAAGTAGGCAGTGTGCATGACAAAAGTATGCGGACAAGGGGTGTGCCATGTCTGTATGCAGGTTCTGCAAATCTGTATCCGTCTTACAGAAATTGGGGCTGTGAGCCGGAAAAGGCACTACATAGAGAAGGAGAGGGGTGATTTTTGTGGTCAGAGAAAGGGTGATAATCAAAAATGAGAACGGCCTGCATCTGCGTCCGGCAGGCAGGCTGGTAACAGAGGCCAATAAATGCAGTTCCCATGTTATGATGATCTGCGGAGAACATACCATGAACTGCAAAAGCCTCATGAGCCTGCTCGCATTTCCGGTCTGCCCGGGAGATGAGGTGACGGTGGAATGCTACGGAGAAGACGAAGATCAGGCATTAAGACGAATTGTTACTTTTCTGAAAGCCCTGTAATGCGGGGCATGACACATCCTGAGGATGTGTCTTTTTTTCGTTTCTTTTTCTTGACAGAAGGAACAGAATTCTATATGCTGAGAGTGTCTAAGATAATAAATCAGTCTTCACAGGTCATTATTCCATGACGAAATTTCCTGATTCGAATATAATAAGCATCGTTCGTATGCCTGGTTTGTAGTAGAAAGGAGAATGCACGTGTATTTAAACAGCGATGCATGGATGATGAAAAAGATATTTGAGATCTCGGACTGTGCCCTGATCCGGATGGTGAACCATCTTTTTCAGACAGAATATGAAGACAGGGAATATGTACGAAAGGAGTGGAAGGAATCAGAGGCAATCAGTGTCTGTATGACCGTTGGCTGCGCAAACCGTTATGAATTTCAGCTGCGCCGTTTTGGCGGATGCCTGCAGATCTGTGCTAAGGACAAAGGGTGTCTCTTCCAGTTTGAAGATGCGGTAGAGCATTCCGCTGTACAGATTCGGGATCCCCAGGCAACATATTTTGGAAAAAACAGGAAGGAGGCATACTGTACAACTCTGGAATTTGCAGGGCACGGGCAGATCATTCTGCCGATCTATGACATTACGCTGAACGACCGTTCCGCATGGGTACTCGAAGAGAACGGACTGATCCTGTTTCTGCCTTTTCTGTTTTACTGCTTTGCAGCCGAGGCAGAATGGATGGAAGAAAGACAGGAAACATTGAAATCTTTTGTATTACGTGATATAGTAGGAGCACTACATATAAGTATGCAGAAAGGGAATCTGACGGTGTTTGACGTGCAGAGACTGAAGCAGTGCTGCCGGCAGATGCTGTGGCGGACGCTGCCGGGGGAAAGGGCCATGCAGGATCTGGAGTTTCAGGATCTGCTTCTGAGGGCCCTGGATGCGGATATTGACCGTCTGGAACGTTATCACCGGCAGGAAATGAAAAAAGCCCGGAATATTTGCAGAGAAAGATGATACACTACTATATGGACACATTTGCCTTCAGACATGTTCTGCATAAAATGGAAATGTGAATGTGAACCGTTCAGTGAAAAACAAAAATGAGGTGGACCGTATGAAAAAATGGTGGTTAACAGTATGTATGGCAGCAGGTTTTCTGACAGGCTGCAGCAGAGCAGGTTCTTCGGCGGATACGCAGGCAGGATACAGGGACGATGTGTCCGCACAGGCTCTGGTGGAAGCAGTGGCGTCAGAGCTGGGAGACGATTACTGGGCGGATACAGAGCTGCCGCCGGAGTTTCTGGATGACTGGTACGGAATCTCGGATGACATGTATGAAGAGTATTACGGGCAGACTCCCATGATCTCTGCCAATGTGGACGCTCTGGTCGTCGTGAAAGCTGCGGAGGGAAAGCTGACAGATGTGGAAGACGCGCTGGATACCTACCGGGAATCCATGGTCCAGGATACGTTTCAGTATCCGATCAACATTCCGAAGATCCAGGCATCCGAGATTCGTACATTTGGAAATTATGTGTGTTTTGTACAGCTTGGCGCAGATATGGACGGGATGGAAGACGATGACGAAGCGGCGATCAAAGCATGTCAGGAGATGAATGGACGTGCACTGTCAGTCATTGAGAAGGAGCTGACCAGATAGAGAATGGTATTTTCCAGTCTGCTCTTTATCTTCCGGTTTCTTCCGGCGTTTCTGGCCGTGTACGGGCTGACGCCTGCGCGGTTTCGCAATCAGGTGCTTTTTGCGGGCAGCCTTGTCTTTTATGCATGGGGAGAACCGGTTTATCTGATGCTTATGCTGTTCTCCGCATTTTTTGATTATGGCAACGGCCTTATGCTGGAATATGCAGAACAACACAGGAAAACAGGGCTTGCAGGGGTGGTGCTTACAGGCTCCATCCTTGTAAATCTGTCTCTGCTTGCCATATTTAAATATTCCGGGGTCCTGCCTCTTCCCGTCGGGATCTCTTTTTATACGTTTCAGACCATGTCCTATACGATTGACGTCTATCGTGGGGAGGTGCCTGCACAAAGAAACCTGTGGGCGTTCGGCGCCTATGTGTCCATGTTTCCTCAGCTGATCGCCGGTCCGGTCGTCAAATACAGGGATGTGGAGGCAGAGCTTGCCGCGCGGACCATGGATGTCCGGGGCGGATATGAAGGCATCGGCCGTTTCTGCACGGGACTTGGGAAAAAGGTACTGCTGGCCAATCAGATCGGTCTTCTGTGGGAGGCGGTGCAGAAGATCCCGCCGGAACAGATGAGCATGCTGACGGCCTGGCTTGGAAGCGGAGCCTTTGCGCTCCAGCTGTATTTTGATTTTTCCGGCTATTCGGACATGGCAATCGGGCTGGCGCGGATGCTTGGATTTCATCTGAAGGAGAATTTTGACTACCCGTACACTTCCGGAAGTATCACGGAATTCTGGCGCAGGTGGCATATTTCTCTGGGGCAGTGGTTCCGGGAGTATGTCTATATTCCTCTGGGCGGCAACAGGAAAGGCTTTCTGGTCCAGATGCGGAATCTTCTGATCGTATGGGCGCTGACCGGGATCTGGCATGGAAGAGGCTGGAATTTTCTGATATGGGGGCTGTATTTCGGCGTGCTGCTCATCCTGGAAAAATGTGTGCTGCTTCGGTGGCTGGCCCGTGTTCCCCGGCTGTGCGGGCACATCTACACCATGGCGGCGGTGACGGCAGGCATGACCATCTTTGCCGTGGAGGATCCAGGCGGCGGGCTTCGTCAGGCATGGATGCTGTTCGCAGGAGCGCCGGTTTTTTGTAATATGCAGAGTATATGGCTTCTGTCCAATTACGGTATCCTGTTTTTTCTGTGTCTGCTGGGCGCTCTGGGAGCCGGAAAGAGGCTGGGGAAGTATCCGGCGGTATGGGCGGCGGCCGGAATCCTGTCGGTGGCATATATTGTGGATGCGTCCTATAACCCGTTTTTATATTTCCGGTTTTAGGGATGCAAAGGAAAATGAAGTATGGAAACAGGGAAGAAAAGCGGAAAAGGAAAAAAAGAAGCGGTCTGCTGTCTGGTCTTTCTGCTGCTGCTCTATGGCCTGTGGGCGGCGGATCTTCTGTGCCCGGACCGGCTGTATTCGGACTGGGAGAAGCGGCTGCTGGCTCAGAAGCCGGCGCCGGAGGCAGAGGATGTCCTGAACGGCAGTTATATGGAGGCATATGAAGAGTGGCTGACGGACCAGTTTCCGGCGAGGGATCGGTGGATCGGCCTGAAGACCCGCTGCGAGCTTCTGCTGGGCAAAAAGGAGATAGACGGCATATTTATCGGAAAGGACGGTTATCTCTTCTCTGAAAGCGATCAGACGGCGGACTGGGACCGTCTGGAGGCGCAGGCGGAGGAACAGTTCGGCGAAGAGACCGTAAGCCGGATCCATGTGCCTGCGGCGGGAGCAGTGCTGACAGAGAAGGTGCCTTATGGAATCTCATTTTCCATGCGGGAGGATGCGGTATCGCAGAATCTTACGGCGCACAGAGCGGAATACATCTATTACCGGACCGATCACCACTGGACCATGCTGGGGGCGTATTATGCCTATGAGGCATGGGCAAAGGAGCGGGGACTGCGTCCGGTACCCCTGTCCGGGCTTTTGCCGGAAACCGTCAGGGAAGATTTTCTGGGGAGCCATTATGCGAGACTTCATTATGCAGAACGGGAGGATACGATGGAGCTGTATGATCCGGGGATGGCATGCAGCGTGGTCTATGATCTTGGTGAATCGGATCTGTCCGGGCTGTATCAGCCGGAGCTTCTGACTTCGGAGGATGCCTACCGGTTTTTTCTGGATGGAAACCATGGGGTGGTGCAGATCGATACCGGACAGGGGAAGGGACATCTGGCGGTTCTGAAGGATTCCTTTGCCAACTGCCTGATTCCCTTTCTGAGCGTTCACTATCGGAAGATCACGGTGGTGGATCCGCGGTATTTCCGGTCGGATCCGGTTTCCTGGCTTGCCGGGCAGGGTGTGACGGAGGTGCTGATCGTGGCGCAGGATACAGTAACCGTTGCTGTTACTGTCCAGATATCTGCCGGTATTCAGCCTGTCATGGGCATATGTTCCTGAAAGCCCCACTGAAGGGCGCCGGTCCTCAGGGCGCGTCTTTTGCGCCCTTAGTACCGCTGCTGCCTTTGCGGTAAGGAGGGACCCACGCAGTGGGAGGATTCCTTATCGCCCTTCATGAAGCGCAAGCGGGATTTGCGATGAGGGGGGACCCACGCAGTGGGGAGAGTCCTGATCGCCTGGCTTGAAGGTACATATGCCCATGGCAGGCGTCCGGGGCAGAGCAGAAGTGAACAGTAATCAGCAGCTTTTTAGACCGACGCGTCCGTGCGAATAAGCGGTTGAAAAGGAAAGCGTTTTGTGTTATTCTGAAACCGGAGGTTAAACAGCGGATGAGATGGAAGAAAACAGCGTGCATGCTGCTGGCGGCAGTGATATGGGTTTCCGGCATCTCTGCATCGGCTTCGAGTATCAAGAGCCTGCAGAATCAGAAATCACAGAATGAAAAAGAACTGAAGAATATCCAGTCGCAGATCAGCGGCCTGGAGAGCAAAAAGAACGCTCTCAGCAGTGAGATCAACGGGCTGAATGATGAGTTGACGGAGACACTTTTGAATATTGCAGTACTGGAGAGTGATCTGGCTGATAAGGAAGTTCAGATTGAAGAGGCACAGATCGCATATGAAGAAGCGAAGGCGACAGAGGAGCGGCAGTATGAGGCCATGAAGCTTCGGATCCAGTATCTGTATGAGGCAGGCAGTGAAAGCTATCTGGAGCTTTTTCTGACCTCGGACAGCATGGCAGAAATGATGAACATGGTGGACTATGCAGGAGAATTACAGGAGTATGACAACCGGCTTCTGGATGAATATAAAGCGGCCAAGCAGGCTGTAATCGAGCTTCAGCAGCGGCTGGAGGAAGAAAAGGCAGAGCTTCTGGAGATGCAGGAACAGCTGGAAGAAGAAAAGTCGAGCCTTCAGTCCATGATCGCAAGAAAGCAGACAGAGGTGGCGAATTTTGACAGTCAGCTCAGTGCGGCACAGGCAAAAGCCAGCGAATACCAGCAGAAGATCAAGGAACAGAATTCCCAGATCAGGAAGCTGCAGGAGGAAGCGGCACGGGCGGCAGCGGCAGCCAAAGCTGCGGCGGCGAAAAATGCAGCAAAATCATCCGGGGGAACCTCATCCGGCGGAACTTCCTCAAACGGGACCTCGTCAAACGGAAATTCCGGTGACGGGGCAATGGGAAGCAGCGGAAATTCCGGCGGCAGTTCGTCAGGCTCCTCCGGGGGAAGCTCTTCCGGCTCTTCCGGAGGCGGAAGAACTTCCGGCGGAGGCACGGGAAGCTCGATTGCTTCCTATGGACTTCAGTTTGTGGGACGCCCGTATGTACTGGGGGGAAACAGCCTGACCAATGGAACGGACTGTTCCGGATTTGTCAATCTGGTGCATGCACATTTCGGTATCTCCACGCCCCGGCAGTCCAGTGCGCTGGCAGGCGGCGGCAGAGCAGTCAGCGATTCGGACAAGCAGCCCGGAGATGTGGTCTGCTATCAGGGCCATGTGGGCATTTACATAGGGAATAATCAGATCGTGCATGCGAGTACGCCGTCCAGCGGCATTAAAGTGACCAACATGTATTATCGCAGCGTACTGGGGATTCGCCGGTACTGGTAATGGTTCCGGGAACTGCAAAAATTTTGGAAAAGTCGAAAAATGAATTGACAAACTGAATGGCAGTGTTTATCATGATATCCGATACATTCTTTTTGTATCGGATATTTTAATTTCTATACGAGGAGGAAATGATTATGAAAAAGTTACTTAGTCTTTCTCTGGCAGCAGCACTTGCGGTATCTGCAACCGCATGCGGAAATTCCGGCAGCGGAAGTTCGGATGGAGCAGATGCTGAGGCACCTGCAGCAGGGACGGAAGGTACAGAGGCAGAAGGTACACAGACGGAAGGCGCTGAGGATGCAGGAACCGGGAGTGCGGCTGCAGACGGCAGCGTATTTAAGATCGGCGCGATCGGACCGACCACCGGCGCGGCTTCTGCTTATGGAACCGCAGTTATGAACGCAGCAAAGATCGCAGTGGATGAGATCAATGCGGCAGGCGGAATCAACGGATATCAGGTGGAGTTCAATCCGCAGGATGATGAGCACGACCAGGAGAAATCCGTGAATGCATATAACACGCTGAAGGACTGGGGGATGCAGCTTCTGCTTGGAACCGTAACTTCGGCTCCCTGTATCGCAGTAGAAGCAGAGGCATCTGCAGACAACATGTTCCTTCTGACCCCGTCAGGCTCTGCAATTGACTGTATCTCCGGGGAGAATGCGTTCCGCGTATGTTTTGCAGACCCGGATCAGGGTACGGCATCCGCACAGTATATCGGTGAGAACGGACTGGCAGAGAAAGTTGCAGTGATCTATGACAGTTCGGATGTATACTCTTCCGGTATCTATGAGACATTTGTAACCGAGGCGGCAAATCAGCCGTTTGAGATCGTGGCTTCCGAGGCCTTTACGGCAGACAGCAAGACGGACTTTTCCGTACAGCTTCAGAAGGCAAAGGATTCCGGAGCAGATCTGGTATTCCTTCCGTTTTATTATAATGAAGCAGCTCTGGTGTTCACACAGGCAGCAGGTATGAATTTCGCACCGAAGTGGTTTGGTGTGGACGGCATGGACGGTATCCTGAGCGGTGTGGAAGGCTTTGATTCTTCTCTGGCAGAGGGCGTTATGCTCCTGACTCCGTTCTCCGCAGATGCAGAGGATGAGCTTACGAAGAATTTCGTTGCAAAATATGCGGAGCTGTGCAATGGTGAGACCCCGAACCAGTTTGCAGCAGACGCTTATGACGGAGTTTATATCATGAAGGCAGCGCTGGAGCAGGCAGGCTGCACGCCGGATATGTCCGCTTCTGATATCTGCGATGCACTGAAGACAGCCATGACGGAGATCACGGTAGACGGTCTGACCGGTTCCGGAATGACCTGGTCCGCAGACGGTGAGCCGTCCAAGAGTCCGAAGGCAGTCGTAATTGAAGGCGGCGTTTACGTCGGTATGTAAGAAGTAATTACGGAACCCAATGGGGGGTTGCAAAAGCAACCCCCCTGTTTTGAAATATAGCGAGGTGTCTCATGAGTTTTTTATCTTATTTAATCAACGGCATCAGTCTCGGTAGTGTATATGCCATAATCGCACTGGGCTATACCATGGTGTATGGTATTGCCAAAATGCTGAATTTTGCCCATGGCGATGTCATTATGGTGGGGGGATATGTTGCCCTGACTATGATGCTGAACCTGAATATGAATCCTTTGACAGCGATTCTTGTGGCGATCGTGGCATGTACAGTGCTGGGAATCTGCATTGAAACCATTGCATACCGTCCGCTTCTGGGGGCGGCTTCGCCTCTGGCGGTTCTGATCACTGCAATCGGCGTCAGCTATTTTCTGCAGAATGTCGTGCTTCTGGTCTTCGGATCCAATCCGAAAAGTTTTCAGTCCGTTGTTACATTTGGAGATCTGCAGCTGGCAGACGGCGCGCTTACCGTGTCAGATGAGGCGGTTGTCACGATTCTGACCCGTGTGATTATTATGGTGGTTCTGACACTGTTTATCAATAAGACAAAGGCAGGGCAGGCCATGCAGGCGGTATCCGAAGACAAGGGAGCGGCAAGGCTTATGGGGATCAATGTGAACGGGACGATCGCACTGACCTTTGCCATTGGCTCGGGTCTTGCGGCTGTGGCAGGTATTCTGCTTCTGTCTTCCTATCCGTCCCTGACGCCGTATACAGGCTCCATGCCGGGCATCAAGGCGTTTGTTGCAGCTGTATTCGGGGGAATCGGTTCGATTCCGGGCGCCTTTATCGGAGGAATTCTTCTCGGAGTCATTGAGATTCTGGGAAGGGCATATATTTCTTCCCAGCTGGCGGATGCCATTGTATTCGCTGTCCTGATCGTTGTGCTGCTTGTAAAGCCGACGGGACTTTTGGGCAAGGCTGTTCAGGAGAAAGTGTAGGTGTGAGGAATGAAGAATCTGAATAAAACAACAAAGGACAATCTGATTACATATGGTATGGTGCTCATTGCCTATGTGGTGGTGGAGATGCTTTTGAAAGCAGGCGTGATTTCCAGTCTGCTTCAGGGACTTCTGGTGCCGTTATGCGTTTATGTGGTTCTGGCGATTTCCCTGAATCTGGTGGTCGGTATCTCCGGGGAACTGAGTCTGGGCCATGCAGGTTTTATGTGCGTGGGGGCATTTGCAGGAGCTTTTGTTTCCAACTGTGTGAAAGATGTGATCACTGCAGGCAGCGTGCGGATCCTTCTGGCATTGCTGGTGGGCGCAGCGGCAGCGGCTGTATTCGGCCTTCTGATCGGGATTCCGGTGCTCCGGCTCCGGGGAGATTATCTTGCAATTGTGACGCTGGCTTTTGGCGAAATCATAAAGAATGTCATGAATGTCTTTTTTATCGGAATTGACGGCAGCGGGATCCACGTGTCCATGAAAGACAAGATGTCTCTTGGAATGGCGGCGGACGGCAATGTGATCATCAACGGTCCTCAGGGAATTACCGGGACGCCGAAGGATTCGAATTTTACCATCGGCGTTCTTCTGATCCTGGTTACCCTGTTTATTGTATTAAACCTGATCAACTCCAGAGACGGCCGTGCAATCCGGGCGATCCGCGACAACCGGATCGCAGCGGAATCCGTGGGGATCAATATTACAAAATACAAGCTGATGGCATTCTCGGTATCCGCTTCTCTTGCCGGGGCGGCGGGTGTGCTCTATTCACACAATCTGGCATCTTTGCAGGCTTCGAAATTCGGCTTTAATACGTCTATCCTGGTGCTGGTATTCGTAGTTCTGGGCGGCATCGGAAACATTCGCGGTTCTATCATTGCAGCGGTGGTTCTGACGCTTCTGCCGGAACTTTTAAGGGCGCTGAACGATTATCGTATGCTGATCTATGCCATCGTTCTGATTGCAATGATGCTCTTTACCTCCAGCCCTGCAGGTATGGCTTTCAGAGAACGTTTTTCTTTAAAGAGGCTGACGGGGCAGAAAAAAGAGGGGAAGGAGGAAGTGTAAGATGGCATTACTGGAAGTGAAAAATCTTGGCATTTCCTTTGGCGGCCTGCGTGCCGTGGACAATTTTAATCTGGAGATCGAACAGGGACAGCTGTATGGACTGATCGGGCCCAACGGAGCGGGAAAGACGACCGTGTTCAATATGCTGACCGGCGTCTATAAACCGACCGACGGAAAGATTTATCTGGATGGAGAGGATATTACCGGGAAGAACAATATAGAGATCAATAAGTCCGGGATTGCAAGAACTTTTCAGAATATCCGGCTTTTTTCCGGGCTGACGGTTCTGGATAACGTGAAGGTGGGACTGCATAATCAGAAGGAATATACCTATTCTGCCTTGACAGGGATCCTGCGCCTTCCCGGATTTCGGAAGACAGAGCGGGAGATGGATGCGCGGGCGCTGGAGATCCTGAAGGTATTTGAACTGGATCAGGAAGCAGGCTATATGGCTTCCAACCTTCCTTACGGAAAACAGAGGAAGCTGGAGATTGCCCGGGCTCTTGCCACGAATCCGAAGCTTCTGCTTCTGGATGAGCCGGCAGCCGGCATGAATCCCAATGAGACACAGGAGCTGATGGACACGATCAGCTTTGTACGCGATGAATTCCATATGACCATTCTTCTGATCGAGCATGATATGAAGCTGGTAGCAGGTATCTGTGAGAAGCTGACGGTCCTGAATTTCGGACAGGTGCTGGCATGCGGAGATACTTCCGGGGTGCTGAAAAATCCGGAAGTCATCACGGCATATCTTGGGGAATAGGAGGAACAGAAGATGGCTATGCTTGAAGTTAGAGACCTGGAAGTTTTTTATGGAATGATTCAGGCGATTAAAGGGATATCCTTTGAAGTCAATGAAGGAGAGGTAATCGCACTGATCGGAGCCAACGGGGCAGGTAAGACAACAACGCTCCATACAGTCTCCGGGCTGCTTGCTCCAAAGGCAGGAACCGTCACCTTTGAGGGAAAGGATATTACGAAGACGCCTGCCCATAAGATTGTATCCTGCGGGATGGCGCACGTACCGGAGGGAAGGAGAGTATTCGCTTCCCTGAGCGTATATCAGAACCTGAAGATGGGCGCTTATACAAGAAGCGACAAGGAAGAGATTGAAGAGTCTCTCAGGATGGTATATACCCGTTTCCCCAGGCTGGAGGAACGGAAAAATCAGCCGGCCGGAACGCTTTCAGGCGGTGAGCAGCAGATGCTTGCCATGGGGCGGGCGCTGATGTCCAGACCCAGGATCATTCTGATGGATGAGCCTTCCATGGGTCTGTCGCCAATCTTTGTAAATGAGATATTTGATATTATCAAACAGGTAAGTGCAGGCGGAACCACGGTTCTTCTGGTGGAACAGAATGCGAAGAAGGCCTTGTCAATCGCAGACCGTGGTTATGTTCTGGAGACCGGAAAGATTGTACTGGAGGGGAAGGCGCAGGAGCTTCTGGAGGATGAGTCTGTGAAAAAGGCATATCTGGGAGAATAGACCTGCGTATGAATTGACGAAAAATGAAGTGGATGATATTATGGGCTGCCGTACTGAGTATGACACTGGCTCACTTTGGGGAAGCGTCTGATGCGGCAAAAAAGGATGCGGCCGGGGATTTTGGCGGCTGTCTGGTTGTGATCGATGCGGGGCATCAGCAGAAGGGCAACTCTGAAAAAGAGCCCATTGGTCCTGGGGCATCGGAGACAAAAGCGAAGGTGGCGGGCGGCACATCCGGGTCTGCTTCCGGTCTGAAAGAATACGAACTGACGCTTCAGGTCGCACAGAAGCTGGAGGCGATTCTGACGGAGCGGGGATTTGAAGTGCTTATGGTCCGGACGTCCAATGATGTGAACATCAGCAATGCAGAACGTGCAGCAGTGGCAAATGATGCAGGTGCGGATGCATTTATCCGGATCCATGCCAACGGTTCCGAGGACAGCAGCGTAAACGGCGCCATGACGATCTGCCAGACGCCTTCCAATCCTTATAACGGAGCGCTTTACAGCCAGAGCCGCGCACTGTCGGACTGCGTGCTGGATGCATTTGTGGAAAAGACCGGAGCGAAGAAGCAGCGGGTGTGGGAAACGGATACCATGAGCGGAATCAACTGGGCGTCGGTTCCGACGACGATTATCGAGATGGGCTATATGACAAACCCGGCGGAAGATCTGAAGATGGCGTCGGAGGAATACCAGTATCTGATGGCGGAAGGAATGGCGGACGGAATCGCACAATATCTGGAAACCGAGTAGAAAAATATAAAAAGGAGATGTATAAACATCTCCTCTTTATATTTTCATGCTGTCATTCCTGTTCTGTCATTTCCGTATAATTCTCAAATCAAATATATTACCTATTGAACTGATGAGGTCCTATAAGATATAAGAAGATGTAAATACTTATAATTAAATTTAATATAAGAATCCGTAAATGTTCACAATAAGAATTAGAGTTTGGTTACATTGGTAGCCTGCGGTCCTTTTGCTCCGTTAACGACTTCGAATTCAACAGCCTGGCCTTCTTCAAGGGACTTAAATCCTTCCATGTTCAGCCCTGAATAGTGAACGAATACATCGTTTCCCTCCTCATCGGAGATGAAACCATATCCCTTCTGGTTGTTGAACCATTTTACTGTACCTTTATTCATTCTGGTACCTCCTTACTAGATATGCATGCATCTAATCGCATAGTATAAGACTACCATAGTTTAAGAAGTGTGTCAAATAAAATCGACTGACAAAGCAGTAGAAAAATCGACCGTCATGAAACGATTCGGCAGTTCATACACTGGATAATAACAGGTAGAGGACAGGGGTATATTTTGAAGAGAATATTATTTGTCAATATTTTGATCCTGCTGGTGTTTGCAGGGATCTCCTACTGGGCGCAGGAGAAGGAAAAGCTTGAGATTACCATGGCAGAAAGGGCACAGGCGGCTTCTGCCGCGGGGACGGAAGAAGAGACGCCGCAGCCTGCAGGTACAACGGATAATCCTGCGGAACAGAATCCGCAGGCTGAGAACCCGGCCGATGCACAGCAGGAGGAGACAAAGAAGGACTTTATCCGCTGGGTGGACTTCGGGGTATCCAAATTTGCCATGACCGAGGCCTATGAATACGACAGGGATACCTATGGGACAGACGCGCATATCAGCTGGATCGATCAGCTGGCATACACGGCGGCATATACAGGAGGCTCCTTTGACAGCGATCGGACGGTCTGCCAGTACATGGATAAGCTTCGGGAAGAGATCAGCCAGGGGAAAACACTGGAAAAGCTGGTGAAGGATCTGGAATATTTCTCATACTATCAGGAGGCATACACCGCGGTTCTGGGCGGCATGGTGGGAGAGTACGAGATTGAAACAGCGGATGAGGACGGCCGAAAGAGCTGGGAAAAGAGATACGGCCTGAAGGCTTTCAGCCCGATTGCCAAAGGATTCCCGTACACGGATTATGATGATTTTGGGGTGTCCAGAAGTTACGGATATAAAAGAAACCATCTGGGGCATGACATGCTTGGGCAGGTCGGGACGCCCATAGTCTGTGTGGAATCCGGATATATCGAGGCGCTGGGCTGGAACCAGTACGGGGGCTGGCGGATCGGTATCCGCAGCTTTGACAAAAAAAGATACTATTATTATGCGCATCTGCGGCAGGGATTTCCCTACCAGCCGGAGCTGAAAGAAGGTTCGGTCGTTCTTGCGGGGGATGTCATCGGTTATATGGGGCATACAGGCTACAGCACTACAGAGGATGTGAATAACATTGATCAGACACATCTGCATTTCGGGATGCAGATTATATTTGATGAATCGCAGAAAGACGGAGATAATGAAATATGGATCGACTGCTATCAGATTGCGAATTTTCTCTATCGGAATCAGTCGGAGGCGGCCAGAAATGATGAGACAAAGGAATGGCGCCGCATGTATCTGATGAAGGATCCTGCGGCGGAAGCCTATGAAAGAACCGCAGATTACTCCATGTATCCATGATACAAAAGCTGTGCGGTTTTACTTTTTTGTGAAAAAGTGGTAGACTGTATAACGGAAACAGAAGAACGGTACATAAAAAACTGATTTTCCGGGATACGAGGTGAGAAAGATGTCAGGGGAATGTCATGCACATATGATCATGGATGGGGTCAACTATAAGCAGGCTGTTGCACTCCATAAGAACGGGGTATGCGAAAGCGCGGTGAGAAAACATCTGCAGGAATGCCGGGATGCCGGTGTGACGTTTGTAAGAGACGGCGGAGACGCCCGGGGCGTGTCAAAGCTGGCGAAGGAACTGGCGCCGGAATACGGGATCGAATACCGCACGCCGATCTTTGCCATTCATAAAAGAGGGCACTATGGCGGGATCGTCGGACATCCGTTTGACACATGGGAGGAGTATAAGAGCCTGGTCAGAAGGGCAAAAGAAGAAGGCGCGGATTTTGTCAAGATCATGGTAAGCGGCATTCTGGACTTTGCACATGCGGGCACGCTGACAGAAGAAGGGCTGTCGGGCGGGGAAATATACGATATGATCGGCATGGCTCATGATGCGGGAATGGCGGTCATGGCCCACTGCAACGGAGACAGAACGTGCGCCCTGACGCTGGAAGCGGGGGTGGACAGTCTGGAGCATGGATTTTTCATGTCGGAAGAGACGCTCTGTCTGCTGGCAGAAAAGGGAACTCCCTGGTTTCCGACGCTGGCGCCTGTGGGAAATCTGTCCGGCGGCGGGCGTTTCCCGGATGAAGAGGTACGGAAAAACCTGGCTATGCAGCTGGAGCGGGTACAAAAAGCGGCATCCCTTCATGCCTGTATCGGGCTTGGAAGTGATGCCGGAGCCTATCTGGTCCCTCATGGACAGGGGACCAGAGATGAATATGAATACCTGAAGCGTGCGCAGGTGCCGGATCTGGTCCTGCAGAGGACAGAGCAGCGGATCCGGCAGGTATTTCAAAGGCATTAACAGGAAAATAAGGTCAGCAGTTCGGAAAATTCCCGAATCACATAATCGGGTTTCTCTACAGAGCCAAATCCGTATGCGGCATGACAGAAGGGAATGCCTGCTTCTGCCGAAGCCATGCGGTCGCCTTCGATATCGCCCACATAGACCGGAGCATGCAGATGATTCCGTTCCATGACCAGCCGGATATTGGGTCCCTTGCCAAGCCCTGTGCCGCCCGGACATTCAAAATCTGTGATACAGTCGGAAAGTCCTGTTTTTTCGAGAAAAAGTTCGATGTATCCGGACTGGCAGTTGCTGACGATGAAGAGCGGGCAGCTTTTGGAAAGCTTCCGGATTGTATCTGCCACCCCGGGGTAGAGAAGTTCCTGCGTGGATGCGGATAAGAATGCATGCTCCTGTTTGCAGCAGGCATCAATCAGCGCATAACGTTCCTTTTCTTCCAGAGAAGGGAAGACGAGATCGGCGATGGCATTTAACGGGCGTCCAAAGAGCTGTGTCAGATCATATGCGGTAAAACGTACAGGCAGGCTGCTGTTTTCTGCCACTGCCAGGTTCCATGCATCTGCCACGACAGGGGTGGAATTCCACAGGGTGCCGTCAATGTCAAGGATGATGCTGTCTGGTTTCATAGGTTGATTTCCTTTCCTGAATAAAATAATGTTGTATGACAGTATGCTTATTCTATTGGAAAAAAGGAAAAAAAGCAAGCGTTTTCATTGATGCATGCGGAACGCCTGCGATGGGCATATGTTCCCTCCAGACAGGCGATCAGGACTCTCCCCACTGCGTGGGTCCCCCCTCATCGCAAATCCCGCTTGCGCTTAGTGAAGGGCAGCAGCGGTACTAAGGCGCGAAAAGACCGCGCCTAAGGACCGGCGCCCTTCAATGGGTCTTCCAGGAACATATGCCCATCGCAGGCTGCATATCGTTGGATGCCGTAAGGTATAAAAGTGTTTGAACTGACGCATATATTGTAACAAGATCCCGGAATATGACAGGGTGAAACAGGAAAAACAGAGAGGTTTTCATGAAATACGAAAGAATCGAAGAGGCGGTCTTCAAGTCTCGTCCCAACCGTTTTATTGCGCAGGTGGCGACGGCAAAAGGCAGCGAGATCTGCCATGTGAAGAACACAGGGCGCTGCCGGGAGCTGCTGGTACCGGATGCCAGGATCTGGGTGCAGCGAAATGACAGCCCGCACAGGAAGACAGCGCTTGATCTGATTGCGGCAGAGAAAAACGGACGGATCATCAATATGGATTCGCAGGCGCCGAATCAGGTGGCTGCAGAATGGATCCGGGCCGGTCATCTGTTTTCGGAGGATGTGAGCATACGTCCGGAGACCCGGTACGGCAATTCCAGGTTTGATCTGTATCTGGAGGAAGGAAAGCGGAAGATGTTTCTGGAAGTAAAGGGAGTAACCCTGGAGGAGGATGGAATCGCGCGTTTCCCGGATGCGCCGACAGAACGGGGAGTCAAACATCTGGAAGAACTGATTGCCTGCAAAAAAGACGGATATGAAGCAGGAATTCTGTTTATGATACAGATGAAGGGAATCACCAGTCTGGAACCAAACGACCGTACGCACCCGCAGTTCGGCGCGGCGCTCAGAAGAGCGAAGAAAGCCGGGGTTCTGGTGATGGCGGCGGACTGTCTGGTAACACCGGATTCCATCTGTGCAGACAGGGAAGTGGAGGTGCGGCTGTAGATGCTGAAACAGATTGTAAAACCTCTGCTTTCATGGTATGATGGACATGCCCGTGTACTGCCCTGGAGAGAGAACAGGCATCCATACAGGGTGTGGGTATCGGAGATCATGCTGCAGCAGACCAGGGTAGAGGCAGTGAAGCCGTTTTTTGAGAGATTTATAAAAGCCCTGCCGGATGTGAAGTCTCTGGCAGAATGTCCGGAGGATGAACTTCTGAAGCTGTGGGAAGGGCTTGGATATTATAACCGGGTGCGGAATATGCAGAAGGCGGCCCAAACCGTCATGGAGCAGTATGACGGAGCGTTTCCGGCAGATTATGAGAAACTGCTTTCTCTGCCGGGAATCGGGCATTATACGGCGGGTGCCATTGGTTCCATTGCCTTTGACATTCCCATGCCGGCAGTGGACGGGAATGTGCTGCGGGTCCTGGCCCGTGTGAAGGCAAGTTATGAAGATATTCTGAAGCAGTCGGTAAAGAGCAGTATGGAAAAAGAAGTCAGGAAGATCATTCCGGCGGACCGTGCGGGAGATTTTAATCAGGCGCTGATCGAACTGGGCGCCATCGTCTGTGTGCCCAATGGAAAGGCCAGATGCGGGGCCTGTCCGCTTGCTTTCTGCTGTATGGCAAGGGAAAAAGGCATCGTGGACGAACTTCCGAAGAAGAAGGCCAAAAAAGAGCGCCGTCTGGAGCAGAAGACCGTGCTTGTCCTTCGGGAGGGAGACCGGGTGGGCATCCGGAAACGGTCCGCTAAAGGACTGCTGGCAGGGATGTATGAGCTTCCGAATCTGGAAGGCTTCCTTGGGGAGAACGAGGTGCTGGAATGGATCCGAAAGCAGGGACTGTCCCCTCTGCGGATTCTGCCCCTTGCCGGAGCGAAACATATCTTCAGCCATGTGGAGTGGCAGATGACAGGCTATGCGGTAAGTCTGGAAGAGACCGAACACATGGACCGGGACGGCCTGTTTTTTACAGATGCAAAAGAAACAGAGGAAAAATACCCGATCCCGGCGGCATTTGCCGCATATGCGCGGTATATGGATATCGTGCTGGGACAGGAAAGATATGAAGAAAGGTAGAGAAAAGATGTTTGACAGTGTGATTATTGGAGCAGGAGTTGCCGGATGTGTGGCGGCAAGAGAACTGGCGGAGGCAGGGAAAAAAGTGCTGGTGCTGGAGCAAAGAGACCATATCGGGGGAAACTGCTATGACGAGAAGGATGAACATGGAATTTTAATTCACAAGTACGGCCCCCATATCTTTCATACAAAGGCGCAGAGAGCATATGATTATCTGTCCCGTTTTACAGAGTGGTATGCATTCGGGCATGAGGTGGTAGCCAATGTGCACGGCAGACTGATTCCGGTGCCCTTTAACCTGAATACGCTCCATATGGTGTATGAGAAGGAAGAGGCGGACGTTCTGGAAAAGAAACTGGTTGACGCGTTTGGTATGGAGACAAGGGTCCCGATCTTAAAGCTTCGGGAGCATGAAGACCCGCAGATCCGGCAGATCGCGGATTACGTATATGAAAATATTTTCCTGCACTATACGATGAAGCAGTGGGGACAGACTCCGGAGGAGATCGATCCGGCGGTGACCGGAAGGGTGCCGGTTCTGATCTCTTATGACAACCGGTATTTTCAGGAACCGTATCAGGGCATGCCGCTGAAGGGCTATACCCCCATGTTTGAGGCGATGCTTGACCATCCGGGTATTACGGTGGAGACCGGCGTAGATGCGCGCAGCAGGCTGGATTTCAGGGGAAATCAGGTGTTCTTTGACGAGGAAGCTTTTACCGGGGAAGTGATCTATACAGGGCCTCTGGACGAACTGTTTGACTGCAGATTTGGGAGACTGCCGTACCGTTCTCTGAATTTCGAATTTGAGTATCTGAATCAGGAGGACTATCAGGGACACAGTGTGGTAAACTATACAGTGAGTGAGGCTTTCACCCGCATTACCGAGTTTAAATATCTGACCGGACAGAAGGCGCCGGGCACCACGATTGTGCGGGAGTATCCGTTTGCCTATACCGGAGCAGAAGGAGAGATTCCCTATTACTCCATAGCCAGTGAAGAGAATCAGAAGCTGTATGAAAAATACCAGGCGCTTCTTGCCGGGATTCCCAATGTGTATCTTCTGGGACGTCTGGCGGAGTATAAATATTACAATATGGATGCGATGGTTCTGAGAGCCCTGAAGCTGACCGACAGGATCCAGGGACATTGTTCATAAAATAACAGGTGAATGAATGAGATACGTATCAACAGGATAAGAGGTGGATCATGAAACTATTATCAATAGCAATTCCGTGCTATAACTCCGAAGACTATATGAGAAACTGCATCGAGTCCCTGCTTCCGGGCGGGGAAGAGGTGGAGATCATCATTGTGGACGACGGTTCTGAAAAGGACAGAACCGCAGAGATTGCGGATGAATATGCGGCAAAATATCCGAAGATTGTAAAAGCGGTTCATCAGGAAAACGGAGGGCACGGAGAGGCGGTCAACACCGGTCTTAAGAATGCCAGCGGACTGTACTTCAAAGTGGTGGACAGCGATGACTGGGTAGATGCAGAAAGCTACCAGAAGGTGCTTCAGAAGCTTGCGGAACTGGTGCACGAAGGCAATACGGTAGACATGATGATCTGCAATTATGTCTATGAGAAGCAGGGGGCGAGACGCAAGAAGACCATTCGCTATACGACAGCATTTCCGCAGGATCAGGTGTTCACCTGGAGTGATGTGAAGCATTTTCATCTGGGTCAGTACATTCTCATGCATTCGGTCATCTATCGGACCCGGATGCTGCAGAACTGCGGGCTGGAGCTTCCAAAACATACGTTCTATGTGGATAATATCTTTGTATACTATCCCCTGCCCTATGTGAAGACGCTGTACTACATGGATACGGACCTGTACCGCTATTTTATCGGCCGGGCAGATCAGTCGGTCAATGAACAGGTGATGATCGGGCGCGTGGACCAGCAGATCAAGGTCAACAAGATCATGATTGACCAGTACGACCTGCGCTCCATTCAGAATCCAAAGCTGCGGAAATATATGGTGAGCTATCTGGATATCATGATGACCGTGTCGTCGATCATGCTGATCCGTTCCGGTACGCCCGAAAGTCTGCAAAAGAAAAAAGACCTGTGGCAGTACCTTAAGAAAAAGGATGCAGGTCTTTTCTACAAATTATATTTCGGCATCTTTGGCCGGGCCATGAATCTTCCTGGAAAAGGAGGGAGAAAGGTCTCGGTATTCGCTTACAAGCTTGCCAACAAGGTCATGGGCTTTAACTAAGAAGCCGGATTCGTAGACAAACTGATTCATGGCAGCCGCCAGGGTAATTCCAAGGATGACATCCACACAGGAATGCTGCTTTAAAAACATGGTGGACAGGATGATGGAAACGCACAGTATGCAGGAACATCCGACTGTCCGCTTTTTATGCCGGAAATCCGGCAGATGCACAAGCGCCATATGTGCCGCGATGGAATTAAACACATGGATGCTCGGCAGGATGTTGGTGGAAGTGTCAGCCCAGTATAAAAAACATACCATCCGGATAAAAATGTTATCCCTTTCAAATTCCACAGGACGGAGCAGATGTCCGTTGGGATAGAAGGTGGACACGACCAGAAACAGGGTCATACCGGTATAAAGGAACAGGATATATTTGTAAAAATTTTTCCGGTCCTTAAAAAACAGCCAGAGAAAAACGGCGGCAATATACGCAAACCAGAGAAAATAGGGGATGACAAAATATTCACAGAACGGAATGTAGTCATCCAGTGGAAAATGGATCACATGATAGGGCTGGCTGGCGCGGCTCTCAAGCCAGACAAACCAGGTGATGTATACTGCAAAATACAGAATCGTCCATGCATGCGGATAGTCATTTAAAAATGTTTTGTACTTTTTCAACATAAATCCCTCCAGATATATCCAATCATCTGTAACAAATCTTCGCTAATGATAGCATATGTAATTTTCGAAAACAATAGCAGAAAAAACAAAGATTTCTTAAGAAAATCTGAAAAAAGCGTCACCTGGCTGAAGGCACTGCGCGGCTGCGCCTCTTTTTTTGCGGTGCAACTGCCGGTTGACAGATTTCAAAGCGGACTTTCTTGAAGGAAACCGTCCGGTCTGCTATGATTTGAACTGCATATGCGGCAGACTGTACAGGTAAATGATATTTTTTTGAAAGAATGCCGTTTTTCCGGAAAATGGCTACGGGAGGAACGGTACATCAGGAAAGGCAGGAGGAGATCAGATGATATTAGGTGAAAAGATTATGGAGCTTCGGAAAAGAAACGGATGGTCCCAGGAGGAGCTGGCGGGGAAACTCAATGTGTCCAGGCAGTCGGTATCCAAGTGGGAGTCGTCCATGTCCGTGCCGGAGCTTGACAAGGTGCTGCAGCTGAGCGAGATTTTTGAGGTCAGCACGGATTACTTATTAAAAGATGATAAGGAAGAGGACTATGTGCCCGGGAGGCCGGAAACGCCGTCCGTCCGGAAAGTAACGATGGAGGAGGCGCAGGAATTCATAGCAGTCCGGAAGGAGGCTTCCTTTCGGATACCGGCAGGCGTCGCGGCCTGCATCCTGTCCCCGGCGCCGCTGTTTCTTCTGGCGGGAATGTCGGATGCGGGAAGGCTGACGGTATCGGAGGAGCTGGCGTGCGGAATCGGTCTTGCGGTTCTGCTTCTGATTGTGGCGGCGGCTGTGGGAAATTTTATCGTCTTCGGGATACGGCTTGGAAAATACGAGTGGCTGGAGAAGGAAGAATTTGAACTGAGCTATGGAATCGCAGGAATGCTGAAGGAGCGGCAGGAAGCGGAAGCGCCGTTATTCGCAAGACGGATTGCAGCCGGCGTGGCGCTCTGCATCCTGGGAGCGGTGCCGCTTCTGTTATTTGGATCTGTGGATGCAGAAGAGACGGTACAGACAGCCGGTCTTGTGTTTCTGCTGTGCATGGTTGCAGCCGGTGTGTTTCTGCTTACCGGCGCAGGACTCAGAAAAGAGGCCTATGATCAGCTTATGCAGGTGGGAGAGTACACCAGGGAAGGAAAGGAGGCGAGCCGTGTGATTGGCAGAATCGCGGCGGTCTACTGGTGTGTGGTTACGGCTGTCTATGTGGGCTGGAGCCTTCTGACCTGGAAATGGCACTATACCTGGATCCTCTGGCCCGTGGCCGGGATTTTGTTCGGAGCGGTTGCGGGAGTGGTGAAGATGAACCGGAAATGAACTTGACTTTTCTGTATTTTACGTTATAATAACTTTTCGTAAAGCCTATAAAACCAAGGTCGTTACAGGGCTTGCCGGCGATTCCCGCCGTAAAATGAATCGTGTGTTCGAGACCTTCCACACGTAAATAAAAACTAAAGGAGACAACTGAATATGAAAGACAACAAAGTAACATTTCTCACGCAGGCGGCTATGATTGCAGCAGTCTATGTGGTGCTCTGTGCTGTATTTGCGCCCATCAGCTATGGGGAGATACAGGTGCGCGTGGCAGAAGCGCTGGTTATTCTGCCCTTTTTTACACCGGCGGCCATCCCGGGCCTCTTTGTCGGATGCATCATTGCCAACCTGATGGGCGGTTCGATTCTGCTGGATGTGGTACTTGGAAGCATTGCGACGCTGATCGGCGCCGTGGGTTCGTACCATCTGCGGTCTCACCGGTTTCTTGTGCTGATTCCGCCGATCATCTCCAATACGCTGCTTGTGCCTTATGTACTGCGCTACGGATACGGCGTGCCGCTTCCGATCCCGTTTATGATGCTGACGGTGGGGATCGGTGAAGTGATCGCAGTTGGGGTACTGGGAAATGTACTGCTGAGCGCGCTTGTACGCTACCGGCGTATCTTTCCTGCGGTAAATGCGTGATATATGACAGGAGCTGCTGCAAAACTGCAGCAGCCCCTTTTGAAATCAGGACTATTTTTTCATCTTGGAATCAAAGATCAGGCTTGCCAGATATCCGAACACCAGTGCGGCGCAGATGCCTGCGGCGCTGGCTGTGAAGCCTCCTTTGAAGATGCCGATGAATCCGTCGGTATCCACAGCTTCGCGGATTCCTTTCCATAAAGTGTTTCCAAAGCCAAGCAGGGGAACACTGGCGCCGGCGCCGGCGTATTCCTGAAAAGGTCCGTAGAGTCCGATGGCGCCAAGTACGGCTCCGCTGCAGACCAGCAGGACCATGATTCGGCCGGGCATCAGTTTGGTCTTTTCCATCAGGATCTGTACCAGAGCGCAGATCAGTCCGCCCACCCAGAATGCATTGATATAATCCATGTTGCTCACTCCTTTTTTACAGTGTCTGCAATCCGGAAAAAAATATGTAAAAAAATAAAAAAAAGACTTGCATTTTGAAAAAACATATGATATAGTAATCAAGTCGACAGGACAGACAGGAATATGGTAGATTGGTCAAGGGGTTAAGACGCCGCCCTCTCACGGCGGAAACAGGGGTTCGATTCCCCTATCTACTGCACAGAGAATAGCAGAAACCAGTAAAAAGGTTTCTGCTATTCTTGTTTTCCGGAATATGTTTTGCTATAATAAGACGAAAAACTGTAAGACTGTAAGATATGAAAAACAGATGGGAGTATTTTAATGAGTAAAATAGCAATTGTCACAGACAGCAACAGTGGAATCAGTCAGGAGAATGCAAAAGAGATGGGGATCCATGTGCTTCCCATGCCGTTTTTGATTAATGGAAAAGAGTATCTGGACGGAATCGATCTGTTTCCAAAGGAATTTTATGAATATCTGGAAAAGGACGCGGACGTCTCCACTTCCCAGCCGTCACCGGAATCGGTGATGGGATTGTGGGACAGGCTTCTGAAGGAATATGATGAGATCGTGCACATTCCCATGTCCAGCGGGCTCAGCGGGAGCTGTCAGACAGCAAAGATGCTGGCAGATGATTATGACGGGAAAGTGGAAGTGGTGAATAACCAGAGAATTTCCATTACACAGGTCTCGTCTGTCATAGACGCACAGAATCTGGCAAAGGCCGGGAAGCGTGCGGCAGAGATTCGTGCGGTACTGGAAGAGGAGGCGCTGCAGTCGAGCATCTATATCACGCTGATTACCTTAAAATATCTGAAAAAGGGCGGAAGGATCACGCCGGCGGCGGCAGCGCTTGGCACCATGCTGCGGTTAAAGCCGGTTCTGCAGATTCAGGGAGAAAAACTGGATGCGTTTTCCAAAGTCCGTACCATGAGCGCGGCGAAACGTGTCATGCTGGATGCGATTCGCAGTGATCTGGAGAAACGTTTTGGCGGCTGCAGGATGAGGATTGATGTTGCCCATACGAACAACGAGGGGATGGCACTGGAATTTAAAAAGGAGATCGAGGCAGAATTTCCGGAATATCCGGTGATGATGGTGAATGAACTGTCGCTGAGCGTGGCATGCCATATTGGAGACGGAGCGCTTGCCATCGCATGTTCCAAAATCGTGGAAGTATAAGGGAAATGGGGATAGGATTCATTGGATAAGTACGAATATCGCCTGAAAGCAGAGCAGATAGAGAAACTGGTTAAGAAGAAGGACTATGCGGGAGCGGCAAAGATTGCAGACACCATCGACTGGCGGCGTGTCAAGAATGTGAATATGCTGTATATAGTCAGCGAGATCTATGAGGCAACAGAGCGATACGGAGAATGTATGGAGATTCTGGATATCGCATATGACCGTGCGCCGGTGGGACGCATGCTGCTGTACCGGATGACAGAAGTCTGCACCAAAATGAATAATTTTGATGAGGCCATTGCGCTGTATCGGGAATTTGTCAAGGTGGCGCCGCACGATCAGAGCCGTTATATTCTGAAATACCAGATCTATCGGGAACGGGGTTCGAGTCTGGAAGACCAGATCAAAATATTAAACGAATATAAAACACATGAGTATCAGGAAAAGTGGGCGTACGAGCTTGCCGCACTGTATGATGAGGCGGGGATGCAGGAAGAGTGTGTCCGGGAATGCGACGAGCTGATCCTCTGGTTCAGCGAAGGAGAATATGTGGCAAAGGCGCTGAAGTTAAAACAGAAGTATGAACCGCTGACAGAAGCGCAGAAGGAGAAGTATCATTCTGAAGTAAAAGGCGCGCCTGCTTCCATAGGCGGGGATGATTTTGAAGAGCCGGAGGTGACGGAGTTTGATCCGGGCAGATTCAACACGATGAATCTGCAGGCGGAGCTGGCCGGAAATCTGGACGAGCTGCTGCAGGAGGATGCGACGATTGACCTGCCGGATCTCGGCTTTGGGGAAGCGCCGTCGGAGGAAGCAGAAGAACCGGATTTCCGGGAAGACGGAACGATTGACCTGCCGGATCTTGGCTTCGGCGAAGCGCCGCCGGAGGAAGCAGAAGAACCGGACTTCCGGGAAGACGGAACGATTGACCTGCCGGATCTTGGCTTCGGCGAAGCGCCGCCGGAGGAAGCAGAAGAACCGGACTTCCGGGAAGACGGAACGATTGAGCTGCCGGACCTCGGTTTTGGGGAAGAGCCGCCGGAGAAAGCAGAAGAACCGGATTTCCGGGAAGACGGAACGATTGAACTGCCGGATCTTGGTTTTGGAGAAGCACCGCCGGAGAAAGCAGAAGAACCGGATTTCCGGGAAGACGGAACGATTGACCTGCCGGTTTTTGGTTTTGGAGAAGAAACGCCGGAGGAAACAGAAGAGGAGTCGGAACCGGAACCGAACGTTTGGAAAGACGGAATGATCGAGCTGCCGGATTCCGGCTTTGGAAGCGGGACGGCGAAGGAGACAGAAGAGGAGATTTCATTTCCGGAAGAGACATCAGAATCAGGACATGAGGGAACAGAGCAGCTGAGTGTCAATGAGATTCTTGATGAATGGGAACAGAAGAAGGCAAAGACAGAGGCGCTTCTGGAAGCGGGCGCCAGAGAAGAACAGAAGCGCAGGGAGAAGGTAAAGCAGGAAACGGCAGAACTGATCAAGCTGATTGAAGGGGTCTCGGATATGATTCCGGAGGATGTACAGCGGATTCTTCAGGAGGCTGATGAGGAGAGGAAGGCAAGGGAAACGGCATCGGTGATAACAGAGGATGACCTGCCGCAGGATCTGGACGATGAGATCGAAGAAGAGGAAGAAGAGGAGCTTGCGATAGAATTTGTCGAAGAGCCTTCCTCCGGTTCGGAGAAAAAGAGGCTGTCGGGAGATACGACGTCTTTGAATATGATTCAGGAACTGGAACGTTCTCTTGCTGCGGAGGTTTCCGAGATGGCCATTAATTCCGGGCATCTTACAGAGGAGCAGGCAAGACTTTTTGCGTATTTTACCTCTGTAAAGGGAATGAGCCAGCAGCTGTCGGTGCTGTTTAAAGGAGATTCCAGAGAGGGAATGACGAATTCCTCCAGAGGAAACCTGATCGTGACCGGAAAACAGGGAAACGGGAAGACGACTCTGGCAATCGATATTGTCAAAGCCCTGCAGAAACAGCAGCAGATCGGCGGCAACAAGCTGGCGAAAATCAGCGGACAGAAGCTGAATACAAAGGATGTCTATGAAGTGCTTACCCGGTTAAAGGGCGGCGCACTGATCATAGAAGGAGCCGGAGGGCTTTCAGATGCGACCATGATGGCGCTGAGCCTTGTCATGGAGGCGGACACCGGAGGGCTTCTTGTCATTCTGGAGGATACTGCGGAAGAGATCGAACGGCTCTTTCATAAAAATAAAAATTTTGCGTCCAAATTTGAACACAGCATCGATATTCCGGTGTTTACCAATGATGAACTGGTGGCTTTCGGAACCTCTTATGCGCTGGAGCAGGAATACTCTTTTGATGAATTCGGAAAGCTGGCGCTGTATGACCGGATCGGAAGCAGGCAGACCAATGACCATCTGGTAACGGTGGCTGAGGTAAAGGAGATCATTGACCGTGCGATCGAGCATGCAGAAAAAGCAGGCGTTCGACGGATACTGGATCGGATTACCAGAAAAAGTGTGGATGAATTTGGCAACCGTCTGCTGAGAGAAGCAGATTTTATGGAGTAAGGTATGAATTTATTGACGGCGAAGGAGATCAGGAAGAGCTTCACGGACAGGGAGCTTTTTTCCGGTATAGACTTCAGCATTGAAGAACAGGACAAGACGGGGATCGTGGGGATCAACGGCACCGGGAAATCGACGCTGCTTCGGATACTTGCGGGAGAAGAGGAGCCGGACGCAGGGGAAATCGTAAAGGGAAACCGGGTCTGGGTCCGTTATCTTCCTCAGAACCCGGAATTTCCCAAAGGGATTACGCTCTGCGATTATGTGATAACAGCCAACAGGACCGAGGACAATGAATGGAGCATTGCGGGAGATGGAAAAGAGATCCTGAATCTGATGGGCTTCGAAGATGAAAACGAGGTGATCGATCATCTGTCCGGCGGTCAGAAGAAAATGGCGGCCCTGGCTGCTGCTCTGACGGCGCCCTGTGATATTCTTCTGCTGGACGAGCCCACCAACCATCTGAACAGCGAGATGATCCTCTGGCTGGAACAGGCGCTGATCCGGAGAAAGGGAGCGCTTGTCATGGTTACGCACGATCGTTATTTTCTGGACCGGGTATGCAACCGGATTGTGGAGCTCCGCAGAGGAAAGCTGTACAGTTACCAGACGAATTTTGAAGGTTATCTGGAGGCGAAAGCAAAACGGGAAGAGCAGGAGCAGGCAGCTTACCGGAAGAACCGGAATATTCTGCGCATCGAACTGGAATGGATGCGGCGCGGAGCCAGGGCGCGCTCCACGAAGCAGAAGGCGCATATCCAGAGATACGAAGCGCTGAGAGACAGGACAAAGGCTCCGGTTCAGGATCAGAAGGTGGATATCAATACGGTATCTTCCCGGCTGGGAAAGAAGACGCTGGAGCTTTCAGGAATCACAAAAAGCTATGGAGGGGAAATTCTGATCTCGGATTTCAGCTATGCGTTCCGGAAGAAGGACCGGATTGGATTTGCAGGGCCGAACGGCTGCGGCAAGACGACCATGATGAAGATCATCATGGGGCTGGAACCGCCGGACTGCGGGGAAGTCATCATGGGATCTACGGTAAAGATCGGCTATTTTTCCCAGGAAAATGAATACCTGGATCCCGGTCAGAAAGTGATCGACTATATCAGGGACACTGCAGAATATGTGCAGACAGAGGACGGCAGCATATCGGCTTCCATGATGCTGGAACGGTTTCTGTTTGACGGAGCGCTTCAGCACTCTCTGATCGGAAAACTGTCCGGCGGAGAGAAGCGGCGGCTTTATCTTTTGAAGGTGCTCATGGAGGCGCCCAATATTCTGATCCTGGATGAGCCGACCAATGATCTGGATATTCAGACGCTTGCCATACTGGAGGACTATCTGGAGCATTTTTCGGGAATTCTGATCATGGTATCTCATGACCGTTATTTTCTGGATAAGACGGCAGAGAGACTGTTTGTATTTGAAGGAAACGGAGTGCTTCGCCAGTATGAAGGCGGGTATTCGGATTACCTTGAAGCAGGACAGCGGGAGGAAAAGGAGAAGAATCTGTCGGAGACGGCGAAGAAAAACCCGTCAGAGAAAACGGAAAAGGTGAAAACGGCAAAGCTGAAATTTACCTGGCAGGAACAGAAGGACTATGAGACCATTGAGACGCAGATCGGGCAGATCGAAGAGGGGATCGCAGAACTGGAGAAAAAAATCGAAAGCGCCGCAACGGATTTTGTGGAGCTGAACCGGCTGACACAGGAAAAGGAGGCGCAGGAGACGCTTCTGGAGGAGAAGATGGAAAGGTATCTCTATCTGAGTGATCTGGCGGACCGGATTGCCGGTCAAAGATAAAAAACATCGGTCAGCCCCTTGACAAAGAGAACAACAGCGTTTAGACTGTTTAGGGACAGAGAAAGGCTGAGAAGAAGAAGAGTACTTATGTACCGGCTGCCAGAGAGAGCCGTCCGCTGGCTGGAAGACGGCTTCAGAAGAAGGACATGGGGAAAGTGGCTTTGGAGCCGGAACACGGAAAGAAGAGAGTAGGTGTTCCCGTATGATCCGCGTTAAGGAGAATGAGGTATGATTTCATACGAACAAAGGTGGTACCGCGATAATTCGCCCTTTGCACGGCTGTGCAGAGGGCATTTTTTTCGGGCGGCAGGGGAACCCTGGATGGGAATCTGCTGTCCGGCACATGAAAAGGAGCGATCTTGAACCGGAAATATATAGTTGCTGCCGCCGTAACATTTGTATTGGCGGCGGCTTTGACAGGACTTCTGCGTTGGGTGGTAAGAGAACCGGCTGTACGCTTTTCGGAAGAGGAGGCATTTCAGGAGGAAGCATTTGAGCTGACCCTGCGATGCGGCCTGTCTGGGGGGACGATCCGTTACACACTGGACGGAAGCGATCCTACCATGCAGTCAAGGATCTATGAGGGACCGATTCCCATAGAAGCGGGCCTCCCGGAGAAGGTGACCGTGGTAAAGGCGGCTGTATTTCAGAATGGAGAGCCGGGGAAAATCTGCACGCAGACGTATTTTGTGGGAAAAGGCGTATCGGAGCTGTTTGATGTGATGGTGGTGTCGCTGTCAGCAGATGAAAAGGTGCTGTACGACGAAGAGACGGGCATTCTTGCCAATTATGGGGAGGAGGGGGAGAACGGAGAATGGGACCGGCCGGCCTATGTGGAATTTTATGAGCCGGACGGAACGCGGATGCTGGCACAGGGAACCGGGATCGCCATATCCGGCCACGGTTCCAGAGAATTTGCCCAGAAGAGTTTTAAGCTGATCAGCGATTCGGTCTATGACCCGGAGCATCCGACCTTCGAATATGATTTTTTTGAAACCGATATGGCGGGGAATGAAAAGGGGCAGTCCTATAACCGGCTGGTGCTCCGCAACGGCGGTTCCGACCATGAAGGAACCATGCTGAAATGGAATGTGGTGAGCAGACTGGGCAAAGATTCCGGTATGGTCTGTGCAGGAGCCAGGCCGGGCATTCTCTTTCTGAACGGAAGCTATTACGGAATCATACAGCTTCAGGAAAAATACACCCGGTATAACATTGCACATGCAATCGGAGCGCAGAAGGACGATATTGAGAAATATGAGCCCAATGAGATCAACAGCGCCCGTTTCGGCGGGTATTATAACCAGCTCCGCCAGGATCTGAACGATCCAAAGCGCATGGAAAGCCTGGAAAGACAGGTGGATATGACGGATATGCTGAAACATTATGCAGTGAATCTGATCATGAACAATGTGGACTGGCCCTATCACAATTTCCTGTCCTGGAAATGCGCAGAGACCAGCAGCAGTGCATACGGAGACGGAAAAGTCCGTTTCTTCCTGTATGATCTGGATGCCGTCTATCAGGATACAACGGGATATGAGGTGCCGGATGAGTTTGCCTATCTGATGGAAGAGCCGGTTGAGGATGCAACGGATACCCTGTATCTTCTGATGCAGTCTGAACTGTACCGGACCAGGTTTGTTAACATGGTCTGTGACCTGACGGCAACCGTCTATCAGGAGGACCATGTACTCCGGCTGATTGAAGAAGAGGATGAAAAGCTTGCAGGCTCCATGGAGCTTTATTATACAGAAGAAGAACGTATGAGACAGCAGACGGCAGTGGACAGGATGAAGGAAGCGGCAGAAGAAAGCGGTATCCGGGTGCACGAAGGGCTTCAGGAATATCTGAAAGCTGCAGACCCGTATACGCTCAGACTGGAGCTGCCGGATGGAATACAGGTATCCTTCAGTGAGATTCGCCTGAAGGGCGGGGAAAGCTATACTGGAACCTATTATCACAATTATCCTCTGACGCTTACGGCAGAACCGGAGAACGGACAGGAATTTTACGGCTGGCTGGTCAACGGAGAAGAGGTCCGGACGGCAGAGCTTCTTCTGGATGAAAGCTGTACCGCCGACGAAATGTATATACAACTGATAACAGAACCATAATAAGGAGAGAACATGATGAAAGAATTAGCAAAGACCTATGATCCGACGGCCATCGAAGAGCAGACCTATGCCAAATGGATGGGAAGGAAATATTTTCATGCGGAAGCGGACCGGAGCAAAAAACCCTTTACCATCGTAATTCCGCCGCCAAACGTGACCGGAAAGCTGCACATGGGACATGCGCTGGACGAGACGCTGCAGGACATTCTGATCCGCTATAAGAGGATGCAGGGCTACAATGCGCTCTGGATACCGGGAACCGATCATGCGTCCATTTCCACGGAGGTGAAGGTAACGAACCAGCTTCGGGAAGAGGGCATCGACAAGCAGGAGCTGGGCAGAGAAGGCTTTCTGAAGCGGGCATGGCAGTGGAAAGAGGAATACGGCGGAGCGATCATCAACCAGTTGAAGAAGCTGGGCTGCTCCTGCGACTGGGAGAGAGAACGTTTTACCATGGATGAAGGCTGCTCGGAAGCGGTTCTGGAGGTCTTTATCCGCCTGTATGAAAAAGGATATATTTATAAAGGGTCCAGGATTATCAACTGGTGTCCGGTGTGCAGGACGTCCATCTCCGATGCAGAGGTGGAGCATGAGGAACAGGCAGGTCATTTCTGGCATATCAATTATCCGATCGCGGACGGAAGCGGTCATGTGGAGATTGCCACGACCCGTCCGGAGACCATGCTTGGAGATACGGCGGTAGCGGTAAATCCGGAGGATGAGCGGTACCGGCATCTGATCGGGAAGACGCTGAAGCTTCCGCTGACCGACCGGGAGATTCCGGTCATTGCGGATCCGTATGTGGACCGGGAATTCGGAACCGGCTGTGTGAAGATCACGCCGGCCCACGACCCCAATGACTTCGAGGTGGGCAGAAGGCATGATCTGCCGGAGATCCATATCATGAACGATGATGCCACGATCTGCTGTCCGGGGAAATATCACGGCATGGACCGTTATGAGGCGCGCAGGGCGATGGTAAAGGATCTGGAGGAGCAGGGGCTTCTGGTGAAGGTCGAGGACCATACGCATAATGTGGGAACCCACGACCGCTGCGGGACGACGGTGGAGCCGCTTATCAAGCAGCAGTGGTTTGTGAAGATGGAAGAACTTGCAAAGCCGGCGGTTGAGGCAGTAAAGAACGGAGAACTGACGTTTGTGCCGGAACGGTTTGACAAGATCTATCTGCACTGGCTGGAAAATATCCGCGACTGGTGCATCTCCCGCCAGCTCTGGTGGGGGCACCGGATTCCGGCCTATTACTGTGACGAATGCGGGGAGATCGTGGTGGCAAAGGAAGCGCCGTCTGTGTGTCCGAAGTGCGGCTGTACGCATCTGACCCAGGATGAAGATACGCTGGACACCTGGTTTTCTTCTGCGCTGTGGCCCTTCTCCACGCTTGGATGGCCGAAGCAGACGGAGGATCTGGAATATTTCTATCCGACGGATGTACTGGTGACCGGCTATGACATCATCTTTTTCTGGGTGATCCGGATGGTATTTTCCGGATATGAGCAGACCGGAAAGAGTCCGTTCCACCATGTGCTGATCCATGGTCTGGTAAGGGATTCCATGGGACGCAAGATGAGCAAATCTCTTGGAAACGGCATCGATCCGCTGGAGATCATCAGCGAATACGGAGCCGACGCGCTGCGTCTGACTCTGGTGACCGGCAATGCGCCGGGCAATGACATGCGGTTCTATATGGAGCGTGTGAAATCCAGCCGGAATTTTGCCAACAAGGTGTGGAACGCTTCCAGATTTATCATGATGAATCTGGAGGACCAGAAGGTCGCGGAGGCGGATCCGGCGGCGCTGACGGCTGCAGACCGGTGGATTCTGTCCAGAGTCAACCGTCTGGCAAAAGAAGTGACGAACAACATGGACAGCTTTGAGCTGGGAATCGCCGTACAGAAGATCTATGATTTTATATGGGATGAATTCTGCGACTGGTATATCGAGATGGTGAAGCCGCGTCTGTGGAACAGGGAAGATACATCCAGAGAGGCGGCTCTGTGGACCCTGAAGCAGGTGCTGATCCATGCGCTGAAGATGCTGCATCCGTACATGCCGTTTATTACGGAGGAGATTTTCTGCAATCTGTCGGAAGAGGAATCAATCATGATCTCTTCCTGGCCGGAGTACCGGGAGGAATGGAATTTTGCAGCCGAAGAGCATGCCATTTCCATGATCAAGGAGGCAGTGCGCGGCATCCGCAATGTGCGCACGGACATGAACGTGCCGAACAGTAAAAAGGCTACGGTCTATGTGGTATCTGAAAATCCGAAGGTCCGGGAGATCTTTGAACAGGGCAGAAGCTTTTTCGCCGCCTTAAGCTTTGCATCCGAAGTAAAAGTGCAGGCGGACAAAACAGGTATTGAGAAGAGCGCGGTATCCGCCATGATCCCGGAGGCGGCGGTCTATATGCCGCTGGATGAACTTCTGGATCTGGAAAAAGAGCGGGAGCGTCTGAAAAAAGAAGAAGCGCGTCTGGAGAAAGAGCTTGCCCGGGTAAACGGCATGCTGAACAATGAGAAGTTTGTAAGCAGAGCTCCGGAAGCAAAGATCCGGGAGGAGAAGGAGAAGCTTGAAAAATATACACAGATGATGGACCAGGTGAAGGAACGGCTGGCTCAGCTTGGAGAATGAGATGAATTACAGAGAAGCAGAAGCATATATTAATGATACGCCCAGATTTACGAAGAAAAACACACTGGAAAATACCAGAATGGTCCTTGCAGCCATGGGACATCCGGAGCGTGGCATGAAACTGATCCATGTGGCGGGTTCCAACGGAAAGGGGTCTGTGTGCGCCTATCTGTCTTCCATTCTGACAACGGCGGGGAAACAGACGGGACTGTTCATCTCCCCGCATCTGGTGGATATCAATGAGCGTTTTCAGCTGAATCAGCAGATGGTATCCAATGAACTGTTTCTGGAGGCCTTTGAGGCGGTGATGGACATTGTGCACCGCCTTCTGAAGGAGCAGCCGGGGGATTTTGCACATCCGACCTTTTTCGAACTCCTGTTCCTGATGGGGATCTGGATCTTTGATAAGAGCGGGATGGAATACGTCGTGCTGGAGACCGGACTTGGCGGACGCTTTGATGCCACCAATGTGATTGAAAAGCCCATGGTCAGCGTCATCACATCCATAAGCCTGGAACATACAGAGTATCTTGGGGATACGTATGAACAGATTGCCGGCGAAAAGGCAGGCATCATCAAGGAAGGCTGCCCGGTCGTGTATGACGGGACCAGGGCGGATGTAGAGTCGGTAATTCTCAAAAAAGCGGCCCGGATGCATGCGAAAGCTTATGCGATACGCCCGGATATGTATAAAATTTTAATGAATACCCAGAAAACGATTGATTTTTCCATGGATACTGGGTATTATTTACCTATGGATGTGTCCATCTCCAGCGTGGCGGAGTATCAGATCATGAATGCGATGGAGGCAGTGACGGCAGCCCGGATCATGGATATCGGGCTGACGCAGGAGGACATCCATAACGGCATGGAGCGGATGCACTGGGAAGGACGTATGGAGACCATACTTCCGGGTGTGATCCTGGATGGTGCGCACAATGATTCCGGCGTGGAGGAATTTGTGAAGACTGCCCGCAGGTTCCAGAAGGACGGGAAGGTTACCCTGCTGTTTTCCTGCGTAAAGGAAAAGGATTATGAAGGGATGATACGGACCATCTGCGAGAACCTGGAACTGTCCGGGGTAGTGGTTACGCAGATCGAATCGGACCGTCTGATCCCGGCGGATGAACTGGCGCAGATCTTCAGGAAATATACCAGGCAGGAGGTCACGGCAATCGCTTCGATTCCGGATGCACTGGATGCAGCGCTTGAAAAGAAGGGGGACGGAATACTGTTCTGTGTTGGGTCCCTGTATCTGGCAGGCAGTTTGAAGAATATTATAAGGAGCAGAGAGCATGCTTGATTTTGAAGAAGAATTAAAGAAATTCCGTCCGAGTCCTGAGATCGATCAGGTAGAGGATACCGTTTACAATAATAATCTTTCTGATGTATCAGATTTAATGGATGAAATATTAAAGGGAATGAAAGAACATCAGTAGAAAAGGTGGCTATATGAAATGTTTTAACTGTGGAGCAGAGCTGGAGAGGTCAGATTACTGCGACCATTGTGGAGTGGATATTTCCCGTTACCGCAGATTGCTTCAGATCTCCAATGCATATTATAATGAAGGACTGGATAAGGCGAAAGTCAGAGATCTGTCAGGTGCGGCCGTTTCTCTGCGCCAGAGTCTGAAGATTAACAAGAAAAATACAGATGCAAGAAACCTGTTGGGACTTGTCCAGTTCGAGATGGGAGATGTGGTAGAGGCATTGTCCCAGTGGATCCTCAGTAAGAATTTTCAGAAGGAGAATAATCTGGCCGACGATTATATAGAGTCGGTTCAGAAAAATCCTGCCAGGCTTCAGGCGGTTAATATGACGATCAAGAAGTATAATCAGTCCCTCCTGTACTGCGAGCAGGGAAGCTATGACCTTGCGATGATCCAGCTGAAAAAGGTTCTGTCGACCAATTCCAATCTGCTGAAGGGGCATCAGCTTCTGGCGCTTTTGTATATGAGAACGGATAATTACGCAGGAGCGCGGTCCGAACTGAAGAAAGTGCTGAATATCGACCGCACCAATACGACAGCGCTCCGCTATCTCAAGGAGCTGGATGAAGCAGAGGGAAGAAAGCCCCGCAAACAGACGCAGAAAGAAGAGAAGCAGGATAATAAAGATGCGATTGCCTATGTGAGCGGAAACGAGACGATCATTCAGCCGGTCGGGGTGAAGGATAACACGGGGCTTCACTCTGTCATCAACGTGGCGATCGGTATCGCGATCGGAGCGGCGGCCATGTGGTTTCTGATCCTTCCGGCGCAGCAGCAGATGACAAGTTCGGAGCTCAATGATGCCGTTGCAGAATACAGTAACCAGGTAGAGCAGAAGACGGCGGCGCTGGCGAGCATGGAAACGGAGATGGAAACGCTGAAGAAGGAGTCGGAAACGGCGATCCAGGCAGCAGGAGAAGCATCCGAAAAACTTGAACTTCAGGAAGCGCTTTTAAAAGCGTACCGCTTTTATGCGGAGGAGGATATGGCGGGCTCCCTGGAACAGCTGGAGCAGATCGATAAGGAGACGCTGACAGACGATGGGAAGGTTCTGTACGATTCTCTCTTTGCCGAGGTGGGCGCCGAGGCTGTGGCGGAGCTGTACCGGACCGGTTATGCGGCATATCAGGCCAGAGAGTATGAGACGGCTCTTGAGGCACTGGAAAAGTGTTATAACCTGGACAATACACAGGGCGACGCGCTTTATTTCCTGGCCAGGTCATGCCATGGCGCGGGTGAGACAGAGAAGGCCATCACATACTATCAGAAAGTGATTGAGGAGTACCCGAATACGAGAAAGGCGACGGATTCTGCCAGATTTCTGGCAGGACTGCAGGCAGAATGATCAGACGATGACAGAAGGGGCGCAGTGTGCGCCGGATGTTGGATACAAAAGAAAAACCCTGTAAGTAAGGGGCTGTTTCAGGAGATTTCCTGAGACAGCCCTTTTGTGGTGCGGCGGGAACGGTCAGGATTTTCTGCCGTTCATTTTGCCGTCAAAGCCGGACGTCCATCAATGGTTCCGGAGGGAATGTCTTCCCATGACAGACCGGATGTCGGCAATCGGTACAGCAGAGGAAGGATTACGTCAGATGCGGAATTATAATCAGGAGGACATGCTTTATGGAGTGGATGGAAGTAAAGGGAAACAGGCTGGTGGTCAGTCTGCCGCCGGAGCTGGATCATCATTATACGGAAGAGATACGGACGGAGGTTGACCGTATGGTGAGCCGTCAGCCGGTGGATGAGGTGGAATTTGATTTTACGCGGACCGTATTTATGGACAGTGCAGGAATCGGGATGCTGATCGGGCGTTACAAGGTTATGAAAGCGCTGAGCGGAAGCATCCGGCTCAGCCATATGAACGGACAGATCCGACGGATTCTGTCACTGTCAGGAATTCAAAGGTATATTCAGCTGGATGGGGAGGAAGCAGTATGAAAAATGAGATGACGCTGGCATTTGACAGCATATCAGAGAACGAAGGGTTCGCAAGGGTTGCGGTTGCAGCCTTTGTGGCCCAGCTGAATCCAACGCTGGAGGAGGTGGCAGATATCCGGACCGCTGTGTCGGAGGCGGTGACCAATGCGATCATTCACGGATATCCGGATGGTGTACATACGGTAGTAGTCCGGGCTCTTCTGCATGAGGAAACAGTGGAACTGTGGATTACAGATGAAGGTGTCGGCATGGAAGACGTCAAACAGGCAATGGAACCTTTGTATACCAGCAGACCGGAACTGGAACGATCCGGCATGGGGTTTATGTTTATGGAGGCATTCATGGATCAGGTGGACGTCCGGTCCAGTCCCGGAGCAGGTACGACCGTCTACATGAAAAAACAGATCTGCCAGAGTCATGTGCAACAGGAGGGCTGATTATCTTTATGGAAGAAACGTTTGCTCTGATAGAACGGTCACACCATGGGGATAAAGAAGCGAGAGAACAACTGGTGGAAGAGAATATGGGACTTGTCTGGAGCGTGGTCAAGAGGTTTACCGGACGGGGGACGGATATGGAAGATCTGTTCCAGATCGGGGCCATGGGGCTTTTGAAGGCAATTGACAAGTTTGACACTTCTTTTGAAGTGAAATTCTCTACGTATGCAGTTCCTATGATTGCAGGGGAGATCAAACGGTTTCTGAGGGATGACGGAATCGTGAAAGTCAGCCGTACCTTGAAGGAAAACTGCTGGAAGATCAAACGGGAGACAGAGCTGTTTCGTCAGAAGACGGGGCGGGAGCCGACACTGGAGGAACTGTCCGCTGTTACGGAACTTCCAAGGGAAGAGATTGCAATGGCGCTGGAATCTTCGGCAGAAGTAGAATCCATCTACAAGACCATTCCGCAGAAGGACGGAAGTGAAGTCTGCCTTCTGGACCGGATGGAGAACCAGAATCAGGGAAACGGGATGCAGCAGCTGCTGAACCGTGTGGTGCTGGAACAGCTTCTTCTGGAACTGCCGGATACGGACAGAAGACTGATCATTATGAGGTATATGCAGGACAAGACCCAGTCGGAGGTGGCCCGGGTGCTGGGGGTGTCTCAGGTACAGGTAAGCCGCCTGGAAAAAAAGATACTGAAGCAGATGCGGGAGCGGCTGGTGAGCTGAAGAACAGAAGAACCATCGGCAGGAACGGTTTCTGATGCATAAAAAGGAAAAAATTGCAGATGCTATGTTCAGAGACGACGGAGGTACGGTGAAGTGAGTGACATTCTGTATATGAAGATCGATCAGAACATCGAGGTGGATCACATCGATGTGAGGCTTGGAGACGTGGCAAAGCTGGAGTGTACCAACGCACCGGTGAAAAACCGGCTGAAGACGCTGAAGCTTTTGAAGGTTCAGGCGGAAAAAAGCAACCGATACGTGTTTTCGGTCTTGAAGGTGGTAGAGCTGATTCATGAAGTCTATCCGGATCTGGAGATACAGAATCTTGGGGAATCGGATTTTATCATTGATTATGAATCACCGGAATATGCAAGAGACCGGTGGAGTTTCGTAAAGGTGGTGCTTCTCTGTATTACAATCTTCATCGGATCGGCATTTTCGATCATGACGTTTAATAATGATGTGGGTGTGACGCAGGTGTTTCAGCAGGTGTATGAACTGCTTATGGGTCAGCCGTCCGACGGCTTCACCATTCTGGAGATCACCTATTCCGTCGGAATCGCCGTGGGCATCATCGTATTCTACAATCATTTCGGCGGAAAACGGATCACAAAGGATCCGTCACCCATGGAGGTGCAGATGCGCCAGTATGAAAATGACGTGAATACGACGCTGGTCGACGGATGCAACCGTAAGGAGACGAATATCGATGTGGATTAGACAGATTGCTCTGGGAATTATCGGGATCAGCAGCGGATTTGCTGTGGCAGGCGGCATGTTTGCATTTCTGATCGCCCTCGGGGTGGTTTCCCGGTTTGCCGGAAAGACCCATACGGCAAAATATATCATGTATTATGAGGACGCTGCAGCAATTGGTGGTATCTTTGGAAATCTGGTCAGTATTTACCAGTTTCCTGTACCGGTTGGGATGGCGGGCGTGGTGTCCTTCGGGCTTTTTTCAGGCATCTTCACCGGTGCCTGGGCTATGGCCCTGACGGAGATCGTGGATACAATCCCGATCTTCAGCAGGCGGATCCGGCTGAAATCCGGTCTGCCGTGGCTGATTCTTTCCATGGCGCTCGGAAGGACGGCAGGAGCGCTGGTCTACGCATATTTTCGTATGTGAAACACACAGAGAGGGTCGGCGTGCGTGTGCTTTGTGCGCAAAAATGAAATATTCGGTAACCGTTGCTTCGGTATCTGCCGAGGTAACGGAAGGATTTTTCAATCAGGAATCTTCCGGATGAAATTCCGTCCATTCTTCATACCAGTTCAGGCATGCATCCGTGTAAGCCTGATTCAGAGCTTCCAGTCTGTTTATAAACTGCTGTTCATATTCATTGTTTTTCCACGCTTTGAATGCATCCTTTTCTGCCAGAAGCTGTTCCAGCTTCTGACGGATCTGCTGCAGAGACTCCTCTGCGATCCCAAGCTTCCATTCTCTGAAAATTTCATCCGGGGGAATCTCAGGAAGACGCCGCCGTTCTGCCTTCGGCACGCTGCGCAGTCCGCTGATCAGCGCCTGTTCCTCCGCCTGAACCTGCGCGGAAAGACTGGAAGACCATGCACGCTTTTTGCAGTGCTCTATATAGTGCTGATAGCCGAACGGATAATAGGATACACCTTCATTTTCGAAGATCAGCAGGGCGTCTGCCGTCTGCTGGAGGAAATAACGGTCATGGGAGACAAAGAGAAGGGTCCCTGTGTAGGCCCGGAACGCGGATTCCAGCGTCTCCCGCGCCGGAAGGTCCATGTGGTTGGTAGGTTCGTCCAGAAGGAAAAAGTTGGGCGCCGACTGGAACAGTTCCGCAAGGACCAGACGGGAACGTTCTCCGCCGGACAGGTCACGGACCCGTTTGGATGCATGCTTTCCCGAAAAGAGAAAGGCGCCCAGGATGTTCCGAACCTCCTTCTGTGTCAGTGCCGGAAAGCAGCTGTGAAAATGTTCCGCTGCGGTCTGATCAGAGTAAAACTCTGCACTCATCTGATCGAAATAGGCGGTCTCCACATGATTTCCCAGCAGGCATTTTCCTTTCAGCGGCGGCAGGAGTCCGGCGGCTGTTTTTAAAAAGGCAGATTTTCCGGCTCCGTTGGGACCGATGATGCCGATCTTCTGCCCCCGGCGGATCCGAAGGGAAAGCTCCACCAGGACATGGTCGTATCCGACTTTCAGATGTTCGGCCTCCAGTACCCATCTGGGTCCCGGAATCCGCGGAAGGATCGCATCTGTAAAATGACGGGACTCCTCCGGTGCGGGCTTTGGAATCTGCGGCATGCGTTCCAGCATCTTTTTGCGGGAGCGGGCAAAGGCCGCCTTTCTTGGCTTGTGTTTAAAGCGTTCAATGAGTTCTTCCAGCCGCTTTCGCTCCTCCTGCTGCCGGTCGTATGCCTTTTGCTGAAGCCGGATGTTTTTCTGCTTCTGCATCCGAAAGGCACTGTAGTTGCCCGCATAGCGGGTCAGGGTGCGATTCGAAAGCTCATAGACCGTATCTGCAATCCGGTCCAGAAAGAACCGGTCGTGGGAGACGATCACAGCAGCAGAACCGTAATCTCTCAGATAGTCCTCCAGCCATTCCACGGAAGCGGGGTCCAGATGGTTGGTCGGTTCATCCAGAAGCAGAAGATCCGGCTTCATAAGCAGCAGCCGGATCAGTGCGATCTTTGTCTGTTCTCCGCCGGAGAACTGCTGCAATGGTTTGATCTTGTCTTCCTTATGAAGTCCGAAGCCGGTAAAGATGCGGTCGTATTCCTGTTCCCAGTCAAACCGGTCCCGGTCAAACTGGTCCGGGCAGGGGCATGCTTTCAGAAGCGCTTCCTCCACGGTGATGGAAGGATCCGGAAAAGCCTGCTGACCCAGAAGGCCGACGGTAAGCTTTCTGGAGGTAACGATCCCCCGGGAGACGCTTTTGTCATCCCGGTCCAGGGACAGTTCTCCCGCCAGCAGACGCAGAAATGTGGTCTTGCCGGCCCCGTTGCTCCCGATGACCGCGATCTTTTCCTGGCCCCGTATTTCGAAATGAAAATGTGAAAGGACGGTCTGGCTTCCGGCACTTAAGGTGCCGTCGTGGATCTGCAGCAGCATAATATTCCCCTGTACTTACTGGTTTTCTTCCAGTTCTTCTTCAATATAGATGACATCGCCCTGTGACAGCGCCTGCTGGAACATGCCGGTCCGTCCGTTGACGGTCAGTTTTACTCTGCCTTTTGGCTGCTTTAAATCAATGCCGGAATATTCAATCATATCCATCAGATAATAGGGGCTTCCGTCCGGCTTGCAGGGCAGACGGAGCGTGGAATCATTCAGATGGAACACAAATTCCCGGCGGGGTTTTGGAGCAGCCGGTTTTGGTGCGGCGGCCGGAGCGGGTACGGGTTCTGCAAAGACAGCTGCTGCGGGCGCCGGAGCGGTCGGATTTGCCGGCGCTGTGACGTCTGATCCGACCGTGGAATCCGCCGCTGCGGCGACTGCAGGACCTTCCAGTGCGGCAGAGGCTGCAGTTGCCGGAGTTGTGGATGCAGCAATGGATGCTGCGGTTGCCGGAGCTGCGGGTGCAGCGGCAGAGGCTGCAGTTGCCGGAGTTGTGGATGCAGCAATGGATGCTGCGGTTGCCGGAGCTGCGGGTGCAGCGGCAGAGGCTGCAGTTGCCGGAGTTGTGGATGCAGCAATGGATGCTGCGGTTG
>ERZ778510.249-NODE-249-length-50457-cov-81.422344_pt1 | contig 50457 bp, 46 predicted proteins | sample MGYA00510348_ERZ778510 | MGnify/ENA primary metagenome ERZ778510 (study PRJEB29527, sample SAMN07138969) | mouse gut metagenome | material: feces | host: mouse | place: China:Nanjing | collected 2016-01-25 ... | reverse complement strand
TTTCGCAGACTTTAAGAATCTACGATTGATTTTGATTCTACATAAAAGGTGCTGTCCTTTGCACCGCAAATCGACTATAAGAAGCTGCTCTTGCTTTTTATAGTATTAATATTGTATATTGGAATAATGAAAACGATTGAACTACTGAGTTTTAATACAGAAATCTGTTTAGATTTGTTTTTTCTTTTATTATTTACACCAAGCATTTTTTGATGTTTGGTGTTTTTGTAATATTTTTAGAATTTTTTAACGCGTAGCAGGCAGGGAAAACTTTCCCTGCCTGCTACGCGTCGTTACCTTTAACAACATACTTTATGAAAACTCTTTTTTCCTTTTTTTATGATAAATTCTTCTGCAAAAACCTCTTTTGCATACATGGTCTTCGCATCCGTAACTTTATTTCCGTTTACAGAGACGCCGCCCTGCTCTACTGCCCGTCTTGCCTCTGACTTAGATGCCGTCATTCCTGTTGTCACAAGCAGTGTTAGAATGTCAATGCTTCCGTCTGTAAACTGTTCCTCTAAAAGTAGGGTCGTCGGCATATTCTCTGAGTTGGCACCGCCTGCAAAAAGCGCTGCTGCCGCTTCCTTTGCCTTTTGTGCCTCCTCTGTGCCATGCACTAACTGCGTCAGTTCAAATGCGAGGATTTCTTTTGCCTTGTTCAACTCGCTGCCTTCCCATTTCTCCATTGCTTGGATTTCTTCCAATGGAAGAAAAGTCAGCATTTTTAAGAATTTGATTACATCCGCATCTGCCACGTTTCTCCAATACTGGAAAAACTCATAAGGTGACGTTTTTTCTGCATCGAGCCAAACAGCGCCGGATTCGGTTTTTCCCATCTTCTTTCCCTCTGAGTTGAGCAGCAGGTTGATTGTCATTGCATGAGCGTCCTTGCCAAGTTTACGGCGTATCAATTCTGTGCCGCCAAGCATATTGCTCCACTGATCATCACCTCCAAACTGCATATTGCAGTCATATTTCTGGAACAATGTGTAGAAGTCAAAACTTTGCATAATCATATAATTAAACTCTAGAAAAGTCAGCCCTTTTTCCATACGCTGTTTGTAACACTCTGCCGCCAACATACGATTCACAGAAAAATGCGGTCCTATCTGGCGCAGCATATCCATATAGTTCAAGTTCAGCAGCCAGTCTGCATTGTTGACCATCATCGCCTTGCCTTCACCAAATTCAATGAATTTACTCATCTGCTTCCGAAAGCATTCTACATTGTGCTGTATTGTCTCTGTCGTCATCATCTTGCGCATATCTGTCTTGCCCGAAGGGTCCCCAATCATCGCTGTTCCGCCACCAATCAGGGCAATTGGCCTATTTCCTGCCATCTGAAGACGCTTCATCAAACAAAGAGCCATAAAATGTCCCACATGAAGACTGTCTGCCGTTGGATCAAAGCCAATATAAAACACTGCTTTTCCGTTGTTAATCATTTCCTTGATTTCATCTTCGTTTGTCACCTGGGCAATCAAACCTCTTGCCACTAATTCATCATACAATTGCATACTCTTTCTCTCCTTTTCCTACAACACAGAGGATAGACTTTTTAATAATCAAGTTGGCTTGAGCATCAAAAAAACTCGTCCTCTGAATATAAAAAACTCAAAGGACGAGGTACTTTTTATCAGTATACCACGTGTTACCACCTTTTTTCACACAGAACTCACGCCCTATGCCTCAGCAAGTACGGGAAAATAGCTTAAATTCATATTCTCCGATACTCTTCTCGATATAACGTTCAAGAACTCCGTCACAGCCTACTTTTGCATATTTTATATAAATTTCGGTGTGCAGCTCCAAGATGTATTCCCTCTCATTTTCCCTTGCGCCTCTCATCAACCGGCAACTTTCTGTAAGTTTCCATGAAAGCTACTTATTCTTTTCACAGCCTTTTTGATATTCATGATTATAAACGCGTGTCTGTTGTTTGTCAAGAAAAAATTTAAATAACATCTCACTTCAAAAGGATTATTTGCTGGTCTTTTGTATAAATTAAATCAAACTTGTGCACAGCTTTCTTGTTTGAACCATCCTTTAATGTTACTGTAACTGTTACTGATTGGATATCACTTGCCATGCATCGCACTCTATTTTCAGACACCACTAGCTGCGAATATGTTTTATTTGTCGTTGGTTTTGTAGGAACTAAAATAAATCCTCCTTTTATTGAATGATAGCCAATACCTTTCCCGCCACTTATCTCAACATTATATGATGGCACAGAGCTTTTACCCTGATAATCCTTCAACGACATAGAAAGCGAATAATATATCCCTTTACTGTCAACCTGGTTGGTAAATCCACCAAATTCCAAGTTCAGCTTATTTACCTTTGGAATAACAACGACTGGATAAACTGCACTTGCACCACTACCATCTACAGCCTCCGCTTTCACATAAATTTGTGGATAGTAGTTCGATACAATAACCGATGCTGTTCCCTTCACAATCCCTTTATTTTCATCTATCTCAGCATACTGTTCTCCGCCATGCATAATGCTCCATTTCACCTTTTGGTTTGCCGCTTTTCCAAAATTATTACTTATCTTTGCAGAGAGTGTAATTTTAGAACCCACAGAGACAATTCCCTCATTGCCATTCTTCGGCACAATAGCAATCCTTGACATAGGAACACTCACTACAACATTGCATTTTGCCTTTTTATTACTTCCGTCTGTCGCGCTGCATGTAATCGTTGCCTTTCCACTAGAGTGTGCCACAATCAATCCACCAGAATCGACAGATGCAATCCCTGGTGCACTGCTTATAAATTGCAATGCCTTGTCATCACCGCCTTCTACTTCTGGCAATAACTGAAACTGTCTTGGTGCATTGTAATTACCTGATACAGTAAATAAATTCACTGTTTTTGGGATTTCAATCTTTGTGATTGGAGTTGTCACAGCTTCAAATTGAATGCTTGCTGTCTTTGGTTCCCTTCCTTCAGGAACACCTTTCTCTGTCGCTACGACTTCAAATTTTCCGCTTGCACCTTTTTTGACAGATACCTTTCCGCTTGCATTGACAGTTACAGTACCACTTGCACCTCCCACTGAGTTCACAGTCCAATCCAGTTTCTTGCTGGACACATTTGCTGGCAAAATACTCACCTGAATCACTGCACTTTTGCCAGCGGCTATCTTTTCTGGTCCCTTTAGCGTAATGCTTTCTGCAAGCTGTTTTACAGTGATGGTACAACTAGCAGCTTTTTTGCTTCCATCATTGGCCGTTGCTTTAATAACAGCTTTTCCAGGAGCCAATGCAGTGACAGTCCCATTTGTATCTACGACGGCAACCTTCTTGTTGTTACTGCTCCATACAATATCTGTGATTTCTCCGCCATCTACAGTAAGATTACTGCTTCCATCTTCCTTTTTAAGAATATTTATCAAATCTTCTGTGTAGACTGTAAACTTTTTGGTGGAAAAGGCAACTTTTTTTATTTTTACTGCATCTAAAATTGTCAGTGTAAACTCATCCTGTACCGATCCCGCTTTTGCCCGAATCGTACATTCACCCGCAGGCGCATTTTTGTCTACTGTTACTTTTCCATTACTATTTACTTTAACCCCACTGTAATTATTTGCTACTTCCCAAGTAACTTTGCCATTCCCAAATTTTGCATAGGAAGGCTCTACTACTGCGCTCAATGTTAGGCTCTTTCCTTTTGCAATTTTATCCACAGAATCCGCCGCTGTGATAATCACGCTAGATGGTCCCGGCTCAAAATAAAATTTCTGTGAAACGACTTTGCTGGCTTTTCCTGTAATACGATTTACTGCAATTACGCTCAATGTAACTTGCTTTGCACCGCCAACATGGGCTTTTCCTTCGGTTAGAAGCTCGCCATTTGTTACAATACCATTTTTAAATGTGGGCTTTTTACCATTGATAGAATAATATATCTCTGTGTTTGGTGAATTACATTCAATCGATATATCTTCCCATTCCTTGGTGAAAGTAGTTGTACTTCCTATATTTTTAATCACTGGCATTTGCGGCGCTTCATCTATCGCTGCTATTTTTATTCCAAGTACATTTGGCAAATATGTAGTGCCCGCGCCAATCTTGGGTGAAGAGGATTTCACTGCATTTTTCTTCATAACAGAAAACAGTGCCTCCACCTTTTCTGCACCACGCTTTCCTTTGAGCGCATCAATCTCATCTGATGCAGACAAAATCACTGCCGCAGTCCCCGCTGCAACTGGACATGCCATACTCGTTCCTTGCAAAAAATCATACGCTTGATTAGAGTCATTGACCGTAGAGTAAATCTCAACACCTGGAAATGCAAGATCAATTTTATCTCCATAATTGGTAAATCCCGCCTTGCTTCCATCTTGCATAATTGCGGCAATAGAACACACATTATCATAAGATGCAGGAAACTCATATCCATTTGTGGCTTCATTTCCAGCAGCGGCAAAAATAGCAACGCCATTTTGATACGCTTTCTCTATCACGCTCTCTTCATTTCCATTATAATAGCCGCTTCCAAGACTCATATTAATAACTTCTACGCCATCATCAACTGCCCTGTTAATCGCTCTTAAAATATATTCATCCAACATATGACCATCAGAGTCCATAACACTATATGCATATATCTGTGCATCTGGCGCAATACCCGCACCACCTTTTCCATTATTGCCAACAGCAGCGGCTATGCCAGCAACATGTGTTCCATGTCCATCTGGGTCTATCGTTGTCGCGGCCCCACCTTCTGGAACCATTGTCAAATTCTGTGTCACATTCTCCTGTAAATCTTCATGTGTACTATGTACTCCGGTGTCAATAATACCAATCTTTACACCATTTCCTTTGTAACCCTTTTCCCACGCATATTGATCGCCTATATACTCATGTGCCCACTGATAATTTTCACTGTTTTCTTTCAAGGCAGGATCATTATATTCTTCAAAAAGTTGATAATAGTAATTGGGCCACACTGCTGGAAGATGATAAGATTTGCTCGCTGCTGCTCTTACTGCCTGACCGACGGTTCGCCCTTCGCCCAGCCGAATCACAGCCACACCATCCCCAAAGCTCTCAAGTGTACCGCCAAAACCTTCTGCAACTGTCAACGCATCTTCCTCGCTGTCTGTCAGATAAACAACTTCGCCTTTTACGTAAACTTCTGAAGAATCCGATTCTTCTTCGAGTTCAAATATATCGTCTGCGTAGGCTGCAAGCATTGATTTATCTTTCAACTGCCTCAACGAGAATGAATAATTTTCTGGAAGTCCTGGAAACAGCACATCTGTTGCCAGTTCAGTAGTCGATTCCTCTGTTAATTCTTCGGTTGTCGATTCCTCTGTTGTCAGTTCTTCCGTTGTTGCTTCTTCGGTTGTCTCTGTAGCAGTTTCTGTTTCTATCTCACTCGAAACTGTTTCCTCTGCCGTCTCTTCTGTAGCGGCGGATTCCGTTGCTGTCTCTTTCGCTTCCTCCTCATCAGAAACCGTTTCGCTTGTAAATTCTTCTATAGAATCGATTTCGATTGTTGTTTCTTCTGTGGAAACTGTTTCAGTTGTTATTTCTTCTGTAGAATCGGATTTCGTTGAAGATTCCTCTGTGAAATCCGATTCTGTTGTTGTTTCTTCAATATTCGTTGTGACTGTTTCTGTTGCTGTCTCCTCAGGAGAATCATTCTCAATTGTTATTTCTTTGGTATCTGTCACAGAGATCTCTGCCGTTTCTGTTATTGTTTCTTCAGGAAAATCAGATTCTATTTCATATTCAGAACGCTCTTCCTCTGATTCGATATCGTCAATTATCGATATTTCTGCATTTCTCTTTGTCCCACTATTATTTGATTCTGCCAAAACAGATATTTCTGTTGTGTTTAGGAGCAAAGACATGACTAAAATCGCAGAAACTATTTTTGATTTTTGAAACTTCATTTTTCTTTCCCCTCTTCCGAAGTTTCATCAACTTCGCTAAATCTTTCCAACTGATAATGATTGCTGTTCACTGTCAATGTTGGATATCCATTGTTATCCCCCAATTCCATTAATTCTTGTGGATCTTTATCGGTCGTATATACTGCTATACCATCTGAAAACGAGATCAATTCTATTCCGTAAAGTTTCGCTGTCTTTTCCGCCTCTGCTTGGTCTTCTGCCAGCGCGATCAATTCTGTCTCCTTTTTCTCAACCTCATAGGAATTTTCTGTCTCAATAAATTGTGGAATTTTCTGAATAGAACTTTCATCCATTTTTCGTCTGTCGTTGCAAGCCACTAGTGAACTGCCAAACACACCAATACACAGGACTCCAAATAGAAATCCACCTACTCTATGCACTGCTCTCACCTCCATTTCATTTAGAAGCCCCAAAATTTTCTACAATTGCTTAAAATATCCGTAATATACTTTGAATCTATCTCTATTATAAACATTATTTTAGATATTTCAAGCCCCGAACACAAAAAAATGTTCGATTTGTAAGTCAACTTTCTGACATATTTCATTTGCACCCGGCAGCTTTAGCTGCATATTTCCTTTCCGCATCCGTGTGCAATCGAGTAGGGAACTCTCATCTTCCCTACTTGCCGCGCCGCCGATGCGCCATGCAATGGCATATTTCCTCTGCATCGGCGTGCGCATAAAAAACACAGAAGATGCCCTCTGTGTTTTTCTTATTACTACTCTCTATTATTATTCCACGGATATTACTTGATAATCTTGTTCCTCCACTGTTTTTTTCAAAACCTCGTCGCTGACCTCTCCACTCAAAGTCAACATTGCAGTGCCCGCCTCGTGGCTGACCACTGCCTCTGTCACACCCTCAAGCGCCTCTAAACATTTCTTTACTCTCGCCTCGCAATGCCCACACATCATTCCTTCAATTTTCATTGTCTTTGTCATGTTTTTCTCTCCTTCCTTGACTTCTTCCTTTTTATTATCATCAACAGTCTGTGACTGCAAATGGTCCCTTCCGCCAACAGTATGTTTTCTGTCATGCTTTGTACTATACATATCTATCAAATTTAATCGCAGCGCATTTGTCACCACACAGAAACTAGACAAGCTCATTGCAGCAGCACCAAACATTGGATTGAGCTGCCACCCCAAAAGCGGTATCCATACACCTGCTGCCAACGGAATCCCAATAATATTATAGAAAAACGCCCAGAAAAGATTTTCATGGATATTTGTCAGTGTCCTTCGACTCAACCGAATCGCTGCCGGAACATCCTTCAACTGGCTTTTCATCAACACCACATCCGCAGCATCAATCGCAATATCTGTTCCAGCGCCAATCGCAATCCCAATATCCGCTCTTGTCAGTGCAGGTGCATCATTTATGCCGTCACCTACCATAGCCGTTTTTCCTTTTTCCATCAGGCGCCGTATCACGCTCTCTTTCCCATCTGGAAGCACACCGGCAATCACTTCATCTACGCCAGCTTGCTTTCCAATAGCCTTTGCAGTGCGCTCATTATCTCCGGTCAACATCACGACATGGATTCCCATACCTTGCAATTCCTCCACAGCTTGCCTGCTGTCCTCCTTTATCACATCCGCAACTGCTATCATGCCAAGCAATTTATCATCCGCAAAAAACAGCGGAGTTTTTCCTTCCTCTGCGAGCTTCTCAGACTGTTGCATAAACTCCTGTGGAATCCTTATCTTCTCTCCAATAAACTTTGCACTTCCACCATACAATTGTCTACCATTAGCGACTATCATCAATCCATTTCCAGGCAATGCCTTAAAATCTATCCCCTCTGTCATACATTCCTCCGCACACTCTGGATTGTCAGCAAAATATGCTTCTGCATACACATTAACAGCGTGCGCTAAGGGGTGTTCACTCTTTTGCTCCAGCGCATATGCCAAACAAATCAATTCTCGTTCTGACACTCCCGCAGCAGGAACAATATCGGTCACTTTCGGCTCTCCTCTTGTAATTGTTCCGGTTTTGTCAAGCGCTACAATTGAAACTTTTCCCGCCTCCTCAAGAGACACCGCAGTTTTGAACATAATACCATTTTTAGCCCCCATACCGTTTCCGACCATAATTGCTACTGGAGTAGCAAGCCCCAACGCACAAGGACAACTAATGACAAGTACTGAAATTCCTCTAGCAAGTGCAAATCCAATTGTCTGCCCCGCCAAAAGCCAGATAAAAACAGTTATCAATGCAATCACAATCACTGTTGGCACAAACACGCCAGACACTCGGTCAGCCACTTTTGCAATTGGCGCCTTTGTCGCTGCTGCATCACTTACCATACGAATAATCTGCGACAATGTAGTGTCTTCTCCGACTCTTGACGCTTTGCATTTGATAAAACCTGATTGATTTACGGTAGCCGCAGACACCAAATCACCCGCCTGCTTATCCACAGGTATACTCTCTCCAGTAAGCGCTGCCTCATTCACTGCACTGGTTCCTTCGAGCACGACGCCATCTACAGGTATACTCTCTCCAGGTCGCACCACAAAAATATCATTTACTGCCACCGTCTCAATTGGCACTTCTGTCTCAATACCATCGCGCACCAAAACCGCGGTCTTTGGTGATATTTTCATCAGACCTTTCAGCGCATCCGTTGTGCGCCCTTTTGATCGTGCTTCCAACATCTTCCCTACAGTGATTAGCGTCAATATCATTGCTGCTGACTCAAAATAAAATTCGTGCATGTACCCCATAACCGCCATGCTGTCACCCTTCAACTGAGCATCCGTCATGGCAAACAACGCATAAGTGCTATAGACAAATGCCGCCGTTGAACCAAGCGCAACAAGAGTATCCATATTGGGTGCTTTGTGCCAGAGGCTTTTAAAACCGCTGATAAAAAATTTTTGATTGATAACCATAACTGTGATTGTAAGCAAGAGCTGTATCAATCCCATTGCAATATGATTGTCTTCCAAAAACTCAGGAACTGGAAATCCCCACATCATATGACCCATAGAAAAATACATCAAAACAACCAAAAAGCCAATAGAATACCATAATCTGCGCTTTAGTACAGGCGTCTCTTTATCCTTTAGCATTTCCTCCTGTTCTGCGCGGCTACTGCTCTGTGTATTATTTTTTCCTTTTAATGAAGCGCCATATCCCGCCTCTTCGACCGCCTTAATTACCGCGGCAGCCGACACACTTCCCTCCACGCCCATTGAGTTTGTGAGCAGACTTACAGAACAAGCGCTTACACCTTCCAGCTTTGACACTGCCTTTTCCACTCTGGCACTGCAAGCTGCACAGCTCATACCAGTCACTGTATACTGTTCCATTTTAATATACTCCTTCTCAGATCCATTTTATTCTATTAATGCCCAAATTCTTGATTCTTAGGAACCATTTAAAAATTACTTCATTAACTTTTTCAGTGTCTGTATTAACTCATCCACTGTTTCTTCCTTGCCGTTCTTAATATCCTGTGTCACACAGGTTTTGATATGGTTTTCAAGAAGGACCCGATTAAAACTGTGAAGCGCTGCATTCACTGCCGCTACTTGAATCAAAATATCTGTACAGTAGACATTTTTTTCTACCATTCCTTTAATCCCTCGTATCTGCCCCTCAATACGGCTCAACCGATTGATCATATCCTTGTATTCTTTCTCTGGACGCTCGGTTGTCTTATCACTTACATTGACTGCTTCATTCTCCATAACCCTACCTACCTTTCAAATTAGTTGACTTTTAGAATTGCTGTTGCATCTACCTATACCATATTATACCCCGGTATGGTAATTGTCAAGTGTTTAATTCCTTTTTCGGAAAAGTATTCCTACTGCTTAAAATTTGAAGTATAATGTACAGTCTTACATATGATTGCTGAATTTGCATTCACGTTACAATTCTTCAAACTGAATTTATAGTTTTATCTCTTTAATACTCTCCACGCGTCTTCTAAAATTGACATCAATATATCATCAGCATATTTCTCTCGTCCATAATAGCATCTCTTAAAACTCCCTCTCGCTTGAAACCTGTTTATAAGTATGCTTTCTCTGCTCTCCAATTAAAAGAATATACATCTAATTCCGTTGTGTGACAGAGAGCAATACGAAAATTAGCGCTGCGCAAATCCCAATCATTTTCATCGATTACGCTTTCGCCAATAATTCTTCCATCAGGCGCAATAATCAAAAAAAGTATCTATTATTTTCTTCAAGAGATTTGAGAAAAAAGGACGTTACTTCTTCTTTCGTAAATGCCTCTTTACACCCTGTTAATCGTTCCACTTCCTTGTCTAAAGGACAAAAATATTGCATTCCCTTTCTAAAATTAAGCTTTTGGATTTTGTTTAATTTCCTAACAAATTTCAATTTATATACTTGATTATAAAATATTTATCTACTACTTACAATGTATATTAATAAATTCATTTTACATGGGAACACAATTCCGAAAAGGGAGTTATTTAAAAATAATGATTGATTTTCCCTAAATAAAGTGCCATACTAAAACTATCGTTTTATATCAATATGAGGAGGAAAACCAGCAATGGAACACCTAAAAATTCCAAAAAATTATCATTCCGCACTAAATCTGCATGACACACAAATTGCCATTAAAACTGTAAAAGACTTTTTTCAAAACCAGATTGCGCAAAGACTCAATCTTGCACGCGTGTCCGCACCACTTTTTGTAGACCCACTCTCTGGATTAAATGACAACCTAAACGGCGTGGAGCGCCCTGTTAGCTTTGATATTAAGGAGCAGGACGGGCGCATCGCAGAGGTCGTTCAATCGCTTGCCAAGTGGAAGCGATATGCGCTGCAAAAATACGGTTTTTCTATTGGAGAAGGCATCTACACTGACATGAATGCGATTCGCCGCGACGAGGACACCGATAATATTCACTCCATTTTTGTTGACCAGTGGGATTGGGAAAAAATTATTGCCCGCGAGGATAGAAATCTTGACACGCTCAGAACAATTGTTTGCAAGGTGTATAAATGCCTGCAAAATACAGAGAAGTATATGGCAATTCAGTATGATTATATTGAAGAAATCCTACCCGATGAAATCTATTTTATCACCACGCAGGAACTGGCAGAAATCTTTCCCGACAACACACCAAAGGAGCGTGAGTACTACATAGCAAAAGCAAAAGGTGCCGTGTGCATTATGAAAATCGGTGATAAGATGGAAAACGGCAAACCACATGACGGACGCGCGCCAGACTATGATGACTGGGCACTAAACGCAGATATTATTGTCTACTATCCTGTGCTTGACATTGCACTTGAACTCTCCAGCATGGGTATCCGCGTAGACAAAGATGCTCTGCTCTCACAATTAGAAAAAGCAGGCTGCCCCGAACGCGCTGCACTTCCTTATCAGAAAGCAGTTATCAACGAAACGCTTCCCTTTACAATCGGCGGCGGTATTGGTCAATCACGCATCTGTATGTTTTTCTTGAGAAAAGCACATATTGGCGAGGTTCAGTCCTCTCTGTGGCCAGAAGAAATTGTTACAGCCTGCCAAGAAAATGAAATCCATCTCTTATAAGAATAGGCATAAAAATTCCACGCAATTTAAGCGTGGAATTTTTATGCCTATTCTTTGTCTATTCTTTATTTTTTGCTTCCCGGCGTTTCTGTCGTTTTAATTTTCTGCGCTCCTTCGCCTCTTTTCTGCCCTGCTTGCTCATCAACAGATAGAAACTAGGCAACAAAAGCAAGATTAATAAAGTCGAAGTTATCAGGCCTCCAATAATAATCAGAGACATACCTTTCATCATTGCCGCATTTTCATTATTAGTAAAAATCATTGGCAGCATTGACAAAATCGTTGTCAATGTTGTCATAAGTATCGGCCTTAAACGAAGCCGTCCACTCTCCATCAAAGCATCATTTAACGGCATGGTTTCTTTGAGCTGATTTGTCGTATCAACATACAAAATACCATTGTTAACAACAATTCCCACCAGCATCAGCACACCCATCAAAGAAGTCATATTGAGTGTCGAACCTGTAATAAACAATAAGAAGAAGGAACCAATCAAACTAAATGGAATACTGAGCATTACCATCAAGGAAAAAATCGGAGATTCAAACTGCATTGCCATCACCAAAAAAATTAGGAAAACTGCTGTGATAATGGCTTTAATAATCGCTGTAAACTCCTCAATCATCATTTCATCCATTATATTTTGTGTCTGCCCCACACCTGCTGGAAATTCGCCTTTCAGTTCCGCTTCTTTCACCGCTTCATCAATCAGTTTTGGCACAGTATACTTCGCCTCGTCTGTCGTGTATGCCATAATTGCAACTTGATATTTTCCATCCTCTCGAACAAGCGTATTGGGTACATCTGAATATACAGCTTCTGCCACATCTCCCACTGTAATCATTGCGCCTGTCGGCGTTGCAATTTCAAGACTCAACAACTGATTCATATTCACATAGCTGTCTTCTGGATATTCCATCCGCACAGTATACTCCTCTGTTCCGATTGTCATATCCATCACTTCAACCCCACTGCTGGCATTGTACATTTCACTCGCCACCTGCACTGCAGTAAGTCCCACATTCATACACTTTAGCGGATCAATCTTTATTCTCGCCTGCGATGCATCTGAGGTGAGATTGCTTGAAGTTTTAATGACACCTGGAATATCCATTAAAATAGAATCAACCTTACTTGCAGCTAGTTTCAAATCTTCTATATTATCACCGCTCATATCAACTTCTGCACTCGCCGTAACACTCATCATCGAAGACATGCCACTGCCTGCCGCGGAAACAATAATACTCATATTGGTGGTATCCATCAATTTTTGGTTATATTCATCCACAAGCTGATTGATACTCTTGGTGCACTCCTCTGAAGGATATGCGGTGATCGTTGCCGAGGAATTGCTAATGGTTAGATTACACCCTGCAAAATCAGGGTCATCAATAATCATTTGCTCTATAAACTGTATATTTTCATCCATAACCTCAATACGAGTGCCTGCTCTCTGCTCAATAGAAATACTAATATTATCAAGACCTGTTGCGGACATCAACTCAGTGTCTAGTTGCTTTACCAGCACAAAAGAAAGCGCGAGAAGTCCAACTGCCACAAGCATTACCGTCTTTTTCTTGAGCATAATATGTTTTAAAAGCGTTTTATATCCATTCCCAACATGCCCTACGATACGATTCGCCAACGTATTCTTCTTTTCTTTTGGTCTGTACTTCCAAAAGAAAATAGGAATGAGAGTAATCGCAACAATCAAGGAAGACAACATTGCAAAGATAATTGTAAATCCAAGTTGTGAGAATAACTGTCCCGCCAGTCCTTTCATTGTGGCAAGAGGTAGATAAACGACTACTGTAGTCAACGTTGACGCAGATACAGAAGAAGCAACAACTTTCGTACCAGTCATTGCTGCGTCTTTGAAATCCGGTCGCTCATCTTTCAATCGAAAACAACTTTCCAATACAACGATAGAGGAATCAACCATCATACCAATTGCAATGACAAGTGCACCCATAGTGACAACATTCAGTGAAAACCCTGCAAAACTCATAAAAATTAAAGTTGCAAGAAGAGAAATTGGCATGGAACTACCCACAATTAAACTGGCTTTGATATCTCCAAAAAAGATAAATAACACCAACATGGAAAATAACACACCCAGCACCAATGTCTGTGCCACAGAATTCAAAGACGACTTAATGCTGTCCGCTGCATCATATGCCACAGAAATTTGAATCGCGGAGTTTTTTGCACCCACTTTTTTTATCAGCGCCTTTACATGATTAGAGACATCAACTGTACCTTCACTTTGAACCTTTTTAATCCCTACGCTGATACTTTCCTGTCCATTAAAACGGCTGATACTGCTATTTGCCTTAGAAGACATAGATACAGTGGCAATATCTGAGAGTGCAATCGTTGTCCCGCGATTTGTAATAATCGGCACATTCTGTAAATCCATCAAATTTGTCGGTTTTGATGACGCCGAAGTACTGATATTCTGAGCACCTTGTTCCACACTTCCAATTGGTATTGTAAAATCTGTTGTGGTAATATATGTTTTTATGTTTGCCATCGTTACGCCATACTGCTGCATCTTATCTCGATGAAGCTGTATGCGGATATAATCTTCTTCACCGCCGGACACATCAATCTGCGCGACATCAGAAAGACGTTCAAGCTCTGGCTTTAACTCATCTTCCACAAATGCCAGCACATCGGTATCACCTGTCGAGGTAATCGACAAGGTCATCATAGCCTGTGCATTAATATCCATCTCAACAATAACGGGGTCCATCGCATCCTCTGGAAGACGAAGTGACGCTGTATCAACGGCACTTCTAAGATCCGCGTAAGCCTCATCAATGTCTGTGCCATATTCATAAGAAAAAATAACAAATGAAATATTTTCTGTGGTCTGTGTTGTCACAGAATCCACGCCGGAAAGCGTCTTTCCAGCCTCCTCTATAATTTTCGTTACCAGCTCCTCCGTTGTCGCTGGATCACCGCCCTGATAAATTGTGCTGACAAACAGCATAGGCATCTCCATATCTGGCGTCAATTCCATCTTAAAACCAAATACAGAACTGATACCAAATACAAATAATGCCAGCACAATCAACAGTGCCGAAACAGGCCGCTTAAGGGCCAGCTTGGTCAAGGAACTCATCGCTTAAGCCCTCCTATTCCTGTGTGTGATTGTCCGTGTCTGCTTCGCTTTCGGGCACAGAAATTTCAACGCCGTCGCGCAGTTGGGCAGACCATGTTGTTATGATTGTATCCTCTTTTGTAAGTCCTTCCGTGATTACAATTCGTTCTATATCATAAAGCCCTGTAGATACATTCGTTTTTCTGGCTTTTCCATCCACAACCGTATACACATATGCCTGCGTACCATCATAGTAGACAGAATCATAGGGGATAATCACTGCATTCTGCTCATGATAGGTGTCCGTTGTAACTGTCGCTTTCGTACCAGAAAGCAGAGCTGACGTATCTCCTTTCACTGTCGCCTTTATCTTAAAAAGTCCAGTCGTGTTGTCAAGTGCACTGCCTATTTCTACCACTTCACCGTCATAAAGTCTATTGTCCTTCTCCAGTGTAATCTTTTGTCCCAGCGAAAAGGTATTGCGCACATCTTCACTGACATAATAGGTTGCAGTCATTGTATTTTTATTGGAAATCACAAATGCTGGATTGCTTGATGTTGCAAAATCATGCTCCTTTAAATTTACAGACTCAATCATACCGGAAATGGTTGCTGTGATAACGTATGCATCTAGATTTTCCTGCGCCTGCTCTACACCAATCTGCGCCTGCTCTATGCCAATCTGCGCCTGCGAAATACCAAGTTCTGCCTGTGAAATGCTATTCTGTGACGCCTGCTTCTTGCCCTCCAAGATTTCTCCATTTGTAATGTTGTCCGCAGTCACTGCTTGACTGTAGGAGTCATATGTGCTGTTAATATTATCTTGCAGTTCTTCTATGGTGCCCTCTAACTGGTCAATTGTTGACTTATATTGCGCAATTGTTCCCTCAACCGTTTTCACTTCGGTTGCTGCCAGTTGATACCGCTGCATAATTGCGGCGTATTGTGCTGCTCCTTGTGGCGTATCTCTGTCGATAGAATCTGCATAGTCTTTAATCTCATCAACATCTTCCCGGAAATCATACTCCACTTTCAAATCTTCTAGTTCTTGTTCCTTCTCCTTTAAATTATCCTTTGCTTTTTCCAGATTATCCATTGCATCCACATAACTTTCCTGCAGCTTGCTCACGCCGTCTTCCGCCTGAGAAATGGTTTTATCGGACTGCATATCATTCAAGGTCGACGCACCCGCACCATATTGCAGTTCATAGGAAAGCTTGGCACTCTCCAATCCAATCTGTGCATTTTGCGCAGCAGTCTGCGCATTTTGTGCAGCAGTCTGTGCATTTCGCACTGTAAATTGTGCCATTGTATCATCAAGCACTGCCAGCACATCACCTTCCTCCACAATATCCCCCGCGGCAACTTTTACCTCAAGAACCTCCGCTGTCGCTTTTGGAACCACATAGACGGATTCGTCTGGACTAATTGTAGCGATATATTGGCCACTCAGCTTTAAATCTCCCAACTCTGGTTTTGCTGTCTCTACAATTGCCACATCTTCAACGGTTTTCTCCTCGGGCGCCTGCTCGCACCCCCATAGAGCCATTGACGACAACACCACACACAATAATGCTGTCAATTTCCTCTGTCTGCTTTTCATATTTTCGATTCTCCTATTACTCATTTACCACTTTGATTTTTTACCTATCTGCTATTTTATACAATCTTTTTGCAAAATAAAAGAGCATATGACATTTTTAATCTAAGTTTAATTTTTTATTGTGGTTTTTTATAAATTGTTACTTGTTATTTTGGTACTTTTTTTATTATAATATAACTTATCAGAAGTTGTTCTTTACTTCTGATAAAAGGCGCTGTTCTTTGCGCCGTAAATCCGACTATAAGAAGCTGATCTTGCTTCTTATAATATAGGATAGATAGCATATCATTTGAACGAATACTAATTTTTATTTCACAAGGAGAAAATTTATGAAAAAGAAATTCAAAAAATTAATTTGTTCCATAATAACACTGGTTACGGTTGTTTCTGTCAGTTTTACCGTGCCTGTATTGCCTGTATTTGCAAAGGAAAGCATTGGAAATGGTCTGATTCTCTCTACAGATATGATTACCATCACAGAGAACGGCACTGCCGCCTTTACTGCACTGATGGCGGAAGGCTTTGATGCCTCTCGTCTCGCCTGTGTTGTCGCAGACCCTGCTGTCGCGAATGTGACACCAGGCACTTGTGCACTGAACGCAGCGGCATTTCAAGTAACTTACCAAAGCGCAGGCACAACGGTTGCAGCAGTGTATAGTATTGACAATCCAGCAGTTGTCGCATATGTTACCATCAATGCAACGCCGGTTATTATGGATATCCCCTCAAAACTTGGTACGAATCGTGACAATTACTGTTCTCTTGTCAGTTATGAATTTGTGCCCTACGATTTTCCTTATGCGGATTTTCAGGATTACAAGTGCACCTTAAATATCAAATATCAATGTGTTTCTTACAAGGATGATGACTATAATCGCTGGGGCTGCTATGGGTATTTCTATGACGCGGAAGGAAATGTGCTATCAAAAGTTCATCTTTACGCCAGCTCTCTATCCAAAGGGCGGATTTATCACAGTGAGTTTAATGTACCTGCCAATGCCGTGCGGTTTTCCATTGAAAGTTTTGAAACTGCGCGAAAAAAATAAATCTCGATACTTTACACAACAGCATTCACAATCGGGGAGGGAAGATAAATCTTCCCTCCCCGATTAAAATAAAATCAAAACTTTCACTTTAACGCGATTATTTAAACGCCTCAATAATGGAATTAATCAAATTTGTAATTTCCTCAACAGAAGTCTCAATATCTGTGTAGATTCCAGCCGACTGACTTGATAAATCCTGCATACTCTTTGCAACTACCGCAAAACCAACACCTGCCTCACCACTTCTTGCCGCCTCTATTGTAGCATTGAGAGATAATATTGTCTGCTTCTTGGCAATTCCTTTTAGATGCCCCGTCTTTTCATTAATCATCTGCACCAGCTCACCCGACTTTTTAATATCGCTCTTAATCGAGTCAAATCTGCCAGAATTAATATTATTCAGAAGCTCCAACGTTGCAGTCTGACCAATCTGTGTACTGAGTAGCTCTGCGGCAGTCTTTGCATTCTTGTCCGAAGACTTCGCAATGACAACAGAGCCTAACTTGTCTCCATTTACAATGATGTCAAAGGATTCTGTCTCTTCCTCCTGAAATCCTTTTCTGCCTGCAAGGTACTCTCCATCTAAATCAAGTACAACAGCGTCAAGACCAGCCACATCTGCATAAGACCGCTGTAAAGCTTGTAATTTGTTAGAATCAATGTAATCTTTTAATACCATATATTATCCTCCATTCCGCGGTTCGACATATATACAGTATACCGTTATTTTCAGACATTTTCAATATTTATCTGCCTATTTTACCAACTTTTTTGTAACAGTTCAGCCTTCGGCTTCCTGTTACAAGCATCAAGCCATGCAAAACCACTTCGTGGTGGCTTGATGCATCTCAGCCACTACGTTATTTCACGGACTTTGCAATATATGCAAAGTCCTGATGCCGAACTGTCACACTTTTTTATCACAATTCACACCACGCCAAATTTCGTATCCATTTTTACAACAATGCATTTTATTTCCGTTTTCTAGCTGTGGCGATCAACTCCTTTGCATTTTCCCGTACAGTATCTGTAATTTCATCACTTCCCAACATTCTTGCGAGCTCATCCACCGCCTCATCTTCGCCAAGCTGTACAATATCTGTAACAGTCTTATTTTCTATAGCCTGCTTTGCGATCTTATAGTGATTGTCTGCCATCGCTGCGATCTGCGGCAAGTGCGTAATACAAAGTATTTGGTGACTTTGTGACAACTGCCCAAGCTTCTCAGAGACTTTCCATGCCGTCCTTCCGCTAATACCTGTATCAATCTCATCAAAAATCATTGTTGGAATCTTGTCTCGTGATGCAAGCACAGTTTTGATCGCCAGCATAATTCGAGAAAGCTCACCGCCGCTTGCCACATTCCCCAGACTTTTCAGTGGTGCTCCAGGATTGGTGGAAATCATAAACTCCACATCATCAAATCCCCCCGCTGTCATCTCTTCTTTCTCTCGCACCTGTATCTCAAACTTTACATCAAGAAAATTGAGGTCTGTGAGCGCCACTATCATATCCTTCTGTAATTTCTCAGCTTCCTTACTGCGGATTTTTGATGCTTTCTGGCACAATTTTTTAAGTTTCTCCTGCTCTTCTGCTAGTTTTGCCTCCAACTGCGCTTTATAGGCATCTGCATTGTTTAACCGCTCAATCTTCTCTCCGAGTTCCTCCTGGTACTGCAAAACTACTTTGATACTGCTGCCATATTTGAGTTTTAGATGATTCAGCAGATTTAAACGCTCTTCCATTTGCTGAAATTGTTCGCCGTCAAATTCCATATCTGTTATATACTCAGCAATTTCTCTGTTAAAATCATTCAACAATGCATCAATATTTTCAAGTGCATCCGCAAGCTCACGCGCCTTGTCATCATAGCTTTCGACACTTCGCAGTTCCCGCACCGCATAACCAACTGCATCCGCCGCGGACTGGTCACTATTTCCAGTAAGTTGATAGACCTTGTCTGCCGCCTCCACAATCTGGCGACTGTTTGCCATTCGCCGGTACTCCCGCTCAAGAATCTCATCTTCCCCCTCTGTCAGTCCAGCCTCCTCAATCTCCTGAAACTCAAACTCTGCAAGGGACAATTCCTTTGCCTTTGTCCCATCATCAATGCAAAACTCCGCAAGTTCCTTTTTCAGAGCCGCATATTGATGATAGCACTCTTTCATCTCGCTCTTGACAGCAGCAAGTTCCTCCCCAGCAAAAGAGTCTAAAATCTCCATATGATTTTTTTTGTACAACAAGGACTGATGTTCATGTTGACCATGAATATCTATCAAACGTTCAGACAGCGCTTTGATTTGTTTTGCAGTAACCGTCTCCCCACATATTTTAAACACATTTCGACTGGGTTGTATTTTGCGCTGGATAATGATAATTCCATCTTCTTCAATGGGAATCTCAAGGGCTTCAATTTCCTTCCTGAGCGCATCATCAGGCGCCTGAAACACCAGTTCTACAAGTGCATACTCAGCCCCTGTCCGAATCATGTCCTTATCTGCGCGCGCGCCTAAAGCAAGATTAATGGAGCCAATCAAAATTGATTTACCGGCTCCTGTCTCTCCACTCAATATATTCAACCCTTCTCCAAAATTCACCTCTGTCTCCGCTATTAGAGCCAGATTCTTTACATGCAAACTAATCAACATCTATAAGTCCCTAACCTTTTATAATCATATTCAGCTTGTCCATCACAGCTTTTGTTTCCTCGACAGACTTCACAGCAGCAAAGATGGTGTCATCCCCCGCTATGCAACCAACAATCTCTGGAAATCGCATTGCATCGAGCGCCGCTGCAACTGCCATTGCCATTCCTTGCTCCGTCTTAATCACCAATATATTCTGCGCCATCTGCACAGAGAGAAAACCTTCCCGCAACACACGAACATACTTATTCCCCAGATTATTGTCTTCCCCCTGCTGCGAAATGATATACTTCTGCCTGCCATTTCCAATCGCTATTTTTGACAGATGCAGTTCCCTGATATCCCTTGAAACTGTCGCCTGTGTCACATCAAAACCTTCTCTGCGAAGATATTCCGCCAATTCTTCCTGAGTCTCAATTTCATATTTATTGATTAGATCGACCACGACCGCATGTCTTCGTCTTTTCATTGGAAATCATGCCTTTCACATTGTTTATATCCGCATTTTTTTGCGCAGCGTATCCAGGAAGCTACCCTCGCTGAGCTTGATAATCTTTATCACTTTGTCCGAACGTATAATTCGCACCTTATCCCCTTCATTGAGACTCACAGGACACCGCCCGTCAAAGCTGACTTCCACTCCGCGCTTTTCACTGAACCTGTAGCGACCAATCTCAATGTCAATCTCATCATCTTCCGCAAGTATAATCGTTCTGTTATTTACCAGTGTATGCGAGCAAACTGGTGTCATCAAAATCAACCGTGCACGCGGCTCGACAATCGGACCACCCGCCGACAGATTATACGCAGTGGAACCAGTCGGCGTGGAAACAATCATGCCATCTGCATTGTATGTACTTAGAAGGCGTCCGTTGACATAAATATTAAAATTAATGACATGAAGCGCTCCTTTTCTGTTGATTACAATATCATTTAATGCAGTCTGTGGATTCATACTTTCCCCAGATACCACAGGAGTTCCACGCAGCATCATACGCGGCTCAATTTCAAACTGATTTGCAATCAAACTGTCAAGCGCGGGGCCAATCTCCTCTCGATCCACCTCTGCAAGATACCCCAATGTACCAAGATTAACTCCAATCATTGGAATATGATAGCTAACGTACTCCCTTGCGGCCCGCAGCATTGTCCCATCACCGCCTAGCACAATCATTCCTTCGACACGCTCGTCAACGCTGTCGCTGCACAAACACCCTTTCAGATTGAGGTAATCCCTTATGTAGCGTGTAATCTCACCATTTCCGTCTTTTGTCTGGTTTGTATATATATAAAATGTTCTCATTGATACTCCATTAACTATCCAGCGTCCAAAACATTGTGTGCCTGTGCAACGGTCTCTGCTATCATACCAGCAAATTTCTCCTGCATGATACGATCCACGTTCAAACGTTCTATGGGCTGCTCTGTTCGTAACAGATGCATTAAATATTCTATATTTCCCTCTGGTCCTCTAATTGGAGAAAAGTCAAGATGCAAAATTTCAAATCCTTCTGCCAGTGTAAAAGCAAACACTTTCTCTATTACTTCTCTGTGTATCTGCGGGTCACGCACTACCCCTTTTTTTCCAACTTTCTCTTTTCCTGCCTCAAACTGTGGTTTAATCAAACACACCATTTCTGCATCTGGCTTTAGCAGCGCATATGCAGGCCGCAATATCTTGTCCAGTGAGATAAAAGACACATCAACCGAAGCAAAATCAAGTCTGTCCGCAATATCTTCTAGTGTCATATACCGGAAATTAGTCTTCTCCATACAGACAACCCGCGCGTCATTTCTAAGTTTCCATGCAAGCTGTCCATGCCCTACATCAACAGAGTACACTTTTTTTGCTCCATTTTGCAGCATACAGTCTGTAAAACCACCTGTCGACGCACCGATATCCATACAAATTTTTTCATCTAACTGCACGCCAAATTGTACAATCGCCTTCTCAAGCTTTAATCCCCCGCGGCTGACATAGCGCAGCGTATTCCCTCTGACTTCAATTTGGACCTTGGTTTCATCGAACATTGTTCCCGCCTTGTCCTCCTTCTGATCATTGACATACACACAGCCTGCCATAATCACTGCTTTTGCCTTCTCCCGGGACGCTGCAAGTCCCTGACGCACTAGCAATATATCCAGACGTTCCTTCATGCTCCCGAATCCTTTCTAAAAAATTCAAGCCAATTTCATCAAATCAATGCAAAGAACTGTAGAAAAATAACTGACACATCTTGACTTGTCTATTTCTCCGATTACGCATGTCAAAAATCCTCGCCGCAGCCCGCTAAGACTACGTTTTTTGACATACCTTCTCGAAGAAATATCCTGCGCAATTTGTATCACTTATTTTCCTACAATTCCTAGTATTCTGCGCTCAATCGTCTCTGCATCAATACCCACTTCCTTACGCAGTATCTCCACATTTCCATGCTCCACATACTCATCTGGAATATGAATTGTAATCAGTTTTACATCTGGTGCATTTTCGTCCAGATAACTTCTTACTTTCTCGCCAAATCCGCCGCTTGCCACATTCTCCTCCATCGTCACAATCAAATAGTGTTTTTTAACAGCTTCATTCAGAATTTCTGTATCGATTGGTTTCACAAAACGGGCATTGATAACACTGCAAGAAAACCCTCTCTGCATCAACAGTTCGCGCACCAAAAGTGCTGTTTTTACCATGCTTCCCACCGCTACCAAGGCAATATTGCACTCACGATAAATCCACTCCGCCTTTCCAAGGCTGATAGGTTCACGGTACTCCCGCAAGCCATCATACGCCTCCCCCCGCGGATATCGAAGTGCAATCGGTCCCTGAAATGCCACCGCAAATTTAAGCATATCCGAGAGTTCCCACTTATTTTTGGGTGCCATAATATGCATGTTTGGTATCGATGACAAATAGGACAAATCAAATATTCCCTGATGTGTCTCCCCATCACTCCCGACAAGTCCTGCGCGGTCTATCGCAAAGACCACTGGCAAATTCTGAATGCAAACGTCATGCAGAATCTGGTCATACGCCCTTTGCAAAAAAGATGAATAGATTGCAACCACTGGCTTTAGTCCGCCTGCTGCCAGCCCTGCTGCAAAAGTAACTGCATGTTCCTCTGCAATCCCCACATCAAAAAAGCGCTCAGGATACAAATTGCGAAACCGCTTTAATCCCGTTCCATCTGGCATTGCAGCCGTGATTGCCACAACGTCGTCATATCGGTCTCCCAACTTGCACATCACTGTAGAAAACACATCTGTGTAACTTGACTTTGTTTTTGGGGTCCGCGGAAGTCCTGTATCTACATCAAATGGCTCCGCACCATGGAATCTTGCAGGGTGTTTCTCTGCAGGTGCAAATCCTTTGCCCTTCTGTGTAAGCACATGGATTAAAACGGCAGATTTACAGCGTTTTGCCTCACGGAATACCTTCATCATAGCATTGATATTATGCCCGTCCACTGGTCCTAAATAGGTGATTCCCATATCCTCGAAAAACATACCCGGAATCACAAGCTGTTTCACAGAACTTTTTGCGCGCCGTATACTTGTCACAATCGGTTCTCCCAATTTGGATTCCATAAGAGAATTGTAGATGCCTTCCTTCATGTCAAGGTACTTGTCTGCTGTTCTTATATTGTTTAGATACTTTGACATTCCACCCACATTTTCTGAGATGGACATATTATTGTCATTTAAAATAATAATAAAATTTTTCTTTAGACGTGAGGCATTGTTCAGCGCCTCATATGCCATTCCGCCGGTGAGTGAACCATCTCCAATAACAGAAACGACTGTATAGTCTTCATTGCGCAAATCCCGTGCCTTTACCAGTCCCAGCCCCGCCGAGATGGACGTGGAACTATGTCCGGTGTCAAAGCAGTCGCATTCACTCTCTTTTCTTTTAGGAAAGCCACTCATACCGCCATATTTCCGCAAATGCTCAAATCCAGAACGCCTGCCAGTCAGTAGTTTGTGCGTATAGGACTGATGTCCCACGTCCCACACAATCTTATCCTGCGGCAGGTTCAGGCTTAAATGCAGCGCCATAGTCAACTCCACAGTGCCGAGGTTAGAGCCAAGATGACCCCCTGTGACACTAATTTTATTGATCAAAAATTCCCGAATCTCCTCTGCCAGCAGATTCCAATCCTCCGGCGGCACATTTTTTATATCATTTTCTTTCTCTATCGTCTCTAATATCATACCCAGCACCTTTCACAACAAGGTTTTACTTCACACGTGTTATCAGACTGCGTACCAGCTCTATCAGAAACTTATTCTGAACACCTTTTTCTTCCAGCGAACACAAAAGTTTTACCGCATGGTCTGAAAGCTCCTTTTGCTCCTGTGATGCCTCTGTAAGCCCTTTTAGCGTAACATAAGTCGTCTTTTGATTCTTCGCATCACTTCCGACAGGTTTTCCCAACGTCTCAAGTGTACTTGTCACATCAAGGATATCATCTTGTATCTGAAATGCAATCCCTATCTCATACGCAGCCCGCTCCACCAGCGCGACTTGTCCTTCGTCCGCTCCCGCCAGAACTGCTCCGACCATCATTGCAGCTTGTATCAGCGCTGCCGTCTTGTGTTCATGAATAAACAGCAAATGCTCCTGTGTGACCTTTTCCCCAAGATTTTCCGCTTCAATATCTGCAGTTTGACCGCCAATCATTCCGTAAATCCCCGCCTTCTGCGCGAGGATAGACAGTGCTCTCGCCTTTCTGTTTGTATCACCGTTCGGAAACACAAATGATTTTAGTGCGGTTTCAAATGCATAATTTAAAAGTCCATCTCCGGCAAGGATTGCCATCGCTTCTCCATAGACAGCCCAAGTTGTCTTTTTTCCTCTACGATAAAGGTCATTGTCCATAGCAGGCAGATCGTCATGTACAAGCGAATACGTATGTATCATTTCAATCGCTGCCATAAATGGTTCTATCTCTTTATCCACGCCGCCAAAAAGCCTGTAAGTCTCCGACATCAGTAGAGGACGCAACCTCTTTCCACCTGCATTCACACTGTAGTTCATTGCCTCTGCCACCGTCTTTGCCCAATCTGCTTCCCCTGAGACGCATTGCGGAAGATATGCCTTTATAATTTGTTCTATTTCCTTTATCTTACATTCCAATTCCTGATCAAAATTCATCTAATTCTCCATTTTCATTTAATTTGAGAACTTCCTTCTCCACGCTGTCAATCTTGTCATTGCAGGACTGAATCAATCTCATGCCTTCTTTGTACAATCGAAAAGACTCTTCCAGCGAGATGTCCTCCTGTTGCAGTTTGCCAATTGTATCTTCCAATCTCTCAAATGTCTGTTCCAATGTCAGCTCCGTCGCCATGTTCTACCTCTTTCTCAAGACAGCCAGTCTGCGTTTTTGTTACTTTTGCCTGTATCATACCATTCTTTACATAAATGCAAACAATATCTCCTATTTTCATAAGATGCACATCATTGATCACCTTGTGCTGCATATCCTCAACATATGCATACCCTTGACAAAGCTTGTCAAGCGGAGAAAGTCCCTTTAGCTGTTCTGCATAAAGCGCTAGTCTGTGCTTTTGCTGTTTTAGCGCACTCTCCATAAGTCCGGCAAGCTTTTCTTCCAAATCCATACAGTATGTCCGTTTCTGCTGAATCTGATTGGCTGGACTTAAAAACTTTAATTTTAACCGAAACTGGTTAAGACGATTTTGCTGTCTGTCAATCTGCACTTTCAGCGCATGTGTCAAAGTAGATTGATAAACTGCCAGCTTGTCCATCAACTGTTCAAAATCATAGACTGCAAGTTCTGCCGCTGCCGAAGGAGTTGGCGCTCTCAAATCCGCCACAAAATCGGCAATTGTCGTATCTGTCTCATGTCCTACTGCCGATATTACAGGAACACTACAATTAAAAATTGCCTGTGCGACTGCCTCCTCATTAAACGCCCACAAATCTTCAATAGAGCCACCGCCTCTTCCGACAATTATCACGTCTACGCCAAGGCGGTCCAATGAACGGATTCCACTCACAATGCTTGCCACAGCCTGATCACCCTGCACAATCGCAGGATACAAAATAATCTGTATATAGGGATTGCGCCTTGTCGCAATATTGATAATATCGCGAACCGCTGCCCCTGTAGGTGCTGTCACAACTCCCAATGTACGAATATACGCAGGTATAGGCTGTTTGTACTCTGGTGCAAACATACCCATTTCTTCCAATCTGCGCTTCATGCGGTCAAACTTTTCGTATAACACACCCGCGCCGTCAAGCGTAATCTGCTTTGCATACAGTTGATATCTGCCATCTCTTTCATATACGTCAATCGTACCGCCAACCACAACCATCTGCCCTTCCTCCAGACGGAAAGAAAGGCCGGTGCGATTGCCGGCAAACATAACACAGCTAATCACTCCTCTTGCATCCTTCAATGTAAAATAGATATGCCCCGAAGAATGATACTTGCAGTTGCTAATCTCTCCCTTTACCAAAAGGTATCTTAGCATATAATCCTGTGTAAACATATTTTTAATGTAGGAATTGACCTGTGCAACCGTATAAACATTCTGTCTCACAAAAATGCCTCCCTGTCATACAGCATAAACCATTATTTTTTTTCAGCAAACTTTGCAAGAACACCGTTGACAAACCCTGATGATTCGTCCTGTCCAAACTGTTTGGCAAGTTCCACCGCCTCATTGATCGCGACGCTGGTTGGAACATCCTTGTCAAAAATAATCTCATATACTGCAAGACGCAGAATCGTAAGGTCCACTTTTCCCATTCTCTGTGTCGTCCAGCCTTTTGCCCGCGCGTTAATCATCGCGTCAATTTCGTCCAGCTTTTCCAATATCCGATTGCCTTTATCTGAGATGTACGCCATATCCGGCTCGCTGATTGGAGGCAGTTCGTTTTCCTGTGTTTCCTCCTCCAAGCTCTCAAAAAAGAACTTTTTCTGTTCTGGCATTTCGTCCCTGTCATTAAACTCAACTCTGAATATAAACTTAAATATCTGTTCTCTAAGCTCTCTTCTGCTCATTTATCTTTTCCCTAATTCATATTTATTTGTCTGATGCCATCTTAATCCCTACAATTCTGATATTTACGTCAGAGACATTAAATCCAGTCATTGTCTCAATTGCATTCTTTACCTTTTCCTGCACTTTATTGCAGGTTGTTGGAATATTAAAACCATACTCCAGAGTCACTGCAAGTTCCACAGATACATTGCCGTCCAAAATATCAACTTTGACTCCTTTGGTCTGCTTCTTCATACCAACCTTGCCCATCAGCTCATTTGTGATGTTGCCAGCCATAGCACCCACACCTTCCACCTCTGTGGCAGCAAGCCCTGCAATCATAGCAACAACATCATTGGCTATTTTTACGGTGCCAAACTCTTCATTCACTGCGTATCCGTTTTTATCTGTCTTTGTTTCTTTTTCCATGGTTTTACCCTCCTGTATCCATTTCTTACGGACTCCTGCAATCCCCTGCAGCAAGCAATTTTTATTACATTATATCAAAATACCTTGGCTTTGCAAAGCAAAAATTCGTGATATACTACATATCTTTTCCCAAAATTTACTATTTCATACAGAAAGAAGGCACTATGACATTCCTACAATTTTATATATCCCAAAAACTAATTGTCCGCTGTGTTTCATTAAAGGTATATGCAATGCTTGCCCCACGCTTGTCTATAAAATCAAAAATTTTCTGTTCTGTAATCAGATTCTGAATCAAAGATGCATAGGTCTCATCTCTGTCACACTTGAGGGTTACACTGCTCGCCGATTTTACTGTGTCGCTGTCAAAGACAAGCGCAAGCTTTGCCTCATCATAACTGTCAAAGTACAATCCTTCCCGCACAAAATAGTTATCTGCGAGTGCACTGCAAACAGGGAGTGGAACCACTTTTTCTATCGAGTGTGTCCTTGTAATCTCGTCTGTTGTCACCAGAAAATAATCATAGTTAATTGATGGGACATACGCCTGCGATGTGCTGTCTGTCCCGCTTGAAGTGTAGGAGGCATCTCCCCAAGTAGGGTCGAGATAATAATAATTGCCATTCACCCGCACCAAATTCCAGCCATGCCGCTCACCGTTCGTAAACCCTGTCACCAGCAGACATTGAATGCCTGCTTGCTGCAACATATACTGCATTGCCTTTGCATAGCCCTGACACACAGATTTTCCCTGTAAGAATACAGAACATATATTCTGATTATTTTCCACTGTCTTGTCATACTCTGTATTGTTAATCAGCCATTCATACAAATATTTGACAGTGTTGTATTCGTCCTCATTTAACGGAATTTGTGCGAAGCAATCTCTCAACCGCTGCACAATCGAAAGTTGTGCTTGCCCTATCTCATCCGCTGTCATAGAATATGTGCCGCTGAATGTTATCTCTGTAACAGCAGTGTCTATCATATATTCTGTAAATTGATATCCCTCCACATAAAACAGTTCTGGATGATCATTCATCACGCAGGCAAAGACAACATCCAGCATAGACTTGTCCACAGTCGATAGATGCACTCCGCTTTCGATACCAGTAAGCGCATCCAACATTTCAAGATAAATCTGCTGCTTCTCTTTGTCAAGACAATGATAAGCATAATACAGTTCCGACACTTCCCGCAATTCCTGTGGTTCCTCTGTCTCTGTCTGTGTTGTCTCCTCTGTTGTTTGTACTTCATCCGGCTGTTCCGGCTCATACGTGCGTGTCTCCTCTGTTTCTTTTTTCTCTTGAATTGTACGCTGTTGGTTTTCCTGCACTGTACAGCCCTGTACCAGCAGCATTATACAACTGGTCAGCACTGCCCACAACACTGTCTTCGTTTTCATTCATCAATGCCCCATCTTTTAGTTACCGTTCACACCCAATATTTTTTGAAAAAATTAAGTCCTTCCAAGTGTGAACTGCAACATTTTTGCACACAAAATGCTAAAACACAAGCATTTTGGCGCATGATTCCCACTACTTTTGCAACATCTCAACAGTAACATCTTTTTGTTAATTTCTGCCAAACTCTGAAAGCATCAGCCCTTTGTTTCTGTCAATCGTCATGCCGATACTCCACTGATTAATAAACAAAAGAAGCGGATTTCCTTTTAAATCCTGAATCTTCTTCATATCTGATGTGCCAGAAAGCTTGTTTAAATCCACCTCATCCTTATTTTCTATCCAACGGATGTACTCATATGGAAGCGGTTCAAGTTTGATATCTACATTATACTCATTCTCCAAACGATATTTGAGCACATCAAATTGCAGAACGCCCACTACCCCTACAATAATTTCCTCCATACCAGTATTAAATTCTTGAAATATCTGAATCGCGCCTTCTTGTGCAATCTGATTAACCCCTTTGATAAACTGTTTTCTCTTCATGGTGTCTATCTGCCGAACCCGCGCAAAATGCTCTGGCGCGAAGGTTGGTATCCCCTCATAGCAAATATCATTTTTCGGCGCGCAGACAGTATCCCCTATTGAAAAAATACCTGGGTCAAACACACCGATAATGTCTCCTGCATACGCCTCATTTAGAATCTTGCGCTCATCGGCCATAATCTGCTGTGGCTGGGAAAGGCGCATTACTTTGCCGCCCTGCACATGCCTGACCTCTGCACTTGCATCAAATTTGCCGGAACAGATGCGCATAAATGCCACTCTATCCCGGTGTGCCTTGTTCATATTCGCCTGTATCTTGAAAACAAATGCAGAAAAATCATTTTCAGCAGGGTCAACTGTCTCTCCTTGTGATATTCTTGGAAGCGGTGGTGTTGCCATTTTCAGAAAATTCTGTAAAAATACTTCCACGCCAAAGTTAGTAAGCGCAGAACCAAAAAATACAGGTGTCAGCTTTCCGCTGCGCACTTCCTCCAAGTCAAATTCTGCGCTCGCGCCATCAAGTAGTTCAATTTCATCGCGGAGCGTAGCGAGCGCTTCCTCTCCAATCTTCTCGAGCAGCAATGCTTCATTATCCATTGGAATGACTGTCGTCTCCCCCTCCTTGGTGCCCTTCTGGGTATCGGAATAGGTTAGCACATGATTTCCATGTCTGTCGTAAACTCCCTTAAACCGCTTTCCAGAGCCAATTGGCCAGTTTACAGGACAAGTAGCAATGCCAAGTTCCTTCTCAATCTCATCTAGTAACTCAAAAGTGTCATTTGCGTCTCTATCCATTTTATTGATAAACGTAAAAATCGGTATGCCTCTCATACCGCACACCTTAAATAATTTTCTTGTCTGTGCCTCAACACCTTTCGATGCATCAATCACCATAACCGCCGAGTCCGCCGCCATAAGCGTTCTGTAAGTATCCTCAGAAAAGTCCTGATGTCCTGGCGTGTCAAGAATATTGATGCAGTAACCATCATAGTTAAACTGCAGAACGGAGGAAGTAACCGAGATACCTCTCTCCTTTTCAATCTCCATCCAATCCGACACCGCATGTCTGGCAGTAGCCTTGCCTTTGACACTTCCTGCGAGATTGATGGCACCTCCATACAGCAAAAACTTCTCAGTCAGGGTTGTCTTGCCAGCATCAGGGTGTGATATGATGGCAAAAGTCCTTCTCTTATTGATTTCCTCTGCAATATTACTCACTGATCTATCCTCCGTCTATCCATAGCATTCTCATCTATCAAGGCGCAGCCTGCGGCGCTTATCCTGCCGCCACAGGCTGCTGCCCTGACATATTGCATCTAAGTATATCACATTTATCCAATTAATTCCACATCTTATTTTTTCGTTTTTATTCTGTTCCAGAAACTGTAATAATAATATTTTCTGCGGAGATATTGGTCTTGCGCTGTACAATATCTATAATCTGAGCAGTCTGTGCCTCGGTGAGGTCTGCCGCCCCCACCATGACATCTGCGGAATCACCACTGATGCTTACCACAGTCTGGGTAAATCCTTTCGCTTCTAGGAGCATCTGCGCATCAGATTCTTTCTGCGCAGTCTCTGTGAGTGTAATCATACTGCTCACAGCATCTTTTTTTGCCTCCTCCGTCAAATCTGCATTTTGAATAATCTCCATCAATGATTCCTTATTCTGTGCCCTCGTCTGTTCTTTTAAAAGTTTTGCGCCCGCAAGTGTGGACACACCAGAAGCACTGGTAAATATCGCTTCTCCCGGCACTTCCTGCTCAATAACCGTCGCGCCAGATTCATCTGTGTTGGAGGCAAGTGTTCCGTCTGCTGCCTCGTCGGTTGGCTGAAGTTCTGTTGAAGCCGTAGTCAATGCGCTGTTTGCTGAGGTATCCATGTCACTGTTAAGATAATTTTCTGTGATTGTCACATCATCTGTATCAAGACTTGGAATATCCTGACCAGTTCCTGCCGCAGACGCATAGTCTATTATTGTTCCGTCAGTATCTTCCCTAAGCGATATGGCATACATATCTTCATCAGAGATCTCATACGTAAGTTCACTGCTGCTTCCGTCCACAGAGATAAAGTCCTCTTCTCCAATCTTGGTGCCGGCAAAGTTGAGATAACCTGCTACCGCAATCATCACTGCCAATGCCGTAATCATAATCTGGTTTTTTCTTAATATTTTTTTCACCAAACCATATCCTTCCTATTGCTTCTCTTTGCTACTTCTATCTTATTCAAAGTATGCTTTACTTAGACTTATTATTTTGTGTTTTTTCAATTCTGCGCTGTCTGCCCCATTCTTAACACCTCAACTTTGTTTGCCTCCACGCCATATAGCGCCATCACAAGCTTTACAATCTGCAGTCGAACCGCCTCATTGGAAGCTCCCTCCGCCGAAATTACCACACCGTCAATCTGCGGGCTCTTAGTCTGTGCTATAAAAGGTACTTGATCGCCATTCCCATTTACAGTATATACTGTTGACTCATCTTTTCTTACCTCACTGTTTTCGCCATTGATTGTATTTGATGTGGGGATATCCTTCTCCACAACATATTCTGGCGACTCTTTGATATAGATTAGTACTTTCACTGTTCCAACGCCTGCCACGCTGGACAAAAATTCTTCAAGCTCCTGTTCAAGTCCTCTTTTATAATCCTCTATATAGGTCTCATTCTTCCCGTTTTTTAGATTGTTCTGTACATCTTCCTCACTGTTCGGAGACTCCACACTTTTCTGGCTTTTCTTTGCAGCAAAACTACTGTTGCTATCTCCCGTCGGCAACAGAATGACAAAAATCAATATCCCACTCAGAAAAATAATCAACATCGTTTCCTTCGTTGGTCTTCCTCCGTTTCCGCCGTTAATTGCCAACCGAATCCTGTCCCGAACCCTCTCCAGCATCCGATTCACCTCCGTTTCTGCTGTTATATTCCTGGTGCGCCCCGCCTATAATTTTTTCCTCCCACATCTGCTCATAGTATGCCTCTCCCTCATAAATCTGGTCTGCCTCTGTCATTCTCTTCCATTCCTGCTCCCAGCGCTCATACAATTTATCCGCCTGGGAAAAACTGTTTTCAACTTGCCCCACAAAAGAAAAAACCACATTAAAACAGATACACATTGTCAGTAAATAGGAAAAAAGTTTTAGATATTTTTGATAACCACTACCTTCCGTCAACTGGATAAGACATTGAAAACAGATTACAGTATACACAAGCCTCCTAACCTCGACCGCCAGATTTTCCATATGTTCTCCCTCTGTCATATATTAGTTCTATCTAACTTGTTGCATTTGTCACAACGGCTATTGTAATAAAAAATAACGTTGTGACTGTTATTAATATCCGCAGCAACATAAATCCCGCCTCAGATATGTATTCAACACATTTCATCATCTGACGCTCTCCGCAAATGCTTCCCAGCGCACCGCTCACCTTAATAATAAAGAGAATCATAAAGGCTTTTAGAACAGGTGCTGCGATCATCAGCACAAGCACCACCAAAATCAGCACGCCAAGGCTGTTTTTTACTGCAATGGCTGAGGCGAGCGTCACACTCGATACGGACTCTACAAGGTCCCCAATTCCTGGAATGGCACCCGCAGTTTTTTGAATCACTGTATTGTTTGCCTTATCAATCACTGGTGTTATTATAATTTGAAGAATTCCGCTTCCTGACATAACTACAATCATCATTTTTAAAACCCATTGCAGCCCTTTTTTGATAATCTCCATCAATCCTTTAAATCGCTCTTCTCCCCAAATGCTCTCCACCACACCAAGCATCACATACCCCTCGACAACAGTCGTCAGTGAGGCCGCAATAATTCCTTCTATCAGACACAGAAAACCTAGTAGCAACTTATAAAAAATTAGCGCCGTCAGCCCAGAGCCCGCAGCGGCAATACAAATCATATATGCCGGAATCATCACCTTCAAAAACTCAAGCATCCTAGTCATTGCCTCCTCAACAATGTCGAGCACCTCATGAAACGCGTTGATTAGCACTACAAGCTGACAGAGAATAAAAAAAGTTTTCGCCGCCTTTGCTGCGCCCTCATTTTTTAAAGCAGACATTAGGTTACTGACCAATGCAACCAGAATAAATAACACAAGCACAGATATAAAAAGCCTTTTCCAGCCATCAAAAACACCCGTTACTGTCCCTGCGAGATAACGCCAGAATAATCCTGGGTCCAACGCCCAATTTCCCATCAATACATCTTTGATAAAACTCATGGAATCTGTATTTTTTCCTGGCAGCAGCTCCCGCAGCAATTTATCCAAAATGCTTAAATCTGGAAGGATATCTAATTCCTGCCAAAAGCCCATATCCTGACTCATCTCATCATTCCCTCAAGCATATCAATCATAATTCTAATAATAGGAAATCCGGCCACCATAATCGCAACTTTGCCAAACAACTCAATGTGGCTGCTGAGCGCTGAATATCCAGAGTCCTTGCACAAGTTGGAAGCAAAGTCACACACGTAAGTAATACCGATTATTTTTAGAAGAAGTGATATGTACGCAATATTTCCACCCAGTATTGACTCCCAATTTTCAAACTCCCCAATTGCGGTTTCCAACACTGTCAACACTCTAATTGCAATAAAAAAACTCACAAGCATAATAATCAGCGTCGCAAATTCTGGTCTATCTTTTTTGATAACCAACGCCGCAAAAAGCCCTGCTATGGCAAGCACACAAATCTGAATCATATTATGGCCTCCATTATCAACACATTTCTTACAAAGCAAATAAATCCTGTATCATTTCAAAAAGTTGGTATATATATGGGACAATCCATGAAAGCACCAGCACCAGTCCGGCGAGACTAATAAGAAACGCGTGTTCTTCCCTGCCGCTATGCTTCAATACCTGTCCCAGTATCGTTATCAATATACCAACTGCTGCTATCTTAAATATCAGACTGACTTCCATTTTCATCCCCATTTCACAACAATTCTGTCGCTTAGAAACTGTTCAGAAATTACGATTAACAGTTCTTTACTATAAAAACAATATAATACACAGGATTCCCGTCAATGTGCTAAGCGCTTTGATTAACCGACTGTTCTCATTCTTTTTCTCTGTGAGCCTGTCTATCTCACTGTCTAGCTCCGTCCCAAATAATCCCAGCGCCTCCACTTGAATCTGTTCCCCCTCATATGCAAAGCAGTCTCCCATTTTTAATAAATAGTCCTTGCCTATCTGCATAAAATCCCCTCTGTCCTGAATAGTTTCATTCCAAATAGCAATCAGCGATTTCCCGTTGCGCGCTTTCATTCTCTGAGAAACTTCTCTTAGAAACTGGTCATATGGAGACTCTGCCTTTGTTGAAATCATGTCAAAAATTTCTTCCATTGGTCTATGCAAATAGGCAATCTCACCGGCAATATACAACAATATCTGTTTTTGCTGTTTTAGATGCCAGATCTGACTGCTCATCTCACCGCAAAGCGACCAGCCAAATCCAAGTGCTCCTGTCATCACGCAGGCACCTGCAATAAATTTCTGCCACATATTTGATTCCCCTTTCTGTCATAAATCTCAAAATACCGAACCATTTTTTCATCCATTGATAACACCACAAAACGATCAATCAACTCAGACTGAAAGATTCTCTCCATCTCAGATTTATGCTGAATATCTTCAATAGAACTGCCGTGGATCGTCGCCAATATACTGCACCCACACACTCCTGCATGAAAAATAGCCTCGGCATCTGCACTTTTTCCAATCTCATCAATCGCAATCACCCGCGGCGCAAATGTTCTCACTAAGATGGAAATTCCCTGCAGTTTGTCACCACCTGTAATAACATCTGTCCGCTCGCCACAATCCAGCATGGCACTGCCCCGATACGCCCCTGCAATCTCGCCTCTCTCATCAATCACACCCACATTGCATCCGCGATACCCTTCCGCACCATTTGAAAAAAGGCGAATGGTATCTCTAAGCAGGGTTGTCTTACCAACTCCTGGCGGTGAGATAATCAGCGTGTTAAAAGGGATTCCCTGCTGTGTGTGATAGAGATATCGTATTATTTTCTGCGCAATATTTTTGTGCTCATGCGCCAGTCTGATATTCATATAACGAATATACTTTGCGATAAACCGCCCGTTTCCCGCTGTTGTAAGTTCTCCCGTGATACCGATTCTGTGTCCCCCCTCGACAGTGATATATCCCTGCTTTCGCTCCTCCTCATAAGCATAGACAGAATCATGACACAGATATCGGAAAATTTCCTCCAACTCCCGCTCCCCATATATAATAGGAAGTCTGTGCTCCCGCTCCGTCAGCACGCGCACTGGCTGGTTGACACGCAGTCTAATTTCCTGTATCTTTTCAAAATTTACGCTACCTCGCTCCCAGTCCCCTCTAAGTCTCTGTGGAAAAAACTGCAGAATCCGATTATCCGCTGTCATTGCACACTCCTCCTTTTGTTTGTCCCACTGTCCATATCTCAATATATGTCCCGAATTTTAAAATATGAGCACTTGCCGCGCAAATATTTTATTACGCACAAAATTTAAATGCTTTTTTCCGCGAAATATGATATTGTTATTAAGGAACAGTTCCTAAGGAGGTATGTAAAAAATGCATGAAATGAAACAGAAATTACACACAGGGGAACTTTATCTCCCTGGCGACGAAGAAATTATAAAGGAGCAAGTTTCCTATCAGGATAAACTTTGCGAATACAACCTGACAAAACCTTCTGAGTTTAAAAAAAGAACAAAAATGCTCAAAGATATGCTAGGTGACTGTGGAGAAGGTGTCTATATCGAAGCGCCATTCTATGCAAATTTTGGCGGACATCACTGCCATTTTGGAAACATGGTTTATGCCAACTATCATCTCACCTGCGTGGACGATACCCATATCTATATTGGGGATTATACTATGATTGGTCCAAACGTGACCATTGCCACCGCAGGACATCCAATTCTTCCAGAACTGCGGGAACAGCAATATCAATATAATATGCCTGTGCATATTGGCACAAATTGCTGGATTGGCGCCGGAGCAATCATTATGCCAGGTGTTACTATCGGGGATAATACCGTTATCGGCGCTGGCAGCATAGTGACAAAAGATATTCCGGCAAATGTTGTCGCTGTCGGAAACCCTTGTCGAGTAATGCGCGAAATTAGTGACCATGACAAGGAATATTATTTTAAAGATAGAAAAATAAGGGAGTAGCACTACTCCCTTATCTATCTAATAGGCTCTCCAAATTTTGTCGCAATATCAGGCACCAAAAGATTCCGAGAGGCTATTCTATATAATAGTCAATATTCCCACTGATTTCAACAATAAGATCACCAATAATATTGGCGCAATAAATTGAATCATCACAACATACAAACGCTTTCTGCCAAATCTACTGCCGGATTTCTCCACCTCATCAATCACAGCTTTCGGCTTTAGTATCCAGCCAATCAAAACACACGTTCCAATTGCAACCAGTGGCATCAGCAAATTATTGCTAATATAGTCCATAATATCCAAAATCTGTGCAATTGCCCCATTCGGCAGCTTAACCTCAAAATACAATTTGTTGTACCCAAGACATACAATCACACCGCCGACAATTGCAATAATCGTCTCAACTGTTGCTGCTTTTGTACGTGTCATATGAAACTTGTCCATAAAGCTGGACACCACCGCCTCCATGACAGACACAGCACTTGTAATCGCGGCAAACAACACCATAGCAAAAAAGAGACCTCCTACCAGATTTCCGATTTTTCCCATAGACGCAAACACTTTTGGCAGCGAAACAAACATCAAGCTTGGCCCCGACGCCGCCATGCCTTCTCGTCCCATAAAGGTATAGACCGCTGGAATAATCATGACACCTGCCAGAAATGCAACTGTCGTGTCAAATATTTCAATCTGATTAATAGATTTTACCAGATTGGCATCATCTTTGACATAGGAGCCATACGCAACCATAATTCCCATCGCCACACTCAGACTGAAAAACAGTTGTCCCATTGCATCCAGAAGCACTGTAAAAAAGCCCTTCACTGTCATCTCGCTCAAATCAGGAACTATATAAATCAAAAATCCCTGTAATCCTGTTCTTGTTACCCCTGTTTCATCTTCATAGTGAATTGTCAAGGAAAAAAATGCAATCCCCACAACCAACAGCAATAGCAATGGCATCAATATTTTTGAGGACGACTCAATCCCCTTGTTAATTCCACGAAATACGATAAACGCCACCATTAGCAAAAAGATAAGCAATAATACAATTGGTTGCCATTCCCCAGTAATAAATCCCGTAAAATAACCATCCTCTGCTGCCGCAGTACCATTTCCTGTGAGATACGCAAGAAAATACTTTACCACCCATCCGCCAATCACACAGTAATATGGCATAATAATCACTGGAACAAGACATGCAATCACTCCCAGAAAGCCCCAATTAGAACTCAACTTCGCATACGCAGTCAATGGACTCTGCTTTGTCTTTCTTCCAATCGCAATCTCTGTTGTAAGCAGTGTAAATCCAAATGTAATCGCTAATATTAAATAGATTACCAGAAACAATCCTCCGCCATCCTTTGCCGCCAAGTACGGAAAACGCCATATATTTCCTAGACCGACAGCACTTCCTGCCGCAGTCAGCACAAAACCAATCGAACCTGAAAATGAATTTCTACTTTTTTCTTTTTTCATCACCTTTTTTTTAAATCCCCTCTCATTTTATTGTATCTATATTTATATTTTAAGAATCTATTGTTATTTATACTCACGACAGATAAAATCTGCCGTGAGTATCGCGCCAACCGCAGCCGCAAAGCGGCATATTTCCTTATGCGGTTGTGCGCATCGCATTATACTGAGCGGTCAGTCTTTTCGACCGCCAGTATAATCTTCTCCAAATTCATATGGATACCCTAGTTTGCGCATAAAATCAGCCATCTGCCAATCTGAATACCCAAACTCATCGTCTTCATATGCTTTCTCATCAGAGGTATCTGACCAGAAAATCAGATACTTTTCAATGCCTGCCTTGTCCACAGAAAAATACTTTGCAATAATATCTGCATTTCCTTTAAATTTTTGTATTGCTTTCTCTGACACTTCACCAAAATAGTCAGGTATTGGATCGAATTGGTCTATCTCCTCTCCATTATCATACAGCTCATATGCCCAGTAATCCCCATCATATATGTAAAGTATCAAAACAGCTTTGCCGCATTCCTCAGATATCGCTCCTGCAAGTGCTCCATACCCAATACATCCATTATTAATCAAAATACTTACACCATCTGCAGATTCTTTGTACTCGCATTCATCAGGACACAAGTCCACAATATCATACTTTATAGTATCCGCTGTCTTACTGTTATGCAATTTGCGCGAACACTTTTCTGCAACAGTCTTTACAAATGTTTTTGCTTCCTCCTTCTTACACGCTGGTATAATCACCACCTGCAAAAATAACCCCATCTTCGTTTTTCCTCCATTTCCTTACAATAAACTTTCTCGTCTATCTATTATTTAAGCTGTAACTTTTAACTACCTATAAGTTAACAGCACAATTAGTATCAGTATACTCTCTTGCAGACTAGATGTAAATCTTTATTTTTGAACATTTGAATTCGCAAAAAATCTATGGATTACAGCATTCCGCGGGCGTATATCCCTGCGAAACCAGCTCGTCCCTTTGTCCTGTATAAACCGATTTATTTTTCTCTCCAATTCTTTTACCGCTAGAACAATCCTCTTTATGAAACTTTTTACTGTTGGTATTTAAGATATAGGTATCTCCAGTTTGCTTCTGGGAAGAATCTGCACTTGATATATCTTCTGACGCTTCGTGATTCTCGCCAGTGGCATAATCAATCTCCACGCCTTGCTGCACATTGTAGACAAACACGCAGAACTGACACCCATATCCATTGTCCTCCACGGACCAAGCTTCCATCAACACCCCACATGCAACCAGATCATTCTCCTCTTTGTAGACGGGTGTCACGCGATATAAAACGTGATTGCTTGGATTGTCATCTATGTAATCAGCAACTGTATTTTCAAAGGGAAGCATTCCCTCAACATTAAAATATCTTGTACCAGTAATTAAATTTTTCTCATTTGCATTTTCTGCTGCGAGTTGATAGCCAATCAAATGGCAGCGATTATACAGCCACTTTCCATGATATTGATTTTGATGCCAGCCTGTAGGCGTCACCGAATTTAATGATGCTTCTCTATCCTCGGTAGGCATTAGTTCTTCACAAATATTTGCATATGCTACTTGACAGCGCCCGAGCGCATCTAAATCGCTGTAGATTTCAAACGCTTCTCTGTTTTGTTTATCCGCAGCCGAAAAGAATGGAATGTCATTATTGACTTCAATATATGGGGTTCCACGATATTCAGGAATTGAGTCAAACCAGTTTTCTGAAGTAACCGTTTCCGGCACAAAAAGTTCCGTACTTACATCATCATTTTTTTCTGTTTTTGTATCTGATGAATTGGTGACATGAATCTGAACGCAGCTTGTACAAAAACAGGATAACACCAACATTAGATATACTAAAATTATCTTTTTTTTCATAGCCACTTCTCCTATCATTTATCGTAATATCTTCCAAATATTATACTTTATTTACTTTGATGAATGCAATACATTTTTCAACAAAATTATTGGTTATATTTATGACAATTATTGCTTTCTTATCCTATCAAATTTCAGTTTCTTTTAAAAAGTGCATAATGATTTATCCGCTGCATATACTATTTAGAAACTTTTTCTACAATTTGGTAACAGTTCAGCCATGCAGAATTGATTGTGTAAATTGTACGTGGGAGCTTGTTCACTAAGGACAATTTGTACAATTAATTCTATAAGGCGGACGCCCATCATGAAATAAACCGCCAGCAAACACTGAATATCATTGGCGAAAATATATATTCTGGCGACTTATGAATGGCATGGCTGAATTGTAACACAATTTATTAAGAGGTATTTTTATGAACGACTTAAAACGACATACAATTATCGGAATCTTTTTTGTACTTTCTGTTGGATCACTTGCTCATTTTCTCTATGACTGGTCGGGAAACAATCCTATTGTTGGACTTTTTACACCAGTAAATGAATCAGTCTGGGAACATATGAAGCTGTTATTTTTTCCAATGCTCCTTTATTCGCTGGCTATGATTTTAAAATTTCAACAAAAATACCCCTGTATTACTTCTGCGCTCTGCTTTGGAATTTTAATTGGTACAATTTTAATTCCTATTTTTTATTATGCCTATACCTATCTGCTTGGAAAGAATATTTTTATTTTCGATATCAGCACATTTATTTTAAGTACTGTAATTGCATTTTTATGCTCCTATAGACTTACGCTTTCTTGCAGACTGGAATCTTACAAATCTCTGCTCTGTATTTTAGCAGGGCTTCTTTTTATTTTCTTTTTTCTTTTCACTTATTTCCCACCCAACACTACTATTTTTCAAGATCCAGCCAACGCATCTTTTCAAGATGTATAAGTTATTTTTGCACAATTCCTAATGTGGAAATCTAATAAAAAATATGCTACACTATTTCACAGTGAAGTCAATACTTTGAAAAACTTGACACCACAATCTTTAGGAACTATGGAAAAATAACTGACACATCTTGACTTGTCTATTTCTCCGATTGCAAATTTCATATGCAAAGGCATATGAAATTGACAAAAGCCTCGCTGTAAGGCATTGCCCTTTATGCCTTTGCCTGCCTACGCCTACATTTTTTGACATACACTCTCGAAGAAATATACTGCGCAATTTGTATCACTTATTTTCCTACAATTCCTTAGAAAGGAGAAACCGTCCTATGACCACTCCCGTTTACTTTGCATAGCGTGGCTATTGCAAATATCATAAATAAGTACTGTAATAGCCTGCGCATCAACTCATAAAATAAGGAGATGCAAATGAGCTATTCAAAGAAAATTGAATACAAATTTGTCCTAAAGGACTCGTTTTTCGTAATCCATAATTGTCCAAAATGTGGTAGAAAAACACATTTTAAAAACACAAAAAAGTTTCGTGTCAATGCCAATGGCAATAATCTTGATATCTGGTTGATTTACCAATGTGAAAATTGCAGACATACGCTTAATCTCGCCATTTACGAGCGGCAGAAAGTTTCTTCTATTCCAAAAGAAGAATACAAATGCTTTTTAGGAAATGATGAACAGCTTGCCGAACGATATGGCAAAGATCTGCAGTTATTTCAGAAAAATAAAGTATGCATTGATTTGGAAGCAGTCCATTATGATTTTATAAAATTAAGGGAAATAACAGAGATTACTGACTTGGAAAAAAGAATTGTACTAACAATACAAAATCCCTACAAACTAAAAATCCGCCCTGAAAAACAAATCGCTGCAATTTTAGGATTGTCTCGAAGTCAGACAAAAAATTTTATGGTTCAAGAAAAAATAAGACTGGATAATCATTCCCAGCAATTGATTACTGTCAGCATTGATGCAAACATTTACGAAGAAAATCGGACAGGAAAGCATTAAGGCAAAAAGAGCATATAGAAATCAATCTATACGCTCTTTTTGCGTGATCACTGTAATCAATTGCCCCTTTTCTTTCATTTTTATACAATCGCTTTTTTAGGGCACTTTTCTTTGCAGGCTCCACAGCCTGTACATTTGTTCTGGTCAATATGTGCATGAAAATCTGTCACAGTAATTGCATTTGATGGACATACCTTTACGCAAAGACTACATCCAATGCACCCCGTCTGACAAGCCTTTATAGTAACAGGTCCTTTGTCTTTAGAGCTGCACGCCACCACCGCTTTTGCATCATAAGGTATCAATTCAATCAATTGTTTTGGACACGCAGCCACACACTTCCCGCACGCCTTGCACTTTTCCTTATCCACTTTTGCAATGCCGTTTACAATATGGATCGCGTCAAATGGACATGCTTTCACACAATTTCCATATCCAAGGCAACCATGATCACAGGACTTCGCACCGCCATCTGGCACATACCGAACAATGCTGCAATCCTCCACACCGGAATACTCATAAATTTTTGTTGTTCGCTCACAGTCACCTGAACACTTTACAAAAGCTGTCATTCGGACAGTATCACCTGCTTCCACTCCCATAATGGCAGCAACCTTTTTGCCAACTGATTCACCGCCGACAGGGCAAGCATTAACTGGCGCTTCGCCCTTTGCAATCGCCGCAGCCAATCCCGAACAGCCAGGATATCCACAGCCTCCGCAATTATTTCCAGGAAGTACTCCTAGCACTGCCTCCTCCTTTTCATCTACCTCTACTTTAAATACAATACTTGCAATCCCAAGGAAGATGCCTAAGAATAAACCAACTCCGCCTACGACGAGAACAGCGGTCAATATTGCTGTTATGCTCATACTCTAACCTCCTCCTACAACAATCCCGAAAATCCACAAAAAGCAATCGCCATCAGCCCTGCTGTTATCAACACAATTGGCATTCCCTGAAAAGACTCTGGTATGTCATTGTATTCTATCTTTTCGCGTATTCCAGCAAGAATCACAATTGCGATCAAAAATCCAACCGCCGTGAATAACCCGCTTGCAATGCTAAATCCAATTCCATAATTTTTCTGCACATTTGTGAGCGCGATGCCAAGCACTGCACAGTTTGTCGTAATGAGTGGAAGGTACACGCCAAGTGCCTGATAAAGTGATGGCACATATTTTCTTAAAAACATTTCCACAAACTGTACCAAGGCAGCAATTACTAATATAAATACAATTGTTTGCAGATAGGTAATGTCGAACCGCTCTAAGATTCCCTTATAGATGACAGCCGCCACACCAGAAGCAATCGTTATAACGAAAATAACCGCCCCACCCATGCCAACTGCCGTGTCAACCTTTTTGGAAACGCCAAGGAACGGACAAAGCCCTAAGAACTGACTTAACACAACATTGCTTATCAGCGAGGAACTGATCATTAAAATCAATAAATCCTTTACTACACCAAGCATCTCTAATTCCTTTCTGCGCCTATATGCGCCTATTCCCATAATCCCTGATAAAAATTAGCAAATACGATTTGTATTCTATGGTGAAATATTATTTTGAATTATTTTTTGCATCTGCGACAGAACCTGCCGCCCCATTTATATCAACAAAACGATGTGCACATCCGCTGTCAGAACAACTTGCGCAGTCGGAATTACAACCGGACTGAATTTTGTCCACATTCTGCCCTTTTTCCTGCATCTTTCTCTTGACACGGTTTTGAAGTGCAGTGAGCGCAGCAAGCACGAAAAATGCACCTGGCGCAAGCACAAAAATACTGATTGGTACATATTCAATTGGCTCCTGCCTTCCCAACAAAGAAGAAATGCCCCCTAAAACTTTGTTGATAACAGGTATGCCAAAAAGTTCTCCTGCTCCCAAAAGTTCTCGCACCATACCGATTGCAGTGAGTGCCACAGTAAATCCAAGTCCCATTCCAAGACCGTCAAATATTGACGGAATCACAGGATTTTTAGAAGCGAAGGACTCTGCACGCCCAAGAATAATACAGTTTACAACAATCAGTGGAATATATAACCCGAGTGCTGCATTCAGACTTGGTATAAATCCTTCTAGCAACAGTTGAATCATGGTGACAAAAGATGCCACAATAACAATAAATGCTGGGATTCGGACCCTGTTGGGAATAATGTGTCTCAGCAAAGAAATAATTGCATTGCTCAGCACAAGCACTGCCGTCGTAGTCAATCCCATGCCAAGTCCATTGATGGCTGAAGTTGTCACTGCAAGTGTCGGGCACATGCCAAGAGTCAGCACAAAGGTAGGATTTTCCTTTACAAGTCCATTAAAAAATATTTCCATGGAGTTTTGCTTTGCTTCACTGTTCCTGTCACTCATTAATGGCACCTCCTTCGTTTCCTGTAAGTACGCTGTTAAAAAACAGCAAACCGCTATTCACGCCATTTACAATTGCATTTGTTGTGATTGTCGCGCCACTGATTGTATCTATTTCACTGTCCTTTGTCGAACCTGACTTTGTGTATGTAAAGCTTTCAACCTTTTTATTTGCAAACTGCGGTACAAGCACATCCCCCGCTTTCATGCCAAGTCCAGCAGTCTCTGAGATACTTAACAGAGATATTCCATTCAATGTCCCGTCAAGAGTCACTCCCATAGAAAACTGAATGTCACCACCATATCCCTCATGATCCGTTACAGTGATCACATATCCCATCAATTGTCCAGAGCTGTCGAGTGCTTGCATTACCTCATCGATATCTACATTAGAATTCTTCCCAGCCATAAAATATGCAGTTGGACCCTCCTCACTCAACATAGGTTCAAAAGTTTCCGCCGCCGCAAATACATTCTTACATGCCTCAGCTTTTGCCTTCGCCTTCTGCTGTGCAATGGGCTCCTTTGTGACATCATACACAAATCCCAGCAGCAGCCCTGCTACAAGTGTGATTGCAAAGAGGATAAGCGCGTCTTTTATCATTGATTTTTTCTCGTTATCCATTTCACACTGCCTCCTTCTTTACTTTCTTTTTGCCAAATGCGATAGGCTTTGTAAATCGTTCTATCAAAGGAACCAACAGATTTCCAAGAATAATCGCATAGGAAACACCCTCCGCAGATGGTCCAAATATTCTAAAAATACCTGTCATAATTCCCAAAAACACCCCGAATACATACTGTCCATTCTTTGTGACGGGCCTTGTCACATAATCTGTCGCCATAAAAAAGGCACCCAACATCAGACCGCCCCCTGCAAGCTGTGACAAAATATAATTGATATCTAATCCACGTCCGCTAAACAGTAGGATAAACACAACAAAACTGAGAATATAAGTGCCTGGAACGCGCAAATCAATAACCTTCATCACAAGAAGGAATATTGCGCCAATCAAAAGTGCAATCATACTTGTCTCACCGATAGTACCTGCAGTACGCCCAACAATCATATTCAGAAGCTCTGGTGTACTCTCCCCTGTCTTGATTGCTGCAAGTGGTGTCGCGCCTGTATAGGCATCACAATCAAAATTTGTCATAATAGAAGTAAACGAAATCATTAGGAAACAACGAGCGCCAAGTGCTGGATTCATAAAGTTCTGCCCTAGACCACCAAAAAGCATTTTTACAACAATAATTGCAAAGACACCGCCAATCACACCGATCCACAATGGTGCGCTTGGTGGTAGATTTAGTGCCAATAACAATCCTGTAACCGCAGCAGAAAAATCACCGATAGATATTTTCTTATGCATACATCTGTCATATATGTACTCAGTCAACACGGTTGTCGCCACAGTAATCAACACCTGAAACAACGCATGGAGACCAAAATGAAATACTCCGAATACAGTCGCCGGAAGCAAAGCAATCACCACATACTGCATAATGCGGGCTGTCGTATCCTTTGAACGTATATGCGGGTTTGATGATACCTTAAACATATTTTTTCTCCTCACTTCTTATTTTCGCATGAATTTTTAAAATACCCTTAGAATACAGTTTCATGCCTTTTTCTTTTTGCCCAAAATCGTTTTTCGCATAGACTTAATGTATTGGGTCAACTGGCGTTTTGCTGGACAGATAAAGCTACAGCAGCCACACTCACAGCATTCCATGCCGTCATTTGCTATAAAAGCCTCCTCATCTCCATGCTCTGCAAGTACAGCTAGTTTTCTGGGAACAACTCTTCCTGGACACACATCCACACAGCGCCCGCAGTTAATGCAAGGACTCGGTTCCATTGCTGATACTTCATCTTTGGTCAGACACAAAAGTGCCGATGCTGTCTTTGTCGTAGGCACATTCAAATCAAACAGTGCAAAACCCATCATCGGACCACCTGACACCACTTTCTCCGGCTCTGTTTTAAATCCGCCTGCCTCCTCTATAAGGTCATGATAATTCATTCCAATTCGCACGTAGAAATTCCGCGGATCATTCACCGCATCGCCTGTGACAGTGACAATTCTATTCATCAGCGGTTTTCCCTCCGCCACTGCATGATAAACTGCCACTATCGTATCCACGTTGTCAACCACACATCCCGCGTCTGCCGGAAGCATAGATGAATTGATCTCTCTGCCAGTTGTCGCATAAATTAGCTGTCGTTCTGCTCCCTGCGGATACTTTGTTTTAAGCGCCTTTACCTCTATGCGGCTTTCCTTCTGTGCGAGCTGTGTCAACCGCTCTATACAGTCTGGTTTATTGTCCTCCACCGCTAAAATTCCCTGCGCATTGTCAAACAGACGCAGAATAATCTTCATACCATCAATTAATTTCTGTGGTTCTTCCAACATTCTGCGGTAATCTGAAGTCAGATAAGGTTCGCACTCTGCACAGTTTGCAATCACATAGGTTATCTTGTCCGGCTCTTTTGGTGACAGCTTTACATGTGTTGGAAAGCCTGCACCCCCCATCCCAACAACGCCTGCCTCTTTGATTAAATCCAAAATTTCTTTTTTGCTCAACTTCTCAGGATCATGTGCTGTGTACACAACCTCCTCGAACAATCCATCATTGTCAATAATAATGGAATTTACCATATCCCCTGTGACAACACGCCTAGGTTCTATCATCTTGACTGTTCCAGACACTGTCGCATAAATTGGGGCGGACACAAATCCGCTTGCCTCCGCAATTTTTTGACCAGCAAGCACCTTGTCACCCTTTTTTACCACCGGAACCGCCGGCGCACCAATATGCTGGCTGAGTGGATACACCATCTCCCCTTTCGGCACAATGGTTTTCATGGGCTTATCCTTTGACAAATCCTTGCCATCATAAGGATGTACACCGCCTCGAAATGTAAGTTTTGCCATCTTTTGCTCCTTCTTTCCTTTTATTTGAAAACTTTCTACCTACATTATACTATTTCTTTCTAAAAATTTCACTAATTTTTACAAAAATATATTATTTTCCATAAATTTTTATTGCATTATTCCTATGTGTTTCACAGTGTAACTATTTTAGCAAATGTTCAAAAAAACAGCTTTTTGATATAGGTGTGAATTGCACACAAAATACCACAAAGCAGACATTTTGGCACTGGCTCGACACCATGCAGCAAGGGTATGGTGTCGGTGTAAAAAGTAACTATGCTACAGCAAAAATGCCAACAGCATTCCCGAATTGACACAAAGTATTGCATGTGATAAGTTATAATAAACGATACATAGAAAACTTAACTGCTTTGCAGTATCAATCAGCGCGTAAGAAAATCTTTTTTCATTAAAATTCACATAAGAAAGGATTGTGCGAATCAACATTATGAAATGTATTCAAAAAGACTTGGGGATTCTGTCTCCGAAATATCCAATCGAAAATTTTTGTGTGCCAAAACAGACATTATTTATTGATATAGAAACAACCGGATTTTATGTGCGCAGCTCTAATCTCTATATGATTGGCTGCGCCTATCTCGATGAATCCGCTGACAAACCCTCTTGTTGGAACACAATTCAGTGGCTTGCTGCCAATTATGAAGAAGAGTTGAGTGTATTGAACGCTTTTGTGGATTTTGCAAAATCATATCGCTTCCTAATTCATTTTAATGGCAACCGATTTGATATTCCCTATTTACAAAACAAACTGCAACAGTACAATCTCTCATTCAGTTTTGATAACCTAGAAGGAATTGATATCTACAGACGACTGGCGCCCTACAAGACTTTCCTAAAACTTCCAAATTGTAAGCAAAAAACCATTGAGAGCTTTATTGGCAATACTACTCGCAAGGACCAGTATACAGGCGGTGAGTTGATTGATATTTATCATGAATATGTACTAAATCATGACGAAAAAAAAGAACATTTTCTCCTGCTCCACAATGAAGAAGACCTCAAAGGAATGCTTGAAATTGTTGCTGCTCTCGCAATTCCTGACTTATTCCATCTTCCAGTCAAAGTCACAAAAGTTCAGGCAAACTACTATCAAGACGTAAAACAAAAACAGTGTTCGGAAATTCTTATGAACCTAAAGCTTCCAACTGCGTTGCCTACAGAACTATCTTATGGAGCCAACAATTGCTATTTTACTGGTTATGGCGAGGACGGCAAATTGCGCGTTCCAATTTATGAAGGTGAACTGAAATACTTTTACTCTAACTACAAGGATTATTATTATCTTCCCAAAGAAGATATTGCAATCCATAAATCTGTGGCTTCCTTCGTTGACAAAAATTACCGTCAACAAGCGACGGCTAGAAACTGTTACACGCGAAAAATATCCTCTTATCTCCCTCAGTGGGATAATCTTTTCACTCCATTTTTCAAAAAGGACTATGATGATAAAAGCCTATTTTTTGAGTTAACTGATGAGCTAAAAACAAAACGTGATGTATTTAGTTTGTATGCACACCATATTCTTGAGATGATGGCAGCATATCGAATCGCATAGAGAAAAATCAAATAGTTCGTACTTATAAAGAAGCCTAATCTTGTTAAAAGATTAAGCTTCTTTATACTAATCCCCAGGATTCTGCTAACGCTGCCAGCTCAAACAAAAATGAAAAATACTGTCTTTTGCTGCCTTAGAACTATTTTTCACACTATTCTTTCTTATCGATTCATGAGATAATTCCCTAATGGAAAGGAAAGCAAGTACACCATTTCGGGAATCAATGCAATACTTGCATTGAGCAATAGACGCACGATGGCATACTTTCGTATATTCACTGTTTCATTTTGAGTACATTTTCCCTGTCTTGACAACCATACAACTGTCAAAATACAAACCCAAAATATAGCAAAAAAAACGGAAGAATAAAAATCTATTCGCGTATAACGGTTAAAAACTTCTAGCGTAATTAAATATTCTGGCCTGCCAAACAGTTTTTCTAACATCATTCCTTCCATGTGGTTTGTCTCATATACCCAATAATTCCCTCCATACTGATTTAATATAAGCCCTGCCATACCAATCGTTTCAAACAAAATCAATTGGTTAAAATTATTAGAATTATACACCATAAGCATTGCTAAAAACGGTGATAGATATATAAACCAATATGGATTACTATCAAAAGAAGTAAGAATCACAAACATAACTACTAAAGGAATTAAAATCGAATAGTAATTATATTCTTCTGGACTCTCTATATTTGTCAAATAACAATAAACACAAATAATTCCAAATAAAATAATAATTAATGGCACCGCACTGTTAAATAATGGCACCTTATTCCCCAAAAATGCCTGTAGAAAATGATTTCTTATTTCCTCTTTAATATTTGCTGCCGCTGTATTCGTGGGAAATCCAATTCCAACAAATATTGTAAAGGATAATGCAAGAAGCGTTTTAAAGATAATTTTTAGAATATTTTTTTCATAAAGTAGCACTAACGGTATAAATATAAATAAAGGAAACAATTTAAACGAAATTGCTATTGAAAAAAATAAGATAAACTTTTTATATTTTTTTCTTTGATAATAATATATTCCCAATAGTAAAAAGGGAAAAGCCAACACGTCTAATTGTCCTACTAATCCAATCTCAACAAAAACTACTGCAGAGGATAAAAATAAATATGCTGCCCATTTCGCATTCACTTCATTAATTTTAATATTTTTGCAAATAAAATAAATTAGATATGCTGTAATGAGAAGTGCGACAATATAAATTGATTTCGCATATAGCATAGTCCATATACATGAAGTTTCTTCTATCCCTGTGATTTTACAGAAAATCCATAATGGTGCTCCCCATATTCCAAGTACTATATAAACAGGAAAATCATATATCAACTCATAAGCACCGCCTATATTGTTTTCCCTATAATAAGTTAGCATATTATTTCCGTACTCGTAAAAATTTTTTAGTCCCCCGCCTTCAAAAATACTTCCCCAAAAATTGACTTCATAATGCGCAAATGCTTTCATATCCCCATACATCATAGAGGCAAATGGAACCAAGAAAAGAATGAAAAATATAATATACTCTCTCTTTTTAGGTGGCTGCATATCATTTAGTAATGTCTGAAATTTTTTTAATAAATTCATCCTATCTCTCCTCGTATAATAAGTTTGTAAGCAAGAAATATCGCTTATGAGCTTATTCTTTTGTCTAAAGCCAATGGGCTTCCTGCTTCATCGACCTCGTAACCAAACTTGCACTCAAACTTGTTTGGTTTGTTTACCTACTATCTCC
>ERZ778510.225-NODE-225-length-53891-cov-100.175069_pt1 | contig 53891 bp, 35 predicted proteins | sample MGYA00510348_ERZ778510 | MGnify/ENA primary metagenome ERZ778510 (study PRJEB29527, sample SAMN07138969) | mouse gut metagenome | material: feces | host: mouse | place: China:Nanjing | collected 2016-01-25 ... | reverse complement strand
GTTACGAGGTCGATAAAGCAGGAAGCCCATTGGCTTTAGACAATGGGTAGTTCACCTGGATGCAATAGAAGAAGCAAAGGCTACTGTCCATATAAATGAGTAGAAAAGATTCATTTTCTCACTTGCGCGTTGGAAATGAGTTAGTTTCGGGTAAATTATGTGCATAAAACGAAAAATATGTTGGTTACAATTCAGCCTCAGGACTTTGCATTTACTGCAAAGTCCGTGAAATAACATAGTGGCTGAGATGCATCAAGCCACCACGAAATGGTTTTGCATGGCTTGATGCTTGTAACAGGAAACCGAAGGCTGAACTGTTACATATTTTGATGAAATTGATTATGAAATAGTTGACTTTTGTATTTTGTTCTGTTAAAATATAGAAGTATGTTTGAGAAAAACATAATATGCGGATATGGCGGAATTGGCAGACGCGCCAGATTTAGGTTCTGGTGGGAGACCGTGCAGGTTCAAGTCCTGTTATCCGCAGTAAAAGAACGCTTAAATTTAAGCGTTCTTTTTATTTTGTGTTGCATAGATTAGAAAAATGGTCATTCGCAATATCATTCATTTGTTCTATTTTATCGGACAAAGTGTAGTGGTCAAGCTTTTTTGTAACACTTGTGGCTAAAAACATATTGGATTGTTGCTTGGAGCCCGTCGGAGCTGTCAGCTCTTGTCAATGGTGCTGCGCGCCCCTGCAATTGATAAAACTGGGTAATCAGGCAATCCGATTAGGAGGCATGCTCCCGCCTCTCCTTATGCTGCTGTCCGCGCCTGGTATGGCGTGCGGTAGCCGTTATAGCTGTGTGGACGCACATGATTGTAGGTCGCATAGGCGAATTCCTCCACAGTCTGGTACAGTTCCTCCTCCGTCCTGAATTCATACAGGTTGGTGCATTCGTTCTTCAGGGTGTTGAAGTACCTCTCCATTGGCGCATTATCGTATGGGTATCCGGCTTTGCTCATGCTCTGGGTCACATGGGCAGACCCGCAGAACTCTATGAAAGCCTTTGATGTATACTGGCTTCCTTGGTCACTGTGCAGGATTAGCCCGCCTTTTGAAAGGTGCTGTGAATCCAGCGCCTTTCAAAAAGCGGGCTGATTGCTAGGCCGCTGGTGATGTGCTGGTCTGTTATGCTGGCGATCACACTGCGGTCATAAAGGTCTATGATGGTGCAGTTATAACGAACTTCCCCATTTTTCAGAAATAGATATGTGAAATCTGTACACCACTTTTGGTTTGGCTTGTCCGCATGGAAGTCCTGCTTTAGCTTGTTCTTGAATATTTTATGCGGCTTCCCAGGCTTTGTCCCAGGTTTTTTAGGGCGGACGATAGAATGCAGGCCCATCTCAGTATTCATATATTTATGGATGGTCGTGGTGCTGCAGCCATACCCTTCGCGCCTTAAATAGACCGTCATACTGCGGTAACTGTCAACACCTTTGTGCTTGTGGTAGATTTCCGCAATCTTTTCCTAGACTGCTGTTTTTTGGGCGTAATAATCCGCCTTTCGGTGTTTCCGGTAGTTATAATAGGCATTCGGGCAGATCCTCAGGCGCCGTAACGCCAGCGGGTGCCGAATTCTTCATGGTGTTGGTCAATAAATCGGTAAGCCTCTAACCGATTTCCTTTGCAAAGAATGCCGCCGCTTTTTTTAAGAATGCAGTCTCCTTGCGTAATTCTTCATTTTCCCGTTTTAAACGGAGGTTCTCCTTCATAGAGTCATAATCTTCTTTGGCTTGAAGGCTTGCCTGGCATTCTTTGCTGAATTCGCTGCACCATTTGGAGATGCTGGCTTTGGATACACCATACTCTGCGGTGATGCTTTTGTAGGTTCGTCCTTCTTCCTCATGAAGGCGGACAATCTTCTTCTTAAATTCGGGTGTGTAGTTTTGTGACATAATGAGTACCTCTTTCCTTATATTTTTGATTATATCTCATTAGCCACTCCCGTTACAACTTTATTATAGCACTTCAATTTACACTTGTCTTCCAAAGTCTGAAAATGATGTACGATTACAAGCTAAACTTGGTAGTAGGAACCCCACGGGTTTGCCTGTGGGAGTAGTCAGGGTGGGATACAAGCCTGACGGGAGACCCAATAATGTATTTTTATCCGCCAAAACAGAAAAAGAATTAAAGGGAAAAATTTTTGAATTGAAAATGAAGATTAAGACAAGTGAAGTAGTAAAGACATCTGATACGCTGCTACGGGATTACGCTGACAGTTGGCTGGAAACATATAAATCATCTGCAAGCATTAATACCAAGGCAATGTACATAAATGCCATCAACTGCCATATTAAGCCTGAAATCGGACATCTACCGCTAAATAAGATTGTCCGGTCTGATATCCAAAAAGTGATTAACGACAGGCAGGATTACCCGAGGACGTGCGAAATTATCCGATTGACGCTTGTACAGATTTTAAACAGCGCGATTGATGATAAGTTGCTACATGAAAACGCGGCAAAGAAAGTCACGCTGCCAAAACGTCACAAAGCAGATAAGCGCGCGTTGACAGAACTGGAAAAAGAAGCAATTAAGAAAGCGGATTTTACCATGCAGGAAAAAGCCTTTGTAATGCTGCTGTTTTATTTTGGATTGCAACGCGGAGAATGTCCTGCACTCACCAAGGCAGACATTGGCCTGAAGAAAAAGACCCTGGCAGTCAATAAGACTGTCGTATTTGACAAAAACATACCTACAATCAAAGACGGCGCAAAGTCTGACGCAGGGAATCGCACATTACCTATCCCAGAAAGCGCAGAATCGTTTTTAAGAGACTTTTTGCGGTCAATTGATAGTTTTTACCTTTTTAAAGAAAAAACGACTGAAACGCTGTCTAAAACGCAGTATGTAAGAATGTGGGAAAAAATCATCAAGAAATAAACGCTGCTGTGACTTCTGACAAGGAAAAGGAAATCAGCACTGAACCTATACAGGGATTGACAGCGCACATATTCCGGCATACTACTGTACTATGTTGTATTATTCTGGCATAAGTCAAAAGAAAGCTGTAGAGCTAATGGGGCATTCTGACTTGAAAATGATAATGGAAGTATATGCGCATCTGGACGAAGAAAAGGAAGCTGTACAGGAGAAATTGAACAAGGCTATTGCACTATAATTCTGCTATAGTAATTTTGCCCGTCAATGCCTTACTTTCTACCATAATAAAAATCGCCTCAAAGCCTAATTTTACAAGCTTTCAAGCGATTTTCCATTCCTGAGGCATCGGGGACTCGAACCCCGGACAACTTGATTAAAAGTCAAGTGCTCTACCACCTGAGCTAATACCCCATATTTATTTCATGTCTTTACAAGATTGACCTATAACACAGTCTTGTTCTGACAAAACTGGGCTAGCTGGATTCGAACCAGCGACTGCAGGGATCAAAACCCTGTGCCTTACCGCTTGGCGATAGCCCAAAAGGGTGGGTACTGGGATTTGAACCCAGGGCCTTCAGAGCCACAATCTGACGCGCTAGCCAACTGCGCCATACCCACCATATATGAGATAAGGCAAGCTCAATCTCAAACGTGCTCGAAGGGATTCGAACCCCCGACCCACGGCTTAGAAGGCCGTTGCTCTATCCAGCTGAGCTACGAACACATCCCACAAAGCAATTTTGTGAAGCAAGCAATTCCTCCTGCTCAAGCGGGTGATGGGAATCGAACCCACGTATCCAGCTTGGAAGGCTGGTGTTCTACCATTGAACTACACCCGCACAAATTGAAAATTGTATTTATAATCGGGGTGACAGGATTCGAACCTGCGACCTCCTGGTCCCAAACCAGGCGCTCTAGCCAAGCTGAGCCACACCCCGTTGTCCAATTTTCATTTTTTATTTCTCACAACGACGAATTTTATTATACATAACAATATTGCTATTGTCAACACTTATTTCAAATATTTTTTAGATTTTATTTCTATCTCTTTTTTAATCAAGATAATGCAAGGTAAATTCTGCCTTGCCGGCACCATTAAGCTCCATAATTATGTATGACGGCTTGCGGTTCTCCTGCCTAGGATATGATAAACTACCTGGATTAATCGCTATAATATTGTCTGAAATATCAATCACAGGTTTGTGTGTATGACCATACATTACAATATCAATCCCCTGGGCAATCGCTTCTTTCTTTAGCATTTCACTGCCCATACTAATATAATAACGATGACCGTGTGTTATCATAACACAATAGTTGCCTATTTGTAAAGTCTTTTCGGAAGGTAAATTGGAAAAAAAATCATTGTTTCCAGCAACCATCTCTACTGGACAGTCCGCTGCTTCTTGAATTATATATTCACTACCTTCAATATCTCCTAAGTGAATGACCAAATCCAACGTTCCTACTTTCTGCAAAACTCTCATGTAATTCTCATTTTTTCTATGTGTATCACTGACAATCAATATTTTCATAATTACTCCCGCACTGTTGTCACATCTGCGCTTTCAACACCTTTTTCATTTCCTCTAGGGCCTTTCCTCTGTGGCTAATGCGGTTTTTTTCCTCCGGTGCAAGCTCCGCAGAATACATTCCATATTCCGGCAAATAAAAGATTGGATCATATCCAAATCCGTTCTCTCCTTTTTCCTCATAGCCAATCCGTCCCTCAATCGTAGCTTTAGTATGGAATGTCCTGCCGTCGGGAAATACCGCCGCAATTGCACACACAAACCGTGCCGTCCGATTCTCGTCTGGAACACCAGCAAGCCGCTCAATCAAATTGGCATTTTTCACTGTATAGGAAGTATTCTCGCCTAGATATCTCGCAGAATAAATTCCTGGTTCCTTGTTTAGATAATCAATTTCGAGTCCAGAATCATCTGCAAGCACAACTGCCTGCACATCATGGTTTTTTAGTTCTTCTGCAATGGCTGCTGCCTTAATAAACGCATTTTCCTCAAAAGTTTTTCCGTTTTCTACAATATCTATATCTACTCTAGCTTCCTTCATAGATTGTATTTCAAGTCCAAGATCTGCTAGAATCATTCGTATTTCTTTCATTTTATCAGCATTTCCTGTTGCAAATATAATACGTTCTGCTTTCATTTTTATCTCTCCATATTATAGACTTATAAAGTTTATTTGTACTTGATATCGTTATTTTTGGGTGGGCGTGGCCCCATAAATTGATAGTAATACGTTTTCATCATGCCGTTATATACTTTTCTATTTTTGTCTGCTTTTCGACCAATATCCCGCTGCGCATCCTCATAAGAAGTGATTAGATAAAGAGACCACGTGTCCAGAGAGCGAAACCGCTCTCCCAACTTTTTATAGAGTGCTGGGAGCGTTGCCTTTTCCTCAAGCCGCTCACCATATGGAGGATTTGTTATAATAAAGCCATACTGCCCTTTGTGTGCGAGGTGTCCTACGTCTTTTATATCAAATGCAATCATGTGCTCCACTCCAGCAAGATGCGCATTTTGCTTTGCAATCTTTACCATTTCTGGATCAATATCATATCCTTCTATTTTGACAGAAACAGATAAATCAACTTGTTCCCTTGCTTCTTCATAGCAGTCATCCCACATTTTTTTGTCAATGAGATGCCCCCAGCGAAGCGCCGTAAATCCTCTCTTCATGCCTGGTGCTATGTTTGCTGCCATCAATGCCGCCTCAATTGGTATCGTGCCACTTCCACAAAATGGGTCCACAAGTATTCTGTCGCTTTTCCACGGTGTCAGCATAATCATTGCTGCAGCAAGATTCTCCGCAATTGGCGCTTTTGCAGTATATTTGCGATATCCTCTTTTATGTAGCGACTCTCCCGTCGTGTCAAGTCCCACTGTCACAATATCTTTCATTAGAAAGACGCGAACTGGAAAGCTCTGTCCTTCCTCGGCAAACCAGTTTACATGATAGATCTGCTTTAGCCGCTCCACCATCGCCTTTTTCATGATGGATTGTATATCGGAAGGTGAAAAAAGTTTACTCTTAATGCTGGCAGCTTTTGCCACCCAAAACTTTCCATCTGAAGGAATAAATTCCTCCCACGGAAGCTTTTTGGTATTTTCAAACAATTCCTCAAAAGTCTCTGCACGAAAACTTCCCACTTTAATTAAAATTCGCTCAGCAGTTCTCAGTCCTATATTGGCACGGCATATCGCCTCATCATCACCAATAAATGTCACTCTTCCGTCTTCCACATGGGACACATCATATCCAAGTTCTGTTATTTCTCGCTTTAATAACGCTTCCATTCCAAAGTGACAAGGTGCAATCAATTCATATCTCTTCATCTTTTATTTTACGCTCCACTTTTCTAAGAATTCCTGAATCATGTTTTCTTTTAATATATTATATTCATTAACTCTATCTGTCAAATAGAATTTCGAGTAAAGCCAATCCGATATATAGGTCTGCGCAGCGAAAAAGGCAAGACTTGTATTTAAGTCTTGCCTTTTTCCGTTCCAGCAACGATTATTTGTTGTTATTGCTGTTCTTGCAGTTCTTCTGATTATTCTCAGAATTGCTGTTGTTTGTGCTGTTAGAATTCTGTGAGTTCTGAGAATTCTGATAGCTGTTATTTGACTTGTTCTGCTCGTTGTTGTTTGTTCCAGACATAATGATACCTCCAATTATTTGGGATTGAAATCCCTTTTTTTGACATACAACTGCTTTCATATTTATTTTGCATGTCATTAGCATCTGTTTTATGCTACACAGATATCATTTGCACAAATGCACTTTTTTATTCAAGAATTTTTATTTACATATCATGTTAACTTTAGATACACTGCCCAAATCTGACAATTATTGTTTGTTAAGTTTTATTTTCAGAAATTAGTTGACCTTTCCGAACATACTTGATATACTAATATTAGTAAAGAGATACTCCTTCAATCCTCTTTACAACCCTTATATATTAATTATTTATACTCCCCTTAATGGAAAACGACCTTTCGTGTAAACGGTCGTTTTTCTTTTTTATGCGCAGACCCGTGCAGAGGAAATACGCCGCTAAGACGGTGCACAAGTAGGAGAAGATGGGACTTTCTTACTCGATTGCGCACGCTGATGCAAAAGAAATACACCATTGCATGGCGCATCAGCAGCGCGCGAGTAGGGAAAGACGAATCTTCTCTACTTGATTTTTCTCTGCCACCAGTTGCGAACAGCCCGAAATAAAAAAACAATCAACATACAGGCAATAATGTATGGCGCTAAAAATATAAATATCCGAAATATCCCTGAGAGGATTAACAATACCACTACCACAACAATACAAGTGATAAGCCCTCTTGGAATCCGACTGTGCTTTTTCTCCTCAGCATCCGCATAAGTGTCAGTTTCGGAGTATGTGTGTGATGAACTAAAATTTCCATAATTGGCTCCGTCCCGACTCTCAGACGCAAATTTTCTGCTCTCCTCAATCGTTTTTGCCAAAAGTCTAGGATCGCCGAGTGCATGTAGCACATCAGATTCACTTTTGCCCGTCGCCGTTTGACTATTGATATATGACCTGTAATAATTTACATTCTCCTGTATCAGATTCTCTGACACTTTGCCATCTAGCGCATCCTGAAATTGCCTTAAAAATTCCTCACAGTTCATAAATAACCCCCAAATATCTACCTATGCCTGATCCATTCCTCTGCCCATCGTTAACCTTTTCACATATGTTGCAGGTTCTTTCTTCATATCAATCATGTCTCTAAACGCGTGAAGAACCATTCTTTCCTTATTGCAAGCTGCTGTATTCTTACCCGATTCTCTGATAAGATTATATCGGTTCATCTGCCATATATACAAATCAGTCAGACCATATCCCTCACAGCGCACCTTGTCCATCAGATAATGATGTTCCAAATAAAATACTAACTCCTCTGTCAGCCCGGAATCAAATACCAACTCTTCCCAGAGCACATCACACCACTGTCTTGACTCACATGCAAGTTCTCCAAGTGCCATAAGTCCCTCGTAGGCTTTGACACGCCTGGCATCATACAATATTCCTGCCATCTCACTGCCTCACTTTTATCACAGTTCCATATACTTCCAACTTTATTTTCCAAAAAACAAGTCATTGTTGTAATACAACAACAGCACTTTATAACTTTTTACATTTTACTTAGGAATTGTAGGAAAATAAGTGATGCAGATTGCGTAGGATATTTCTTCGAGGAGGTATGTCAAAAAACGTAGGCGTAGCGGGCTACGGCGAGGCTTTTTGGCATGCATAATCGGAGAAATAGCCAAGTCAAGATGCGTCAGTTATTTTTCTACAGTTCCTTATATAATTGTTTAAAATGTAATATATACAAAATAAAAATGCATTTTTTCATATTGAATAATTTCATCATATCATACAAAACGAATAAGGTAAATTAACGAAATATTAAATTTTTTGTGGAACTTGCGCAACAGAACTGCCCAAAATCAGTTCTCCGCTCATTGTATATTGACAGATAGATGTTTCTTGTGGATTTTCTATTAAATGGATTAATTTTTCTGCTGCCATGCATCCAATTCCCTTTGTATCCTGTCGATATGTTGTGAGTTGTGGCTCCAACTGAGAAGCCATCAAAATACCATCATATCCTGCAATTGATATGTCCTCAGGCACACGAAACCCTCTGCTCTTAATGGTATTCATACCGCCAATCGCAGAAAAATCATCTGCATATAAAATACAGGTCGGCGGCTGATCCAAATCCAGCAAACTATTGGTAATTGTTCCCGCAACACTGGAATCTCTGTATCGGCCCTTATACAATAAATCTTCTCGAACTAATAAACTTTTCTCTTTCATAAAACGATAGTATGTGGAAAGTCTACTCTCTGTCACCACGGAATCCTCTCCATATATATAGGCAATTGCCCGATGTCCCTGCCCATAAATATATGAAAGCAGTTTCTCCATACCAAAAGCATTGTCTGACATAATAGATATCCTTCCGCAATAACTATAATCAACCGTGACAACTGGAAGGTCACTGCGCAAAAGTTCTATTACTTCAGGGTCATTGTAATCTGCAACAGCAATCATCACACCATCCATTCTTCTGTAAACAGAATGTTCCAGATAAGACATTTTGTCTTTTCTCGTTTTGGAATTGGATAAAAAAGTAATATCATACCCACTATTTTCTGCTGTGTATCTAAAATGTTCCAAAACTTGCGAAAAATAATCATGTGTCAGTCCGCTGCCGGACTTCTCCTTATACAAAACCCCAAGATTATAAGAGCGATTGGTCTTTAGCGTTCGAGCAGACGCATTGGGATGATAGCCAAGTTCCTTTGCAATAGTTCGCACCCGCTTTTTCGTCTCCTCCCCAATATCTTTTTGATTATTCAACGCTTTGCTAACCGTGGCAACCGACACTTCGCATGCAGCAGCAATGTCTTTCAAGGAAACCATATGTTGTACCTCTTCTTTTATTTAATCGTTTTAATCTCGTTTAGTTTTTTAACCTTTATTGAAAAACTTGTCCTAATCATACAATAGGAATTGCGTTTTGACAAGTTGCAAAGTACTTGCCTTATGTGAACAAGCTTCCAACAGCATTTTGTATATTCATTTTTGTATCGTTAAACCCCGAATCGTTGCTATGAGCGACTCTTATACGAATAGTAATGAACTGTTGGTTACAATTCACACCCACGTCAGATTTCGTATCCATTTATGATAATTTGGTGTGAATTACAACAATTGATGCACATAAATTCTAAAATTTATCTTGCTTTCTGTTTTATTCTATGCTAAATTATGCATATTAGAGTAACTTAAACGTTTTCGTAAATCTTTTCAAGCATTAATTACAATTAATGCATCTGATGTTATAAGGAAGATTCTGAGAAACGATTCAAATAGACTCTCGAAATCTTTTTGTGCCTGATATTGAGAGAAGATTCCGAGAGGCTATTTCAATTAAAAAGGAGGAACAAACTATGAAATTTGGATACTTTGATGACGCAAATCGAGAATATGTCATCACAACGCCCAAAACACCACTTCCCTGGATTAACTATCTAGGGTGCAGGGACTTTTTCTCCCTAATCTCAAATACCTGTGGTGGCTATACTTTTTACAAGGATGCAAAGCTTTTGCGTCTGACACGCTATCGCTACAATGATGTGCCTTATGACACTAATGGAAAATACTTCTATATAAAGGACGGCGACACTATCTGGAATCCTGGCTGGCAGCCAACAAAGACTGCGCTTGACACTTATGAATGTCGTCACGGAATTGGTTACAGCCGCTTTACCGCGTCCAAAAATGAAGTACATGTATCTGTTCTCACTTTCGTTCCAATGGAGGACAACTGCGAAATTTCCCAGATAAAGATAAAGAATAATACTGCTGTCGAGAAGAAAATTTCTCTATTCTCCTATGTGGAATGGTGCTTGTGGAATGCCGATGATGATTCCAGAAATTTTCAAAGAAATCTAAGCACTGGCGAAGTGGAGGTTGACGGCGCAACCATCTATCATAAAACAGAGTATCGTGAGCGCCGCAACCACTATGCCATTTACACAGTCAATACAAATATCAATGGATTTGATACCATTCGCGACAGCTTTATTGGCACATACAATGGCGCTGATAATCCTGAGGCTGTTATGGCTGGCAAATGTACAAACTCTATAGCAAGTGGCTGGTCTCCAATTGCTGCTCATCAGATTGACATCACACTGACACCAGGCGAAGAAAAATCCTATATATTTCTGCTCGGTTATCTGGAAAATCCTGTTGAAGATAAATTTGAGGCGCCGAATGTTGTAAACAAAAAACCCGCCAACACAATGATTGCAAAGTACAATTCCGACGCTGCTGTAGACAAAGCTTTTACAGAATTAAACGTATACTGGAGAGATTTACTTAGCCGTTATGTTGTGGAATCCTCCAATGACAAAGTAAACAGAATGGTCAATATTTGGAATCAGTACCAATGTATGGTAACGTTCAATATGAGTCGATCCGCCTCCTACTATGAATCTGGAATTGGGCGTGGAATGGGCTTTCGTGATTCCTGCCAAGATCTGCTGGGCTTCGTACATTTAATTCCAGACCGCGCAAGAGAACGCATTATCGATATCGCTTCCACACAGTTTCAAGATGGCAGTGCATACCATCAATATCAACCACTTACCAAAAAGGGCAACTCGGACATTGGAAGCGGCTTCAACGATGATCCACTCTGGTTGATTGCTGGAACAAGTGCCTATATACGTGAGACCGGCGACTTATCCATCTTAAACGAAATGGTACCTTACGACAATGATATGTGCGTAGCAACACCATTGATGGAACATTTAAAACGCTCCTTTGACTATATTGTAACGCACAAAGGACCACACAATCTCCCACTTATTGGACGTGCAGACTGGAACGATTGTTTGAATCTCAATTGTTTTTCTGAGCACCCTGGAGAATCCTTTCAGACATTCGGTCCAAGCGAAGGACCTGTCGCAGAATCTGTATTTATCGCCGGAATGTTTGTCAAATACGGCGAGGAATACGCACAACTTGCGGAACTGCTTGGCGATGACGCGGAGGCAAAACGCGCAAGGAAGGAAGTCGCCGTTATGTATGATGCTGTACTCAAAGACGGCTGGGACGGGGACTGGTTTATACGGGCATATGACGCACACAGCAATAAAGTTGGCTCCAAAGAATGTGAGGAAGGACAAATTTACATTGAACCACAGGGCTTCTGTGTGCTTGCAGGTATCGGTGTCAAGGAAGGACTTGCAGAAAAGGCATTGAACGCCGTAAAAGAAAAATTAGATACCAAATATGGCGTTATGATTTTACAGCCTGCCTACACAAAATATCATGTCGAACTGGGTGAAATCTCTTCCTATCCGCCTGGATACAAAGAGAATGCTGGTATTTTCTGCCACAACAATCCTTGGGTTTCCATTGCGGAAACTGTGCTTGGACATGGTGACAGGGCATTTGAGATTTATCAGAAAACATGCCCCGCTTATGTCGAGGAAATCAGTGAAATTCACAGAACAGAGCCTTATGTATACTCACAGATGGTCGCAGGTCGCGATGCGAAATATCACGGCGAGGCAAAAAATAGCTGGCTCACCGGAACCGCCGCATGGACCTTCACCAACATTTCACAATATATTCTTGGCGTGTATCCAACACATAAAGGACTTCGTATAGACCCCTGTGTCCCCACGGAATTTGGCGATTTTAAACTGACAAGACACTTCCGTGATATTCTGTATCATATTACAGTGAAAAATCCAAACAATGTGCAAAAAGGCATTGTCTCTATGACGGTAGATGGTGTAAAAATAGACGGCTGTGTCATTCCATTTGAGCCTGGAAAATCTGATGTGAATGTAGAAATTATTATGGGATAGTGCCAGAAAGAATTGTGTAAATGGAATAGGGAAGATAAATCTTCCCTATTCGCGCACTGCGCACAGACAATTACAACTACATATTCTCTTTTCTATAATCCTCTATCTGAAGTTCCCGCGCTGATATCGGTATACATATCAAGTAATCCCACTGTCTCTGTGGCAGGTCTTCCATAACTATGGCAGCACTTGTGCGACACAGTTTTTGCTTCCTCTGCCGTATCGTCGAAAATGACACTCATACGGGTCGCTCCATGTGCCAACTCACTGTCTAGATGTTTTAAAACTTCCTCAATCATACGATTATCATAATCCATAATATTATCTTCTCCTTTCAGAAACCAAACATCAATCCAACCAGTCTGACCACAAATGCACACATCCATGCAATTGCACACTGACCAAACACCATAAGCACTGCGGACTTTCCACCTAGCTCCCGTTTCACTGAAGCGATTGCCGCCACACACGGTGTATAGAGCAAACAAAAAATTAAGAGACTGACTGCGGAAATCGGTGTGATGGCGACAAGAAGATTTGTTGTATCCCCAAATAAAACAGATACCGTTGACACCACACTCTCTTTTGCCATAAATCCTGTTATCAGTGCAGTGGAAATTCTCCAATCACCAAATCCCAAAGGTGCAAACAGCGGCGCAATAACACCCGCAGCCATCGCTAAAATACTATCCTGAGAATCCTTTACCACATTCAGCCGCATATCAAAATTCTGCAAAACCCAGATTAATATCGTTGCGGCAAAAATCACTGTAAATGCTCTCTGCAAAAAGTCTTTGGCCTTCTCCCACAAAAGTTGTGCGACATTTCTTGCCCCTGGCATACGGTAATTTGGCAGCTCCATAACAAACGGAACAGCTTCTCCCTTAAATCGAAACCTACGCATAATCAGCGCCGTTAATATTCCGACAAAAATACCGACAAAGTAAAGCCCCACCATGATAAGAGCACCTTTTCCAGGAAAAAATACCGCGGTAAAAAATGCATAAATTGGCAATTTTGCTGAGCAGCTCATAAATGGCGTCAACAAAATCGTTAACTTTCTATCGCGTTCTGACGGCAATGTCCTACTTGCCATCACACCAGGAACAGTACAGCCAAATCCAATTAGCATTGGCACAATACTTCTGCCGGATAAGCCAATCCTGCGCAAAAGCTTATCCATAACAAACGCCACTCGCGCCATATATCCACTGTCCTCAAGCATAGACAGAAAAAAGAATAGTGTCACAATCGTTGGCAAAAAGCTTAGTACACTTCCCACACCGTTAAAGATTCCATCAATGACAAGTGATTGAAGCACACGATTTACCCGCCCTGCCTCCATCGCAATTGTAACTGCATCTGTCAAAGAACCAATTGCTATCTCTAAAAGTCCAGAAAGCCATGCACCAATTATATTAAAAGTCAACCAAAAAACTGCTGCCATAATCATAATAAAAGTTGGAAGTGCCGTATATTTTCCTGTTAAAATTCGGTCTATTGCAGTGCTGCGCGCATGTTCTCTGCTCTCGTGCGGCTTAATTACAGTCTCTTTACAGATTTTACTAATAAAGGAGAAGCGCATATCTGCTATGGCCGCTGCTCGGTCTAATCCTCGCTCCTTTTCCATCTGACAGATAATATGCTCTAATGTCTCCCGCTCATTAGGGTCCAGATTGAGCCGCTCAAGTACACGCATATCTTCCTCTGCAAGCTTAGCAGCCGCAAAACGAACTGGAATCTTTGCTGCCAATGCATGGTCATCAATCAAATGCATAATGCCATGAAGACACCGATGCACTGCTCCACCATGATCTTCTGCATCACAAAAATCTTGCCTGCCAGGACGTTCCTGATATTTTGCCACATGCATTGCATGGTCAATCAACTCATCAATTCCCTCATTTTTTGCCGCGGATATTGGTATAACTGGGATTCCCAACAATTCCTCAAGCTCATTTACTCTGATAGAACCGCCGTTCTCCCGCACCTCATCCATCATATTAAGTGCGAGCACCATTGGAATATCCAGCTCCAAAAGCTGCATTGTCAAATACAAGTTTCTTTCAATGTTGGTCGCATCGACAATATTGATAATTCCTTTGGGATTTTCATTTAAAATAAACTGTCTTGTAACAATCTCTTCACTTGTATAGGGAGAGAGTGAATAAATACCTGGCAAATCTGTCACAAGCGTATTGGGTCTGCCTTTCATACTACCATCTTTTCTGTCTACTGTCACACCTGGAAAATTACCCACATGCTGATTCGAGCCAGTCAACTGATTAAAAAGTGTTGTTTTTCCACAGTTTTGATTTCCCGCAAGTGCAAAAGTTAGTAGTTCTCCTTCCGGCAGCGGATTTTCATCTTCTTTTGTATGGTATTTACCGCCCTCACCCAATCCCGGATGATGTGTTTTGCGTCTAATCTGCTTCTGTATATCCTTTAGCGATTCCTGCCCTGCCTCATGCACCTCCTCAATCATAATTTTTTCAGCATCCGCCAGTCTTAAGGTCAACTCATAGCCATGAACCCGAAGTTCCACCGGATCTCCCATCGGCGCATATTTCACCATTGTTACTTCCACACCTGGTATCACACCCATATCTAAAAAGTGTTGCCGCAGCGCACCTTCACCGCCTACTGAAACAACAACTGCCGTCTTTCCAATCGGTAATTCTTTTAATGTCATGATATCATCTCCCTTAATGTATCTTTTACATACTCTTTTTGTGCATCCATCCAGGCTTCGTAATGCCATAACTCTAAACCCGTTTTTTCTGAAAATGTTTCCGCCCACTCTGGCGTACAAAAAAAGATAATTGCACCCTGTCCATTATCGCCAGCCATATAAAATAGCTTCTGTGTGCCTTCCTCGAGCAGCAGTACATTCAGTACACCTATTACTTTACTATCAATCCAGTCATAATACACATCCATATCCCATGTGTACTCTTGCCCATTCCATTCCAGATAAAGAGTAATTTTTCCATCACCTTGTTCCCAGTTCACCTTTGTAGTATCTTCACGAATATTTGATACACTGTCAAGACAACTTCCCTTCGCCAGCGCAAGCATTCCATTTAGAACCTCAATATAATCTGTGCTGATATCATATCCTTCAAAATCAAAGGAAAACACTTCTGTTGGATAATTCAATATGTATGAAAAATGGAAAATCTCCTGTTCTGGTACAATTTCTGTTTCCTGCTCTGTCATCTGTGAATGCTGAAGTTGGTCTATAAATTGTTGTCGCTCCTGCTCATTGTGAAACATACGCAATGGAATCACATACCATGCTATCTGTCGGGCACTTCGCATAAAACCAAACATCTGTAATCTGCGCGTTCTACAAAAAAATTGTACTCTGTCACATGGCACCTCACTGTAATTTTCCCTTATATCTCTTACCAAACCATTTTCTACCCAAATAACCCATTTTTGATTCCAGAGCATTTTTTGAAACATCTTGTAGTTGACAACGATTGATAATACTATCGCTATTAGAATCACCACTCCAAGCACTAAAGCTGCCTCTGGAATAATAAAAGAATCCACCACAATAATAAAGATCAAAAAAATCCAAATATATTTTCGCCGTTTTATTTGGTCCCATACTACATACAGACAAAACTCAAAAGCTTCCGATTTATCCAATATCACCTCGTACTTTGAACTTGCTATTATATGTTTATCCATTCATACAGACCTACTCTCTCAAGAAAACTACATTTCCTTAGCAACTTACCTCTGTCTTATTGGCAATTATCTTTTAGAATCTTTTTGTACCTGGTATTAAAATTCACGTGCAAAGAAGATTCCTTAGAATTATGCAACCACATTATAGCAAAGTACTGCCTCTTTTGCAACTTATGTTTCCTTATGAAATAATGCAAAGTCTTCTAGTACTACAGCGAACTTCTGGTGGCCAGTGCCTTCTTTTTCTGTTATAATAAAAGAAAAGGGGTGGTATTATAATGAATCCAACCATGTTTGATCCCATTGCTTTAGAAAACTGGTATGCCGATGAGGAAAACAGCCTTTTGCTTCAAACAGAACTTGAGAAATATTTTCAGAATTATCTTCCCTGTTTCCATTCAAAGCCACAAAGGAAACTGTTCCGAACATTTATACTGGGGCTGTTAAGCCCGCAGGAACGTAAACCCATTGAACCGATTGCACTCCATTTTTCCGGGGAGAAGTATGTCCGCCCCATGCAGCAGTTCTTTTCCCGCTCCCCTTTTGAGGAACAGCTACTCATGGACATTTACCAGGAACTGCTTTCCAGACAGGTCGATCAGGTTCCGGGTATGCTGTCCGTGGATGATACGTGTTTTGTAAAAAAGGGAAACATTCCGCCGGAGTGAAACGCCAGTACTGCGGCCGTCTGGGCAAAACAGAAAACTGTCAGTCCGGCGTATTCCTTGCTTTTGCCGGGGACAACGGGTACGGCCTTGTGGATTATGAACTTTATCTTCCAAAGGAGTGGTTCGGGGAAGATTTTGCGCTGCTTTACAAAGAATGCCATATTCCGGAAGAAAAAACATTTTCCACGAAAAATGAGATTGCCGTAAGGCTGCGATCCTTGCAGAAAGGAATTATATGCGCTGTTATGCCTGACGTAAAGACGGAACCGCAATTATGTGAAGCCAAGGCCGGAAATATGGCTTTATTTAAGGAAATATGCGGATGGGGAAATAAAATATTTCGTTTCCAATGCTCCGGGAAGACTGTCTGTCTAGGAGCTGGACAGGGCGGCGGCCTTAAAATGGTCCATTGAACAATGCTTTGAAGAATGTACAAGCAACTTGGGAATGGGGCATTACGAATGTCGGAGTTACTAGTACACCGTTTTTTTAATCTTCGTATACAAAATGCTTGATATTTGTATCAGTGCAAGGCGGAGGAAGGAGGCGATGTGGTGGCATCGTTGACTGACGACAACGCGGCAATGATGCAAATAGCGAGTGCTTGGTATATGAGGAATTAAAAAACGGTGTACTAGGGCTGGAACCGTCATATGCTGTTTGTGATGATAGCACACCTGTTTACTACGTATATACGGGAGATCTTTAAAAAAATGATTCCATTCACCATACCGATGATAGTAAAACTGATACATGGAATTATAACCTATACAGTTACAAATATGAAAGTAATTGTATATTACCACATACGCAGGAACCATTGTGCCTATCTGGCTCATGGAAAGACCACGCTTTCAGAAAGTTCGCTCTAGTAATTGTGTCTTAAATTCCTCGTCTAGCATTGTCGTCTCATTGCTATCTTTTATCTCTTGCAATGTAGTTGCCCCACAAACTTTTTTTCGCGTATATCGCACAGCAGACGCATTTTTTCTCTCAAACTCCTTAATTTTCTTTTTTGCTGTTATACCTGTAAGTTCACCCAATACTTTTGGAATTTCAAATACCAGAAAAAGGATTACAGCCCCACCACCACATAAGATCGCAATTAGTCGACAATTATAAAATATCTGGTGATACTGTTCTATTATTTTTTGAACCTGTACAATATCTGTCAATAAAATACTGCTGTTTATCACAATTCCCCACTTTCCAGCACTCTCTGTGCCTGTGCGATATTGACTTTTAATTCTTCTGCAAGCTGTTTTATCCTATCTGTTTCCCGCAAAGAATTGATGTCTATCTCTGTCTCCAAATGGTTTTTAATATTGTTTAATTGCTTTTGTAATGTCGCTTTTGAAATCCCTGCCCGCTCAAACTTTATCGCATTTACGTAAATCTGATACACCATCTCTCGGTATACCATTAACGCTGTCGTCGCATTATCAAGTGCTGTTATATTTCCTTGAGCAACTTCACAAAGGTCCTGCCAATACTCCGCATATCCAATATTCACATCTCCAGATTTGTTCTCAACCCCTAGCCGTGCATAGTATTCTGCAATCCTGCCAAGTTTCGATGCTCTCTGAACCTGACGCACATCCAACGTTGTGGCATTTGCCGCAATTGTCAACCATTTGGCTGATAAAGCTTTATTTCCATGTTCTTCATAGGAATAAAAATAGGCAATTCCAAGCCGATATGCTAGTTCCTCATATCCTGAAACCTGTTCTCTTAACACTTCTTCATAGGTCTTTCCTGTGTTTGTACGCCGAATGAACAAAGAACGCAATTGCTGGTCTTCCTCTGCTGTCAGAACATCATCGCTTAGATAGAGCTTATCTATTAATTCCAGATACGCTCGCTTTTCGCCTGGCATTAACTGTAATGCTTTTTCATAATATCCAAATTGCTCATTAGTCGTCGCACTGCTTTTTGCTGCTTCTATGTAATCATCATATTTCTGTACGATAATCGAAGTTTTGGTCTGATATGCCCACACTGTTATCAAAGAAAAAATAATAGTGAAAATACACAGTCCCAAAAAGAATATCAACCGAAATTTCTGTTTTAGAGAATATTTGTTGTCCAATTCCTGAAAGTGCTCTAAATCATACTGCATTTCCGCACAAGATTGATAGCGTTCCTCTGGGTTTTTTTGCGTACATTTCCATATAATTTTTTCCAGCCCCTGTGATAATGCTGGATTCCAATGGCGGATTGGAAATATTTCATAAGGGGGTTTTGCTGGATTATGCCCTGTCACAAGATGATACAATGTTGTTCCAAGACCGTAGAGGTCAGTTCTTGCATCCGTCTGCCCTTGTCCTCCAAACTGCTCCGGCGCCGCATATCCCTGCGTTCCCAATGCTCTTGTATCCTGCAACGCATATGGTTTGTATTCCCGTGCAATGCCAAAATCAATCAGTGCAATACTTCCATCGGGTTTGAGCATAATATTATCGGGTTTCATATCTCTGTAGATAATTGGAATCGGTCTGCTATGAAGATATCCCAAAACCTCACAGAGCTGTTTTGCCCATTCTATTACCTCCTCTTGGGGCAATGCTCCATACGCTTCGAGTGCTTCGCGAAATGGTATCCCTTCAATATAATCCATCACAATTAAAAAACTATCCTCCAAGTCAATCACATCAATAATTGTTGGCAAATATGGGTGTCTTAATCTTTTGAGCATCTCCATCTCAACAATCAATCCTTGCCGCACAAATACAAAATCTTGCATGCCGTCCTTTCTAACTTCCTTTATTGCCCACTGTTTGTTGGCGCGCTCATTCATTGCAAGGTATACAATACTCATTCCCCCCTGACCAATCGGATTCAGTATTTTATATTTTCCATCAACAACGGAACCAATCTCAAGCATTGTTTCCTCCTGATTTTTGGGCTTCTTTTTGTTGCCTTTTCCTAACCTGAACAATCCCTGCGGTCGTCAATACTGTAATGAACATAACAGTACTGACCCCATACAACAGACGATTTTCTTTCTCGCAAGTTAACACTGTAAGACTATCCGTATATTCTACCGCCTCTGTCATTTTATTGATTTCTATACTTTTATCCGTCATTGCCTTTTTATTTTGCAATTTTTTCTTAGCTGTTCCCTGAAAAACTTCTTTTTTGGAAGAAATTAACACTCCATAAAACTTCTGTATCTGTTCATTTTTTGCTCTGTCTTTCGCCATGATGACAATCTCCCGCTCTGCCTCCTTCTCCTGCAAAAGAAATGTAACAATACCATTGTTTTCTGACAGTTCTTTCTCTGACAAACGCAGTATTGTTTCCCCATTATCCGTAACTTGTAACTCTGTAAGATACAGATTATCTTTTACATCCAATGTGACCTTTTTCTTTTGCTCTCTATACGTCTCGCCTGATTTCATACCGTCAACTACAATACTGGGCGCTGTCGTATCCAACACAAATTCGATTTCTTTTCCTTTCACACGATTGTCCGACATATTTTTTGCCTTGTCAACAGAATAAAATCCTACAGAATAGATGCCATCGGAAGAAAAATTATCCGCCTTTATCTTATATGTATAAGCATTCCAGTCTGCATCTGTACCTTCCTGGGTAACAATATAATTTTCCCCTCGAACAAGAGTACTAGTCTGCCCTTCTCTGCTGATAGTAACTTCTCCGTATTCCAACACATCAATATTAACCTCCTTAACCGTTATCACAGGCGCTTTTGATGTATAGTAATCCTCGATTAACTGTTGTGTATCTGCACTAATTTGATAGGTTGATCCAAAACGATTGACAGAAAAATTTAACGTTTCCTCTTTCTCATTTCCCGCCAAATCTACTGCTTTCACTTTCAATCTATAAACATCATCCATCTCCTTCACATGTGCAAAGTCAGGATAAACCAGTCGTATTCCGTCTGTAATCACACTTTTTTGTGCATTTGCTGTCTGGTCCCTATGATTTGTTCCTGTAAGAGTCACTGTCGTTGCTGCCTCGTCCAAAAAAGAATCTGTATAATTTACTATAGGCATCACAACGCCATTGTTAGCAGAATTAGCGCACACACCATCAAACGTAATTTGCGGTGCTGTTTTATCTATCACAAAAAGCGCACTCACATACTCTTTTGCTGGATTTCCTGCAAGATCTTTACAGGCTACTTGAAATCCATAGACACCTTCCTTGGTAAAATTTATCGTGGCAGTATGCCGTTCGCCGTCTGTCTTCCATCGGCTGATTGCCGGAAGATTATCCACTTCTAACATGCCCAATGCTTCTATCTGGACAAATTGATCAGAAAAAGCATTTTCTATAATTGTAATAGTCGCTGTCCTTGAAGCATTATAATAGTTTCCATTTTTGACTCTATTATTGTCAAAAGTCACAGATATTTCTGGCGCTGTGGTATCAATCACAAAACTGCCACCATCTATTGTCTTTGACAGATTGCCTGCTTTATCCTCACAGGAAAATTGAAAATGATACACTCCATCTTTTTCAAAAAAGACCTCACAGATATAATCTGTGCCCTCCTGTCTCCACTTGCCAATTCGTGGTTTGGTACTCCCTGTACCAAAGTTAAAGTTTGCCGTACAACCCTCATCAAAATTTGCATCTGTCACAATTACTTTCGCTGTTCGCGACGTATTGTATTGCCTATCATTTTTTGTATCCTTATCATATGTAATTTTCACGGATGGCGCTGTGGTATCAATAATGCAAAGTTTTTTACTGTCAAACTCCATTGTTTTTTCATTGCCTGCTCTGTCTTTGCATATTATACGAAATCCATAAATGCCATCCTGTGCAAAATTGATTGTTGCGCTATGTATATCTCCGTTCGATACCCACTCTTTTACTGTTGGAAATTGATTTTCCTTCAAAACTACGTTTGCTATTTTCACTCGCACTGGCTCAATTAGAACATTTTCCTTGACAAAATTTTGTTCTATTATTTTAATCACTGCTGTTTTTGTCCTGTGATAATTTATTCCATTTTTCGTGTCTGTCTGCTCAAAATCTATCTGAATAACAGGTGCAGTATTGTCAATAATAAACCTTCCACCCTCAACAAGCTCTGACAAATTCCCAACCTGATCTGCACAAGAAAATTGAAAACTGTACGCTCCATCTTGTTCAAACTTAACCGTACAGGTGTACTCATATTCATTTGTGTATTCTATGCTCTTTTTTGTCCATGCACTGATTTTCACAGGAACATTCTTAGGCATTATATAAAAGTTTGTAGTACAATTTTCATTAAAAGAGACATCTCGCACTGTGATTTTTGCTGTTCTTGAGCCCTTATAACAATCGTCCGTTCGCTTTGTCCCCTCATAGCAAATATCTACAACTGGTTTGTTTCTATCAACAAGAAAAATATCGCTCTGATAGGTTTCTGCCCCATTACCTGCCTTATCCTTGCACATGACCGTGAGGCTGTACATTCCATCTTCTTGTATATGATACGCCGCTTTGAATATATGCTCTTCTGTTTCTAACCAAGAAACTTTTAAAGTCGTTTTCTTTGCACTTTTTTGATTATGCAGTATCACCGCAACAGCTTCTCTGGAAAAATTTTCTTCTGTTATTTCAATATGTAACACTCCTGAAGTATTCAAATTAATTCCTGTCTTACTCTTTTTATCCATATAGGAAGCATGAATCAGCGGAAGAGTATGGTCTATTACTAAAGTGTCACTGACTACCATATTGGATATATTGCCCGCTTTATCTCTATAGGCACATCGAAAATGATATGCCCCGTCTTCTGCAAAGTGAACTGTACAGGAATATTGATCTGTCTTTTCTGTCTTTTTCCACCTGCTAATAATTGGTTTCTTACTTTCTGGTATCACAAATAATTCATGGTTTTGCATAACATCAAAATTCTTGTCAGTTACTGTGATTATGGCCATTTGATTGTAATGAATCGCTTGTTCCCGTTCCCCTTTTTCATAAGAGATAGTTACCTCAGGCGCAATGGTATCAATCACCAACTTATCCACTTTATATATCGACTTACTTCCCGCTTTATCTGTACACACTATTTGAAAACAATACACTCCATCATTTGAAAAAGTAAGTGTTGTGTTATGCTTTGTTCCCTCTGTTCTCCAATCACCCATCTTTGGGATTTCCCCCTCTTTTTGGGAACCAATTGGTAATAATGTAAAATTTTTTTTAGAAAAATTCACTTCTTCAATAGACAGACTAAGTTGTCGTTTGTTTTGATATTTTTTCTCCGCACCTCCCTCCAACTCTATTATCGTAATAATTGGGCTAACGGGATCATATATCATTTCAAATGTGTATTCACTACGATTGCCAATAGCATCACAGGCTTGCAGTGTATAGACATTGCTATCGTATTCTTTTCCAGAAAATATCGCAGCAATCTCACACACGCCATTCAGCAATTTTAGATTTTCCTTGTGGCGTGTTCCATTCCCTTCCTCTGTTAACAACGTCAGTGCAATCTCGCCTGACGAACAACCATCACTTGTCTCATCTGTGACCGCAACAATCAACTTGCAATCTGTATTTGTATAATATCGTTCTGTTGTTCCAAAACGCTCACAAGAAATTAGATTTTCACTCGCTTCGTGATCTCCATAGACAGAGAGTTCTATCTGTGGGGCTGTAAAATCAAACAATAAATAAAAACTTTCCGTAAAAATATTTCCTGCCTTATCTATCAAATGCAATGTATAAGCAACTTTTTCCGTATTCTTGTCAATTTCTTCCTCTGAAAATGTATATCCATATCTCATATCATTCGCTATCAATGAATATTTCTTTCCTTCTCTCTCAATGTATGCTTTCCAAATTCCAGATTCATCTGCACAAATTGGAATCTGAAATGTTTTGTTTTGTATTGTCTCTATCTCATTTTCTTCTAACTGCCACTTTGGCGCTGTTTGGTCAAAAAGCACTTCATACACTGTCTCTGTATAATTTCCTGCAAGGTCTGTAACGCGATATATAATCATTTCCTTGAATTTGCTGACTTCAAAATCAAATTGATAGGATACCGTTTCTCCTTCCCCATCTGTTATAATAATAGGTCTCATAAAAACTCCGTCAATCTCTACTTCCACTGTTGCAATTCCAGAAATTTTATCCTGTGCTTTCAGCTCCACAGATAGCTGATCTCTATTTGTGTAAATCCTACAGATATCCTTTTCCATTGTTTCTTTATAAAGTTCGCGTCTCTGCATATTCTCCAAAACAAAATGTGTTATCTGGTAATCTGGCAATTCCGTGTCTAAAAATATCATTAACTTGTCACTTACATTTCCAGCATTATCTATCACAAAGGCTTCCAACATTGTATTTGCCAACGATTCTGTAAAAGTACATCTTATTTTATTTGCATTGATACTGGCACGAAAACCAATTTCTTTTCCGTCACAATCTAATATTTTGACTTCTTTTATTCCTGATGCTTGTTGCTCTTTCTTGTCAATTTCAAGAACAAGCAATTCACCGGTTTTAATAATCCTACTTTGATAAACCTTGTTATCATTTACTTCTTCTTTATTCACCTTTGTAATTACAGGCGAAGTGCAATCTTGAAGAATGGTCAGTTGTCTTCTGTCTTCCTCTCTTCCTTCCAACATTAGAGAAACCACTATTTGATTCCATCCTTCTGCCAATGCTATCTCCCCCACATAGGTATCCTTCTCATTATCATAGGGAGACAAAACATTGTCTCCAATCTGAATAGCAATCTCTTTTGTAGAATTAAATTCTTTTATTATGCTAACTTCGAGTTCTAAACTATCCTGTTTTGTGTAATAGTAATTTTGACTGTCGTTCCAGTTGTAATCCCCACTAAGTATCACCTTATCAATCAATAATTCACCTTCTTCTGGTTCAGTTTCTGTTGAAGTTTCTTCTAGTTCACTTTCTGTAGCGCTTTCTGTTTCAATTTCTGTTGAAACTTCTTCTAGTTCACTTTCTGTAGCGCTTTCTGTTTCAATTTCTGTTGGAATTTCTTCTAGTTCACTTTCTGTTTCAACTTCTGTTGGAGCTTCTTCTAACTCACTTTCTGTTTCAATTTCCGTTGAAACTTTTTCTAGTTCACTTTCTGTTAGCCTCTCTTCTGCCTTAGTTTCTGCAGCATTTTCTACCTTGGTTTCCATTGTGCTTCCCGTTATAGTCTGAGTTTCTTTGGATTCTGAAATATACTCTTCCTCCTTCTCTTTGACAGGCTGGTTTGTCTCTATTTCTACAATACGCTTTTCTTCTTGATTTGGTCTACTTTTAAAACTTTTTGTAGTTTGATAATCGACATTATTATCAACACTTTTTGCCAAATTTACTGGCGCAGCTCCATAAAACACAAACGTAAATAATACGATAAAAGCGAAAATCCTAATTAATTTTTTCATTGCATTCCTCCTATAATTGTTAAATAAACTTTCTGTCATATTGCTTTATCATACTTTTTTACAAATCTGTTATATATAGAGCTTTAGTACTAATTTACTGCCATATTTCATTTGAACACTCATGCGCATAACGCAAAAAAATCACCGGAATCCCGATGATTTTTTAAGAACTATATATTCTGTTGCTTTTTCATACGCTTTTCGTTTCTAATCCTCTACCTGCTGTATTCCCGTAATATCTGAATCAATCACAAGCGAATAATTCGTATAATACACTACAAACCCTGGCTTTGAGCCATTTGGTTTCTTGACATTCTTTTTTTGTGTGTAGTCAATCTCTACCTTTTCCTGACCTCTTGCCTGTGAATAGTGTGCTGCAAGCCTTCCGGCTTCCTCAAATACCCTGTCTGGAAGTTCCTCTCCATCCGCCTTCACTACCACGTGCGAACCGGGTATCCCTTTTGTATGAAACCACCAGTCATTTCCAGTAGCAAACTTAAAAGTAAGCTCCTCATTCTGATAATTATTTTTGCCGACATAGATATGATATCCATCACTGCTGATATAATGAAATGGCCTGCTTGTCACTTTCTCCCGCTTTGTATTACCCTTTCTTCTGATGTAGCCGCTCTCGATTAGCTCCTCCTTAATCTGAACCAAATCTTCTTCTCGAAGCGCAATATCAAGCGCTGTGCTAATAGAAGAAAGGTGTTCAATTTCTTCTTTTGTGTCCTCTGTCAACGTTGTCAATGCCTCACAAGTGCGCTTTAGCTTCTGGTACTTATCAAAATACTTTTTGGCGTTTTCTCCTGCGGACAATGTTGGATCAAGCGGTATGGTTATCATTTGGTCATCATAGTAATTTATAGCCTCCAACGACTTAGCGCCAGCCTCCGCCTCATAACCATATGTGTTTAAAAGCTCGCCGTACACTTTGTATTTTTCCCGCTTTTCTGTATCCTGAAGTTGCTTAATCTGCAAATCATATTTCTTGACATTGCGCTCAAGCGCAGTCTGAACAATCCTGCGCAAATCCGCGGAGCGCTGCCGGATACGCGTAATGGTATTTTTTTCGGCATAATAATATTCCAAAAGTTCGGAAATATGTGCAAATTCTCTGCTCTGTTCCTGTGAATAAGAACTCAATTTCGTGGCTGCGTACTCAACCGGTTGATGATTCTCATACACAACATTGTAATAAAATCTTCCCTCCTGCACATCATCTGCCAACCTGCGAAGTACAGCAGTCAGCTTTGAAAACGCATCTTCTTCCAGTTCAGAAGAAGACCAGTCTGCGTCAATTCCTGCCCTGACGCATAATTCGTGCGCAACACAAGGCGATATTCCTGTGAAGCCTGTGTATATCGCTTTAAATACTGGCATACTGCGCAACTTCAAAACTGCTGCAATCTCCTCTGATGTACAGTCCAACAATTCTGCTTTTTCCTGTGTCTTTGGAATAAAGTATGCGCGTCCTGGCAAAACCTCCCGAACAGAGCTAACCATTCCCGAGATATGCTTAATACTGTCAATAATCATATCCTTTTCATCACAGAATATAATATTGCTGTGCTTTCCCATCAGTTCTACAATCAGGTACTTCCTGCACAGATCCCCCAGTTCATTTAAATGTTCTAATTCAAATCGCACAATGCGCTCTAGCCCTGGCTGTGTCACAGATACAATCCGTGCATTTTGCAGATGCTTTCTCAAAAGCATACAAAAATTTGGCGCTGTCATCGGACTTGTCTTATTCTTCTCTGTCAGATAAAGCAGCGGCAGCGATGCGTCTGCAGACATCAGCATCCGAACCTGTCCGCAGCTTCCCTTTATCGTCAGAAGCAACTCATCCTTTTCGGGCTGGGCAATTTTATAGATCCGGTTTCCAACCAGTGTGTCTTTCAGTTCACTAACGATTCCTGCAATCGTCACTCCGTCAAATGCCATTGTCCTAACCTATCATCCAGTCATACATTTCCTGATATTTCATTGCGGACATGCCCCAAGAATAATCCACTGCCATACCTCTGTCCACAATCTTGTTCCACTCACGCTTTCTATCATAGTAAACCTGCTCTGCATAGCGAATTGTATTAAGCATCTCATGCGCGTTATAATTCACAAAACTAAATCCAGTGCCTTTATTTTCATACTCATTATATGGCTCCACAGTATCCTTGAGTCCGCCTGTCTCACGCACAATAGGAACTGTACCATAACGCAATGACATCAACTGGCTAAGTCCACAAGGCTCAAACAGAGACGGCATCAAAAATGCATCACAAGCGGCATAAATTCGATGCGAAAGCTCCTCAGAATAATAGATATGCGCGGAAACCTTGCCGTGATATTTCCAGTCAAAATGGCGGAACATATTTTCATAGCGCTCTTCTCCTGTGCCGAGCACTACCAACTGGATATCATCCTTGCTGCAAAGCTCATCCATAATGTATGCGACAAGATCCATACCCTTCTGATCCGTAAGTCTTGATACAATACCAATCATCATCTTTTTATCATTCTCTTCAAGACCAATCTGTTTTTGCAGCTCCCGCTTATTCTTGATCTTCTCTTTCCTGAAATTGGAAGCATTATAATGATGTACGATAAACTGGTCTGTATCCGGATTGTACTCATTGTAATCAATACCATTTACAATTCCGCGCAAATCATGTGTTCTCGCAGTCAGCAGCCCATTGAGTTTCTCCCCATAGAAATCTGTCTTAATCTCCTCCGCATAAGTCGCACTCACTGTTGTGATTGCATCTGCGTAGGTCAAACCACCCTTTAACAAATTTCCATCTTTAAAGTACCCAAGTTTGTCTGGTGCAAAGTACGAACCATCAAGCCCTGTGATATTCTGAATTGTCTTGATGTCATAAATTCCCTGAAACTTGAGATTGTGAATTGTCATAATGGACTTCATGCCTCTGTAAAATTCACCTTGCGCAAACCGTTCTTTTAAATAAACTGGAATAATCGCTGCCTGCCAGTCATGACAATGTACAATATCAGGCCGGAATCCAACAACCGGCAGGATAGACAATGCTGCCTTTGAGAAAAATACAAACTTTGTAATCTCGCCAACATAGTCATCACTGTACGGTTTAAATCCGCCGAACATTTTCTCATTGTCAATAAAATAATATGTGATACCGTCATATTGCGCCTCAAGCACGCCAACATACTCGCTCTGTCCCATAAAATCCATATAAAAATGTGTCCTGTACTGCATCAGTGATTTCATGTTATCTGACATGCACATGTATTTTGGCAGTATCACTCTCGGGTCAAAATACCGCTTATCATAATACTTTGGAAGGGAACCTACCACATCTGCAAGACCCCCCGTTTTAATAAATGGTACACCTTCTGAAGCCACAAATAAAATGTTTTTCATACTATCAAATCCCTTTCTACACGAATCCCAGTGTTCGCGAATTATTTAATATAATTATTATACACCAACCACAGCAGGAATGTAAAGGAATTTGTCCCATTATCGCTCTGTATCTAGGCCCTGTAATGAAGTCTGATCTTATCTGCAATCAGGGCGATAAACTCTGAGTTAGTCGGCTTGCCCTTGCCGATATTGATCGTATATCCAAATAAAGAGTCGAGCGTCTCCATTTTTCCTCTGCTCCATGCCACCTCAATTGCGTGTCTGATAGCACGCTCGACACGGCTTGGTGTTGTCTGGTATTTCTTTGCGATTGATGGATAAAGAATCTTGGTGATTGAGTTTAACATCTCAATATCCTCCACCGACATCATAATCGCCTCACGAAGATACTGGTACCCCTTAATATGCGCAGGTACACCGATTTCGTGTATCATATCTGTAACGTCTTTCTCAAGATCATGCACATTCTCCTTTAAGCTTAATTCAGATCTGCTGTCTGTCTTCTTCTGCACCAAACTATTGTCACTGTCTGTAAGCTTTGAACCTGCCGGAACCGTGATCATTATTTGGAATTCCTTATCCTTTGTTAGTAAATCGCTGAGAATTCTGATTATCTTCTCGTTATCCTGCTGTGTCATTACGTTCAACTGTTCCATTAACTTCTCCTCCATTCCAATCATTTGACTACCAAATGCCACCCAAATCACGTCTCCCAATCATAAATAATCATGGTTTAAAGAATTTATAAATGTTACTCCCAATTTACGTATACTTACAAATTCTAGCAGGATTTGGCAATGTCCATTATATAAGAATGTCAATTTATCTTGCAACAGTTACTTTTCGCACTTTTTGCGCTTAATTTACAGCATCTGTCAAAATTTTACATATTCCGTTGAAATCCCGTAAAAATGGCTGTTTTTTCTTGTTGAAAGAGCTGATATTTTTATGATGATTTCCTCGATTTTTTTAATTTTGCGCGATTTTTTTGCGATTACTTTTTTTGACGTGACGGTTCATTTTCCGAATATACTTTTTTCTTGACACCTCTTTTGGATGAATATACACATCTGTTCCCCGTATCCGCTCTCGGACAAACAATGCCTGTTCCTGCAAAAAGCCTAAACGAAAATCGATCATTTGTTTCCCTATCCGTTTCCAAAAATTACTTTTCCCAGAATCCACTTCCAGTTTATTCCCCCCGATCCCCAACCCTCTACCCCAAGTAATATTTGCACGAAAACAAAAGTTTTTTAAAACTTCCATCGCGATACTGGTCTGCTCCCCCTCATACAGTTCTGTATAGAGAATTGCATAGAAAGTCGCACCAATACTCTCTCCGCCAATCACCGCCTGCTCAACCCGCTCCAAAAATCTTAGAACTTCCGAAGACACGCTGTCTAAATAGACATCTGCTGCCAACACAATCGCCTGTGCCTCCTCCAGATACCTGCATATTTGATTCCAGTCCATACTCTCTGTGATCTTAGCTGTGATCAGCTCTTCCTGCCGGAAATATCCTCGCATACTGTCCACACCAAAATCCTGGTCTGCCGCCGATACAAACCCGCCATCCAGAAACAGAACCACTCCGCACACCTCCTTTAACCACACAAAGAGACTATTTAGATTTCTTTATAGTTTCTTAGCTCATCTATGGTGTTACAAAAGACAATCTTGACGCCTCTTGCCTGAAGAGAAATCCCATCAGATACAGACTGTATCCTTGCTGACTGCTCTTCTTGCGCCGTGATCTGATCCCCGTAAAAGCAACAAATCATGTCAAATTCATTTTTATTCCCACTGTGCACTTGATAGTGTGTCTGCCCATGCCGCACCTCAAGAAGCGGTTCAAAATGCCGCCTGCATTTACTGAGCACACCTTGAATAAAAGGGCTAAATCCACCATACACACAGCGGCTAATAAGCACAAGCTGACGGCAACTCCCAATCAATTTTCCAATATCTTTTTCGACCGTCTCCAAGTTTTCCCCAATGACAATATCCTTCTCCTCAAGCCGCATTCCGAGTGCCTGCCATGACTTTTCCCGCAGGTCATGCACAATCACTTTCATTTCGTATTTCCCTCACTTAAATTTTCATCATAATTTTATCATATATCCTTCGATTTAAAAAGACCTATTCCAAATATAAATTTTTAAAGAAAAGTATTGACATTTCTATCAAAAACGAGTATATTGAATAAGTCAGTTAAAACAATTGTCTAAATTGGGGTCTTAGCTCAGCTGGGAGAGCATCTGCCTTACAAGCAGAGGGTCACAGGTTCGAGCCCTGTAGGCCCCATTTTTTATGCACACAGATACCGCTTTAGTGACTTATTTCCTCTGTATAGGTCTGTGCAATCGAGTAGGGAAGGTAATCTTCCCTACTCGATTTTTACTATGCTTCAACTTTTGGCAAAGCTGCAATACTTTTTGCAAGCTCCTCATCTGTCGGAATATAATCTGACATTTCACCGTCATTAAATTTCTGGTATGCAACCATATCAAAATACCCAGTTCCAGTAAGACCAAACACAATATTTTTCTCTTCCCCTGTCTTTTTGCACTTCAGAGCCTCGTCAATTGCCACTTTGATTGCATGACTGCTCTCAGGTGCCGGCAGAATCCCCTCCACTTTTGCAAAAGTTTGCGCAGCTTTAAACACTTCTGTCTGCTCCACGCTTCGCGCAGAAATAATGCCGTCGTCATACAGTTGCGACACGATTGAACTCATGCCATGATAGCGCAGTCCCCCTGCATGATTTGCAGATGGAATAAATCCGCTTCCCAACGTGTACATCTTTGCCAACGGACAAATTTTTCCTGTGTCACAGTAATCATACGCATAGACGCCTCTGGTAAGACTGGGACACGAAGCCGGTTCCACCGCAATAATGTCATACTTTGCTTCCCCGCGCAGCATCTCTCCTGCAAACGGAGAAATCAATCCGCCCAAGTTGGAACCGCCGCCTGCACACCCTATAATCATATCCGCTTTAATGCCATACTTATCCAGCGCAGACTTTGTCTCAAGGCCAATAATTGTCTGATGCAGTAATACCTGAGATAACACTGATCCCAGCACATAACGATAGCCTTCCTGTGTTGTGGCCGCCTCAACCGCCTCTGAAATCGCACAGCCAAGACTTCCTGTCGTTCCTGGAAACTCCTTGTTAATTTTTCTGCCGACCTCTGTGAGCATTGATGGCGACGGTGTTACTTTTGCCCCATAAGTCCTCATAACTTCCCGCCGGAAAGGCTTTTGTTCGTAGGACACTTTCACCATGTACACCTGGCAGTCTAACTCAAAGTAAGAACACGCCATAGACAGCGCTGTTCCCCACTGACCAGCCCCAGTCTCTGTAGTCACGCCTTTTAACCCTTGCTGTTTTGCATAGTAAGCCTGTGCGATTGCTGAGTTAAGCTTGTGACTTCCCGAGGTATTATTTCCCTCAAATTTATAGTAAATGTGTGCTGGCGTATCTAGTTTCTTCTCAAGACAGTATGCGCGCGTGAGCGGCGACGGACGATACATTCTATAAAAATCTTGAATCTCCTGCGGTATATCAAAATATGGTGTGGTATCATCTAACTCCTGTTTTGCTAACTCCTCACAAAAAATAGGTGCTAGCTCCTCCACAGAAATGGGCTTCATTGTTGCAGGATTCAGTATTGGTGCTGGTTTATTTTTCATATCCGCCCTGACATTATACCACTGCTTTGGCATCTCATTCTCTTCCAAATAAATTTTGTATGGAATCTCACTACTCATATTTTCATCTCACTTTCCTTGATTTAATTTAATGTGTCCTTTTGATTATACGCTTTATCCCTCGGAACTTCAACCATTAAAATGGACAATTTAGAGTGCCTTGTTACAGTTCAGCTTCAGGACTTTGCACTTACTGCAAAGTCCGTGAAATAACGTAGTGGTCAAGATGCATCAAGCCACCACGAAGTGGTTTTGCATGGCTTGATGCCTGTAACAGGAAGCCAAAGGCTGAACTGTTACAGTGCCTTAATCCGATCAAATTTGTTGTGTAGCTCCGATGCCACCTGCCCAATCATTGTGGCGGACGCAGCGATTTCCTCTGTACTCGCCGCCAAATTGGTTATCCGCTCATTCACATTATCGACAATCCGCATCAGATTATTGGAACTCTTCATCAGTCTCGTTATTGCTGTCACAATCTGGTCCTTATTCTTGCTGCTGTCATCAGCGGCATCCCTACTGACATCACTCAATGTCTTAATCTCCTGTGCTACCACTGCGAATCCTTTTCCAACTTCACCGGCTCTAGCCGCTTCTATTGAGGCATTAAGAGAAAGAAGATTCGTCTTGGCTGCCACCTTTGTAATATTCTCATTGTTCCCTCCAAGCTGCTCCAACAGTTCATGAATCCCTCCGAACGATTTTCTCATGTCATCACAGAAATTCACCACCTCCAACATCGCCATGCTAATGTTGGTACTCTCCTCCGCATTGTTGTTATTGCCATCAATCATCTCATCAATGGAAATATTCAATGTGTTAAATTCATCGTAGGCCTCTGTAACCATCTTCTCAATTGTCGCATTCTTTTTCGCCATCTCCTCATTCTTTGCCTCCACTTCATAGGAGATTTCCTGAATGCGCTCCTTTTCTTTCTCCGCAACATTTTTAATGTAATGGACACAGCTATTCCTATCATTGCACCCGTTATGAATTGCTGTTGCCATCTCAACACAAGTATCATAGCCACAAGCACTACAGTTTATATGCTGTTGTACTTTACTCTTCTTATTCATATCAGCAAAAATCGCATCCAATTCTGATGCATTTGGTATCTGTATCTTATTTCCACTTGACTTATCTGTGTATTCACGTATAAAATCTCTAATGTCAAGCCGTGCAAACTGCTTGTTAAGATTCCTTAGCCTTTGTACTGGCGTTGCTCTTGTTGCCCATGCACTGCTTCTTCGATTGGACTTGCTCGCCTCCTTAATTGCCTGAAGTTCATAAAGAATGTCGTCCGTCTTTGCCTTCTCCGCCTCTATTCCTGTGCCATAGATACAGCCTTTTGCACAGTTTAGCGCATCGACCATAAACGGAAGCCGTTTTCCTTCGAGCACTCTATTTTTGTAGTCTTCCAAAAATTCATAGGCATGTTTTTCCCCTTCAATCTGGCGAATAAATACCTCCTCACCGCAAAACCAATACACATTTTCTTTCAGTCCGCCAGGCATAGGATAAATCGAACCTAATCCATACTCAATTTCATTTGGCGCAGGCTCCGCTTTGATATTATGTTTTCTTGCATATCGGATTAAATGATCAAACGTTACATTGTAACTTACATAACCCTTATTCTTGGGATCATTAATCTCATCTTTCTTGGCGATGCATGGGCTGATAAATGCTAATTTGTCCGTAATATTTAGATATTTTTTTGCATAGATTGCAGCACACATAAGCGGACTCTGCACTGGAATAAGTTTTGATATTAACTCTGGTATGTAATGTTCTATATAGTTCACAATCGCTGGACAAGGCTGAGAAATTCCCCCTGTAAAATTATATTCTGAAATATACTTAATATATCCCCATGTTGTGATATCTGCGCCAAAACTGACACTAATAATACGGTTTACACCCATCTTTTTCAAACCGCCAAGGATCTTTTTATATTCATTGGGATAATTGGCTGCAAATGCAGGCGCCCACAGAACAGATATTCGCTCCCCTCTTGCAAGCGCTGCAAAAAATTCTTCCGTATCATCCACAAATTCTCTTGCATTGTGTTCACACGCGTCAAAACAAGCACCACACGCAATACACTTGTCACCATCTACCTCTATTCTTGGAATTCCCTCTTTCGTCTTTACTGCCCTGTTCGCAACAATGACCGGACAGACTGAAATACATTTATTACAGCCAATGCATTTGTCATTTGTAAAGATTAACCCCTTCTGATTTTTGTACATAATGCACGTGCCCCTTTCTCATATTTTGTATATTATATAATTGCTTTGTTTTTATATAATTATTAGATCCCTTTTATCTTACAGCTTATTTTTTATTTTACCACAAAGTTTTTATGGAGTATATAATATTACCTGTTTTCTGTGTGAAAAAATCACTTTCTTTATCATATTGACATATGGAATAATTATTTATTTTAAATTGCTTTAAAACTATGCTTTTTATGTAAATAATTTAAATTTATACTGCACTCTTTTGTACATTTATTCTTCTACTTTTACAAAATTTCTATATTAAGTGTATCACAATTTTTTTCTTCTACTATTTCCTGTATATTTTGGCTAAATTTAACTTGATTTTAGGTGCTTTTTAGTTATGTCTCAACAGATAATATTTTGTCCGTAGTAAATTCATACAACAATTAACTAAATTAAGTTATATTTTAACCATTGTTTCTTCTTAATTTTTAATGTATTTTAATCTCAGGTGTAATAATATAATAGATTACCAGTTGTTTTGGCGCCGGCACTGAAAATCAATACCGATTACCCTAAATACATATTTTATATAAATGGAGGTTTTACATGAGAAAAAATTACAAGAAAATTTTATCCCTTGCAGCAAGTACTGCCGCTTTTGTTTCTATGACTTTTGCTTCCGTTTTTGCTTTTTCTGGTCAAAAGGCACATGCTGCTGCAATAACATCTTATCAGCAAACAACTGCCTTTGAAACCACTGCTAGTTCAGAATCAAATTCAAAATCTGGTAATCGTTATGAATTTGAATATGCAAATCGCTATGAACAAAACGGGCAAAACCGAATTGAAAACTCTAAGTTTCCCGGCTATTCTGGCAGTGGTTACCTGTATCTTGAATCAGGATGGGGCGAAGTATCCTTCTCTGTTTCCAATTCTGGCAATTACAAAGTTACCATTGTAACAAATGCCGATTCTTATAAGGAAAACTTTTTATATCTTGATGATAATAGTGTAGGTACACTTCATACCAGCGGAAACAAGTGGGAAGCATTTACGCAGACTGTCTATCTTACAGCCGGAGAACATAAATATGGTGTATCAACAGATTGGGGATATACAGCACTTGATTATGTTATCGTAGAACCAGAAAGTATTTCTTCTACAAACGGCATGTATGTGCGTAACGGCAAACTTTATGATGCAGATGGAAATGAGTTTTTAATGCGCGGCATCAATGTAGCACATGCATGGTACCCTAATGAAACGCAAACCTCTATTAATGCTATTGCAGATCGCGGTGCAAACTGTGTGCGTGTAGTGCTGGCAGACGGAACACAATGGAATAAAACACAGCGTTCAGAAGTGGAAAATATCATTTCATGGTGTGAGTCAAGAGGCTTGATCTGTATTCTGGAAGTACATGACCATACAGGTTATGACGATGTAAGCCGCCTAAACAACGCTGTAAATTATTGGCTTGAAATCAAAGACTTGATGAATGCACATAAAAAATATGTTATATTAAATATTGCAAATGAATGGCTGGGAACATGGAATAATGCATCTACGTGGACAAGTGCTTACCAATCAGCCATTCGTACCCTAAGAGATGCTGGCATTGAAAATGTAATTATGATCGACACCTCCGGCTATGGTCAGGAAACGTCAACCTGCATCAACAATAGCCAAAGCGTAGTATCCGCAGATAACACAGGAAATACGATGATATCTATTCATATGTACTCCGTTGCCGGAAAGGATGCTGCAACCGTAAAAAACAATATTGACTCTATGCTTTCAACTGGCGTTTGCTTTTGCATCGGTGAATTCGGCAACTGGCAAAATGGTGCAGATGTAGACGAAACAACAATTATGCAGCAATGCACTGACAAAAGTATTGGTTATATTGCATGGTCGTGGTATGGAAATAGCGGTATCGATCTTTCCTTGGATATCGCAAATGACTGGCAGGGAAGCAGCCTTACCGAATGGGGAAATTACGTCTTTTATGCAAATGGCATTGGCATAAAAGACACCTCACGTCTCGCATATTAAATCGAGTAGGGAAGTCCCATCTTCCCTACTCGCCGCGCGACACATTCGCCGCCTTAGCGGCACATTTCCTCTGCACAGGTCTGTACACAAATAAACCCGACTGATTTTCAGTCGGGTTTATGCTACATTCTCTCTGGCGCCGAAAATCCAAGCAAATCAATAGAAGTTTCAAGCACATCACGTGTGAGTATAAGAAGCGCGATCCATCCTGCCTTCCTATCTGCATCTTCCTCCCCAATAATCTTAGTCTCATGATAAAAATGATTAAACGCGTTTGCAAGGTCATAAATGTAAGCACAAAGCTTATGAGGCGCATATTCTTCAGCCGCGATCTCAACACTTGCATTGAACTTTGCAAGCTCTATCATTAACTGTTTCTCACTATTGTTCACAGGTGGCTTAATATCAGAATATACTGCTTGCAGATTACCGCCATTTTCTATATATTTTGCAAGAATAGATTTGATACGTACAATTGTGTAGAGAATATAAGGACCTGTATCCCCCTCTGATGAAGTAAAGCGGTCAATATCAAAAATATAGTCCTTGCTTGCCTGGTTGGACAAATCGCCATATTTTAATGCAGCAAGCGCAACAGTCTCCGCAGTTTGCTTTGCTTCCTCATCCTCTATATTGCGATTCTCCGTAATCTTCTTGAGCATCTCCTCATGAATTTCCTGAATCAGACTTTCAAGACGCATCACGCCACCATCGCGTGTCTTAAACGGTTTCCCATCTTTACCGTTCATCGTTCCAAAACCGATAAATGTCAACTCAGTCTCAGGCTTTACAAGTTTTGTCTTCCTTGCACAGCGAAATACCTGCTCAAAGTAAAGCTCTTGACGCTTATCTGTCATGTAAATAATCTTATCTGGCTTATTTTGTTCCATGCGCATCATAATCGTCGCTAGATCTGTTGTGTTGTACAGCGCTGCACCGTCCGATTTTAATATCATACATGGCGGTATCTCTTTGGTGTCTGTGTCCTCTTTTACATCAACCACAAGAGCACCTTCACTCAGATATGCATAGCCTTCTTCTTTCATGAAATCCACCATTCCTGGTATCAGGTCATGTACAGCAGATTCCCCATTCCACAAGTCAAACTCCACATTTAGCCGTTTATAATTTTTCTTTAAATCGGTGACGGAAACAGCGATAATATGGTTCCAGAGTGCACGGTATCCCTTTACACCACTTTGCAGTTTAAAGGTACAATTCATGGCCTCTGCCTTGTATGCCTCATCTTCTTTAGATCGCTTGCTTGCAAAAGGATAAAGCTCCTCAAGTTCCGAAAGGGTAAAGGGCGGTTCTTCTGGATACGCTCCTGTATAAGTTTCATCAAAATATACAAGCTCTGGCTTCCTAATTTTAAGTTCATTTATAACCAACCCCATCTGTAATCCCCAATCGCCCAGATGTACATCACCAATTACGTTATGTCCTATATATTTTGTAATACGCTTCACACTCTCTCCTATGATGGCAGAGCGTAGATGTCCTATGTGTAATGGTTTTGCAATATTGGGTCCACCATAATCTATAATGATTGTCGCAGGTGTGTTGGTCTCTTCCAAACCATACTTTTTGTCAGCGCGCATATCTTTAATGTAGTTTCCCACAAATTCTTTTTTTAGAGTCAGGTTTAAAAATCCAGGCGCAACTGCCTCTGCCTTCTCAAACACTGTACTGTCAGAAAGTTTTGCCGCAACATCATTCGCAATCATAATCGGCGCTTTTTTGTACTGTTTTGCGCCTGCCATTGCGCCATTGCACTGATATTCACACAGGTCAGGGCGGTTTGATAGCGTTACCTTTCCAAGAGCACGCGCATATCCCGCCTGCTCAAATGCCTGCATCATTTCATCACAAATCAAATCTAATATTTTTTTCATTGTTACCTCCATATATTCCTCGCTACTTTTGCGAGTACACACACCCACAATAATTTTGCCGATACAAATTATATTCTGCCGATAATTCAATTGATCGCTTGTAACCATTTTTCTTCTTAAAATCAGACGCAAGCCACGGTATTTGATACTGTTCTGACAAGCGCTCACCAATCTCATTTAGTTTTGCGGCATTCTTTAATGGACTGATCGTGAGTGTAGTTGTAAAATAATCCTGCTCTAACTTTTTGGCAAGCTCCGCTGTTTTTCTCAACCGCAGCGCATAGCAGGCAAAACAGCGCTCGCCACCCTCAGGACACTGTTCCAAGCCCTTTGCAGCCGCATAAAAAACATCCGGCTCATAATCTCCTTCTATCACGGAAATTGAATATCCACTATCAGGCAATTGATTGTAGGCGTCAATCAGACGTTTTTGCTCTGCTACACGCTTTCGGTATTCTACATCTATCGAAATATTCGGATTATAATAAAATACTGTAATCTCAAAATACTGTCTCAGATATTCAAGCACATAGCTGCTGCACGGTGCACAACAACTGTGCAGCAACAGACGCGGAACCGTTGTAAGCTGTGTCAGCAGTACATCCAACTCACGTTGAAAATTTCTTGTATTTGTTGTTTTTGATGTCAACATATCGTCTCACTTTTTATTGTTTATTTATAACAGCCCAGCCTTTGGCTTCCTGTTACAAGCACCAAGTCATGCAAAGTGCTTCGCGATGTCAAAACCATGTACCATGACTTAATGCAGCTCATTTTCATAATTCTGCAATATTTATTAATGTCAACGGATTGTTATTCTTATTTTCCAAACTTGTGGCGAGCGCCTTTGCCGTATCCAGTGCTGTAATGCAATTCACACCCGTCTCAATGGAAGTCCGTCGAATCAGGAATCCATCTCTTGACTTGTCACGTCCCTGCGTCGGCGTATCAATTACAAGGTCAATCTTATGTCCTAAAATCAAGTCCATAACAGTCGGTGACTCCTGCTGAATTTTATTGACTTTTTTTGCTTTGACGCCCGCGTCATTCAGCGCCTTTGCTGTGCTGCGTGTCGCATAGATAGTATACCCTAATTTTTCAAAACGCCTTCCAATCTCAATTGCCTCTCCCTTGTCTGCATCCTTCACTGTAATAATCATTCGCTTATGTCTCGGCAAGTCTATCCCAGCCCCCAGAAATGCTTTATACAGTGCTTCATTAAAAGTTTTCGCAATTCCCAAGCACTCTCCGGTTGATTTCATTTCTGGTCCAAGGCTAATTTCTGCCCCTCGGATTTTTTCAAAAGAAAATACTGGCATTTTAATCGCGACATAAGCTGCTTCCTTTTGTAGCCCTGGCTCATAGCCAAGCTCTCGAATCGTCTTTCCAATAATCACTTCTGTCGCAAGGTCCACTATTGGAATCCCTGTCACCTTACTAATATAGGGAACTGTTCTTGAAGAGCGGGGATTGACCTCAATCACAAACACTTCTTCCCCGACTGCAATAAACTGAATATTAATCAGTCCCTTGACGTGCAATGCTTTTGCAAGCCGCCTTGTGTACTCTGCAATGGTCTCTTTGACCTTTGTTGATATTGTATGTGCCGGATAGACAGAAATCGAGTCGCCAGAATGAACACCTGTTCGTTCAATATGTTCCATAATCCCTGGAATTAAAATATCTGTGCCATCACACACCGCATCCACTTCAAGTTCTTTGCCCTGTAGATACTTATCGACAAGAATTGGGTGATCCTGCGCAATGCGATTGATTATTTCCATAAACTCCTCAATCTCCTCGTCAGAAATCGCAATCTGCATTCCTTGTCCGCCAAGCACATACGAAGGTCTGACAAGCACTGGATATCCCAAGCGATTTGCAACCGCTTTTGCCTCCTCTGCCGTGTAGACTGTACCACCTGCCGCACGCGGAATCTGTGTCTTTTCAAGAATCTTGTCAAAAAGTTCTCTGTCCTCCGCCGCATCGACATCTTCTGCTTTGGTTCCCAGAATTGGCACACCCATTTTCATCAAACTCTCTGTAAGCTTAATTGCTGTCTGACCGCCAAATTGCACTACTGCGCCATCAGGCTTCTCAATATTGACAATATTTTCTACATCCTCCGGCGTGAGTGGCTCAAAATAGAGCTTATCGGCAATGTCAAAATCTGTGCTGACCGTCTCAGGATTGTTGTTGACAATAATTGTCTCATACCCTGCATTGGAGAATGCCCATGTCGCATGAACCGAACAATAGTCAAACTCAATTCCCTGTCCAATGCGAATTGGTCCTGAGCCAAGCACAAGCACTTTTTTGGGCGGGTTTGTCTCCACTGCCTCATTTTCACCGTCATAGCACGAATAATAATACGGCGTGCTCGCCTCAAACTCTGCCGCACAAGTGTCTACCATCTTAAAGGAAGCGGTCACATGATTTCCGTAGCGCATCTGTTTCACTGCGGACTCCTCAATACCGACCAGCCGCGCAATCACACTGTCAGGAAATTCTAACCGCTTTGCTTTTTTTAACAGTTCTAATGTAAGGGGCTGTGTTTCTAGCGCGTGCTCCATCTCCACCAACACTGCAATCTTATCAATAAACCATCGATCAATCCGCGTGGTCTCATAGATTGTATCGTAGTCTATCCCTTTTCTGAGGGCTTCCGCAATAACATAGATGCGCTGGTCATCCACCTTCTGCATACGCCGCAGCAATGCCTCTCTGTCAAGCTCCGAGAAATCATAGCTTCTAAGACAATCCACATGCTGTTCAAGGGAACGAATTGCCTTCATTAACGCCCCCTCAAAGTTTGTACAGATGCTCATAACCTCACCTGTCGCCTTCATCTGCGTCGTAAGTGTTCGCTTTGCTGTGATAAACTTGTCAAAGGGAAGCCGTGGCATCTTTACAACACAGTAATCCAGCATCGGTTCAAAGCTTGCATAGGTTTTGCCAGTAATGGCATTTTTAATCTCATCCAGCGTGTAGCCTAGCGCAATCTTTGCCGCAACCTTTGCAATCGGATAACCTGTCGCCTTGGAAGCCAGCGCAGAAGAACGGCTCACACGAGGATTAACCTCAATCACACAGTACTCAAAACTTGTCGGATGAAGTGCAAACTGCACATTACATCCTCCTGTAATATTTAATTCTGAAATAATATTGAGCGCGGAGGTGCGAAGCATCTGATATTCTTTGTCACTCAAAGTCTGCGAAGGTGCCACGACAATACTATCACCAGTGTGAACACCAACCGGATCAATATTTTCCATATTACATACAGTAATGCAGTTTCCGGCGCTGTCGCGCATCACCTCGTACTCAATTTCCTTCCAGCCCGCAATACAACGCTCCACGAGAACTTGCCCTACACGGGAAAGCCGCAGACCATTTTCAAGGATTTCTTCCAATTCAAGTTGATTGTGTGCAATGCCACCGCCGCTGCCACCAAGCGTATACGCTGGGCGAAGCACTACTGGATAACCAATTGTGTTGGTGAACGCTACGCCATCTTCGACATTCTCAACGACAAGGGACGCCGCGCAAGGCTCCCCAATCTTTTCCATAGTATCCTTAAACGCCTGTCTATCCTCCGCTTTTCTGATGGTGGCGGCTGTCGTGCCAAGCAATTTTACGTGATGAGAAGCCAGAAATCCACTCTCCTCAAGCTCCATGCCAAGGTTTAACCCTGCCTGTCCGCCAAGCGTTGGCAAAATCGAATCTGGTTTTTCTTTTTCAATAATTTGCTCCAAAACCTTTGTTGTCAGAGGTTCAATATAGACCTTGTCCGCAATATCCCTGTCGGTCATAATCGTCGCTGGGTTAGAATTTACAAGTACTACTTCAATTCCTTCTTCTTTGAGCGAGCGACACGCCTGTGTACCTGCATAGTCAAATTCCGCAGCCTGTCCAATCACAATTGGTCCTGAACCAATCACCATTACCTTTTTTACATTTGGATTCTTAGGCATTATCTTGTCACCTCCATCATATCAATAAACCGATCAAACAGATAGCCAGAGTCTTGCGGACCGCAGCATGCCTCTGGATGGAACTGAACAGTAAAAATATTTTTTCCTGTATAAGATAACCCCTCATTTGTACCATCATTGACGTTGATAAAAGCGGGCGTTGCTATCTTGGGGTCCAGTTTGTCCATATCCACCACATAACCATGATTCTGTGAGGAAATATATACTCTGCCAGTAGCGAGATCCTTTACTGGGTGATTGCCACCTCTATGCCCATACTTCATTTTATACGTATCTGCTCCTGTAGCAAGCGCCATCAACTGATGTCCCAGACAGATAGCAAAAATTGGAATGTTTGTATGATACAACTTTTTGATTTCCGCTATAATAGAAGTGCATTCCTTTGGATCGCCAGGACCATTAGAAAGCATAATGCCATTGGGATTTGCTGCAATAATTTCTGCGGCTGGTGTCGTTGCCGGATAAACAGTGACATCACATCCTCTTGTTTTCAAAGAATAGGCAATATTGTCTTTCATGCCCAAATCAAGAAGTGCAACTTTTTTGCCTGCGCCATTTAACTTTCTGACAAGAGATGGTTTCTTCTCTCTTTTTCCAGCTTTGTAATCTTCTGGCACAAACTTCGCGCTTCCAGAGAGCGCACCATTTTCTGACAAATCTTGAGTCCCCCGCAGTTCATATTTTTCTTTACAGGTAACTTTTTCAACGACTTTACCCGTTGTGTAGGCTTTTAATCTTGATACAATTTCATCTTGTTTGTATTGCTCATTGGTCGTTATCATACCGTTCATAGTACCCTTTTCACGCAAGATCTTTGTGAGTGCTCTTGTGTCAATCCCTGCAATGCCTGGCACATTATTTTCTTCTAAAAATTGTTGAATGGAAAAGTCTGCTCTGAAATTGCTGAAATTTCTAGATAATTCTCTGACAATGAATCCGTCAGGCCAAGGTTTCTTTGACTCCATATCATCCATACAGATGCCATAGTTTCCTATCAATGGATAGGTCATACATACTGCCTGTCCCGCATAAGATGGATCAGTGAGCACTTCAAGATACCCAGCCATCGAAGTATTAAAAACAATTTCACTGACTACTTCTCTGTCAGCACCGATATGAATCCCTTCAAATACAGTACCGTCTTCCAAAATTAAAAATGCCTTCATCTTATCACCTGTACTTTCTTTTAAATAATCGGTTTATTATATCACAAGAAATTATGGCATTCAAGAATTTCTGAAAATTAATACTTACAACAAGGCTGAATTGTAACTTTCCTTTCTGTATCCGTGTGCAATCAATTAGGAAAGAAAAGGACTGTATTCCACAGTCCTTTTTGATATAAAATCTACTTTTATCGAACTCTTACTTGATATTTTACAACCATAACTTTCTCATTATCTGCCTGTCCGTTGAGTGTCACTCTAAACTGTAAAGAATACGTCTTACCTTTTACTGCTTCCCCTGTGCTTTGCAGAGTTAATCTACCTTCCGAAAAACGATAGGAAAATGCATTGGTATTGTTTATCAATTCTACATTTGTTATGATTGGATTCGGTGCTCCATTCAATGACGCTTTCATATGCACTTTAACACTATTGTATGCACCACTGAAAAATACTGCACTCTTTGGCGCTGCCATAATCTTGACCTTACTCTGTTTTAGTTTGAGTTTCATCATTGGCGATGTAATCTGTATGATTTTTCCCTGTGCATTTCTAAGTGTTATCTTTAATGCGACACTGTAATTGTATTTTGTTATCAATGCCTCATCTTCTTTTGCATAGATATACACTTTGTCCTTGTCATATACTGTACGAAACAAATGTGCAGCACGTCCTGTCAGACTGATATCAACTATCGCTCCGTTAACGGATTTGAGTGAGGGTGTTGCTGTCACAAAACTTCCGTCTCGATTCATCAAATCAATACTGCCTTTCATAGAAACCTTTACTGCCTTCTACGCTGTGACATCAACAATTTTCACTGTTAACGGCGCAGTCACAGTACAATCCTCATTTGCTTTCACATGGACAATAAAACGATAAGAACCGTTTGTTGTATCTATGCTATTTAGCTTTGCAATTACCTTGTTTTCAATTGTCTCAAAAGAAATAACATTGCTGTCGAGCAGCACTTGTGCCTTTGCATTGCTCGCAGTAACACTGATTTCCTGTGGGGCAAAGCTAAATGCATCCTTCCACATAACAGTAGTCGCTGCTGCATCCTGTGCATATCCCTCCTGCGCAGTTTGAGTTAATCCTGACAGAGCAGTTGTCATTACGGCTGTCATACTGTTTATAATACTTTCCTTGCCATTGTAAATGTCTTTATTTTTGTTTAATCGTAAAGTATTACTTTCCAATTTTACAGATGGTTTACCCATATTTACTTTTACTGTACATGACAGCACAACATCTTTCGTCCAATTTTCACTCTTTAATATAATTTTCTCTTTAAAGGTCGCCGCTTTTGGCAAATCTTTCGCTGTAAGAATAATTTCATTTCCTTCTTTGACAAGACTGCATCGCTCTGTGTTTTCCAACGCTGCACTGACAGATTCCAAATCAAGTGTTGCTTTATTATCCAATACTGTAATACGTGAATCGACAATTCCAGCATTCGGATAAAGTGTCATTGTCTTGCCACTTAACGATAATTTTAATGCTTTATTCTCAATGCCAACAGTATAGCGCATTGAAAATGTTTTATACCCTGCAAGTGTAATCTGCAATTCGCCCTTTTTATTACAGTTCATTGTAATTTCTTCTTTTGCTACAATATAATAGTTCCCATCTAGTTTCTCTACTGTGAAATCACAGCCTGTCAAAGCAATTTCTTTTACAATCTCATCCGTTGTAATATCTAGCAGCGCTTTCGGATTCTTATGAAACAGATTAACTTTCGCTTTCTGTTTTACCTTGCAAACAGGTGTTTGATTTACTACTTTCATTGTTAACGGCATTGTGTATGTCTTATCGTTTACCGTCGCTGTAATCTCAGCCTTGTAGTTTCCTTTTTCCACGCCATCTGCTGCTTTTATTAGATATTGGTCTGCTTCTGCGGTGTCTTTCTCCATTGTAAACTGTGAAGTTCCTGTCAATACTACACTAGATATTGTATACCCCTGATTTGCATAAACCGAAACAGCAGTTCCAGTTGTCTGCAATGTATTGAGCGTAATTGTACTTTCGCTAAGATTTGGTGTCGGGTCACTTATGCGCAGCCAAATCTCTTTGCTTGTCTTTGCCTTGTCATTTGCTGTCAATGTCACTTTTGTTGTTCCTGCTGATTTTACAGTGAGTGGAATCTGATAACTGTCTTGTGCACGCACTACTTTTCCTACTGGCTGCCACACTGGGATTACTGCTTTTTGCTGTAAGTTTTGTTGCATTTGTAGTAGTTGCTTGTATTATACTAGCAACCGTTCCTAGTGTTTCATTCGCATAATAAGAGAATATATTCTTTTCTGTGTCCTTCTCCCCGACCGTAAAATTCTCTACGGAAAGAACAGAAATCTCCGCAATCTCACCATCTACAACGGTAACTGCATACTGTGCTTTGTACAGCTTACCGCCCAGTGTAATCTGTGCTTTAATATTTGTTTTGCCTTCTCCATTTGCAGATAATATCACTCCCGACGCATCCTTTTTTACATCTGCAACTGCTTCTTTCGTACTACTCCACTGTATATCATTCAAATAGGGTGCAGCAAGGGTATTGTCTACAATTCTTTGATTGGCATCACGGAATTGTACATACAATGTCGCTTTTGTATCTTTGCGCATGGAGAATCCTTTTTCTGTCCCATTGCTTTGATTTTCTACCCCAATCGAAATATTATTTACTTTTGTCAACTGTATTCTTAATGAAGTGCGATAAGGCTCCTTGTCTTTATCTGGCTGATAAATCGCTGCAAAACTCTTTTTCTGTGCTCCTGCAAACTGATCTAGGGCGATATCAGGATAAATCCATGACCAGCCTTCCGGCAGTGTAACATCTGCAAGTGTCTTTTGTACATTTGTCAATGCAACAAGTTCTGGCGTTTTTAATATTACACGAACAGTACAAGATGCTGTTATGTGGTTGGAAGTCGTTGCAGTCACAACGGTCTCTCCACTAGACACTGCTGTTACTTTTCCTGTGTGGTTCACTGTAACAATACTTGAATCACTACTGCTCCATGTAATGCTTTTATCTGTTGCATTCTCTGGCAATACTTTTGCTGTCAACTGCTCTGACTGTCCTTCAAATAAAAGGAGTGATGTTTTATCCAATATAATATTAGTGACTGGATATTCTGGTGTTGTAGAATCCGCCATCACGGAAACTGCACAGTATAATATAGTTCCATCTGGCATCTTTGCCGCTATCTTTGCCGTTCCAGCACTGACTGCTGTCACTTCTGCGCTGCCGTCCTCATTTTTCACAACAGTCGCAACCGCTTCATTGTCGCTGCTCCATATAACGTCTTTCACTAGTGTGTCATCACTTTTTATTGATAAAACTGCTGTTTTTGGATTGCCTTCCCCTAACTGGAAAATCAACTCGGATTGACTAATTTCATAGTTGGATACAGTCACACTACACTCTGCTGCCCTTTTATTGCTGGTCGTTACTGTTATCACAGTTGTGCCAAGAGTAAGCGCTGTCACATTACCAGCATTATCTATAGAAGCTACTTCTGGGTTACTGCTGTTCCATGTAATCGTCTGATCAACAGCATTTTCGGGCGTAATTGTCGCAATTAACTTCTCTGTCTGATTAATGCGCAGATTCAATACACTTTTGTTTAGAGAAATATCTATCACAAATGCTGTAACCGTCACTAGACAGCTTAATTCTGTTTTGTCTGAAAGCACTGCTTTTATTTGTGCTGTTCCGACGCCAACAGGAGTTACAGTGCCGCTTCCATCTTCTTTTTTTGTCACAGTAACTACTGTTTCATTGTCACTGCTCCATGTAACACTTGAAGCTGGTGTATCGCCTTCATAGACAGATAATATTTTTGACTGCTCCGCACCTTCTGACAAGTCAAATGTTAATTCTGTTTCGCTGATATGATAATTGCTTTCCGATACATTAACAATACACTCTGCTTTTTTGTTATTATGCGTGTATACTGTAATTGTTGTTTTACCTGACTGCAGTGCTGTTACTTTGCCAGTTGTTTTGTCAACCTTTGCCACAATCGGGCGACTGCTCGTCCATCTTAAATATTGATTAGTTGCATTCTCTGGCTCTATCGAAGCTTTTAACATCACAGACTGTCCAACAGACAAACTAATAGATGTCTTATCCAGTCCCACTCCTGTTGCTGGGATTATATCGCCTGTCGTCTGGTCGTTCGTTCCAAGATAGCAGGTTGTATTTGTATTGCTGCCATCTGCACCGCTTAATTCAACACGATAGACCTCATCTGGCTCTGTACCAAGAATATCCCCACTTGTAAAATAATAGGTATAAGAACCATTGCTGTTTTTTTCTGGCAATGACGCAGTAAAGCGATTTACGATATCTGTGCTGGAGGGCTTCGTAATCGTCACTGTAACAGGAAATACTTCTGGAATATATGCGCTAAAACCAATATACGCATTCTTTTCACTGGAAGTTGGCCATCCTCCCCAAGGGGAAGATATTGTTTCCCGTTCACCATAAGTCTCGTCTGCCTGATATGTTTGAGAATAATAGCTTTTTCCAGTACCCAGTTTTTCGCCAAGCCCCTTGGTCTTATGGGATATGCGTATATAGTAGCCTATGTAATCTTCTGACAGATTTTCTAAATAGATATAGAAAGCACCTTGCCACTTTGCAGATTTTATACTCCATCCAGTAATCTCATTATGAAGCTTATCATAAATATTCAGTGTATAGTTCTCATTCCATATCTGAAGTGCCTGCTCCTTACTTACAGACTGCTGATATTCATGGGTATATTCTCCATGTAACTGTTCTGACCAGATTTGAATATAAATACCATCACTGTCTTTATTTAGAGATTGACCGTTCATATAGAACTTATTATTGTCATACACATACAGCGAACTGCTATAAAGCACTGTTCCCTCTTGTGTATATTTTATGGTATAAATTCCTTCATCAAGCCCTTGTGCACTTTGCCAGTTTCCAGTATATTGTATACTATTTCCAATTATTTTTGGTATGAGTGTTACACTACTACCTTTTTCACTTCCATCAGACGCATAAATGCGCGCTTCTGTTGTCTTTGTCTTATCATCAACTTTATCTGAAGGGATTCTTATCTCTAATGCTAATTCCTTTAGCCCGCTTCTTTGATACAATATGGTATAATTGGATATATTGTTTTTCTCATTCTCAAAATAGCAATACCAATGTACAGATTCATCATGGTCAAATTCACCCAGCTTCTCATCTGAATTATCTCGATACTCATAAATAAAATATGCATCTTTATTCCTAGGTGGTGCATAGTCCTTTCCCTCTGTATCTTGAAATTTCAATAAGAGCTGTGAAGATTCCACAATTCCTTCTGCGGTTGCTTTTAATTTTGTATGTGCTTTATCTTCATATAAAGATACAAACATTTTCTGTCCTTCTGAAACTGCGCTGTCAACAGTCACTTCATAGACCCCTTTTTTATAGTTATAATGCTCAAAGAGAATGCAATTCCTGTTATAATTAATATTCGACAATGTAATACTATGGTTTCCGCTAATATTATCTACAAAGGAATAACCTTTATCTGCTTCCAGTCGATAATCATACCGCGTAGAAGAAGTTCCTGTCTGCTGCCAGTATGTTTCTCTATCCAGCTTTTTCAAGGTGTACAGTATATATGAATCATTATTATCGAAATACCATTCTGCATTGACAAGCTCTGTAATCACCGCATCTTCTTTATAGAATACAGGCCATATTTTATCAGGGTCCAGATTGATTCCATAAAGTTTTACATGCAAATAATCTCCATAATTATCATATCCTTCAGACTTGCTTGTTAAGCTGAATGAAGATATCCATACAATATCCTTTCCGATTGCTTCTACCACATTTTCCAGACAGTGTACTTTGCCGTCTTTCATTGTAATAACAACATTGTATTCTCCCGCAGATAAATACTTTGAGAAATAAATGTTGGGACTCATATTGGTTATTTGCCTTTGCAAGCTACTGATATTTGTACTGCCAAGACTGTTTTCATAACGATTCTCATATCTATTCTGGGAATATATCCACAGATCATCTATAGTAGCGCTTCCAATCTCATTTCCTGATTGGTCTTGTATTACAATAGACTCTATATCATTCTTCTCTACTATATCTGGCATTTCAACATCAACAGAGACTTGATTTTGGCTTGTATCTATGTATTTCTTTTCTGCATATGGTTCGTCTTCTGCAAAAATAAAGGAGTATGACTGATTCTCTTTATGCTGATTGCCATAGGTATCTGTCAGTGTAATGGATGATATCGTATATTCTTTGCCTAGCGCAACGGAAAATCCCTCTACAGTGGAGATATCCTCTATTATAAAATACTTGCTCACTTCCAGAATTATCTGATTTCAAAGAAACATCCACTCCGTCAATTGTTGCTGTCAGTGTATACTTTCTTGAATCAGATTTTAAGTCTTTCACTTTTATTATAAATGGATGTTTCTCTCCAATTGCATAATACTTGGGCGCTGTTATAAAATGATAGTCTCCTCGCTGTTTCTGTGTTGTATCCGAGAGCCATTTTGGATTTTTTTCTAAAAAAGATTCTGGTAGTTTTTCTGCGCGAAAACTATCCGATGTAATTTTATTGTAATCGAAGTCAATCCAAGACAGCTTATTCATCTTAGATAAATCTGGCAATTCAGTAAAGTCATTATTACTCATATAGATAGACGTTAATTTTGTCAGATTTTCAATCATGCTAGCATCTGTAATCGCGTGCCCCCTAAAGTTAATACTTGTTAAATTTTCAATATACTGAATCCCTTCAATGGACTTAATATCCCCTGTAATGTCAGGATTACTTCTATCACACCTAAGAGAAGTCAGCGTTTCCAGTGTATCGCTTGTAATAGGGTCACTGTCTGATAAGGCTAACGCTTTTCTCACCAAACTTCTAAAAACAGCATCTGGAAAATCCTGATCGCTATAAGTCGTTATCTCTTTTGTTGTAAATGTTTTGGGACTTTCTGCACTTCCATCATTCCACATACAATTGTTAGAACCAACATGGAGCTGTATATAATACTCATATTCTGTTTTGGGCGATAAAGTATCAATCTGTATTGTCTCTACAGCATTATATAGAGATTTATACGTATGTTCCCATTCTGTGCTGTTTTTTTCCCGATAGTAAATATATGCAGACAGGTTTCTTGCGTCTACCTCATACCAAGGATCAATTGTTACTGTCGCCTGGCTGGAAATTGTACTACAATCCAATTTAACTGTTACAGCATTGCTAATATTATAAGGGTTTATTTCAATTCCTTCTGTCTTAAAATACTCATTTTTTTCACCCCTGAAAACTTCCCATTTTAGATATACCTTTAATGCTTCTCCCTTTGTTTCTATTTCACAGTAATATTTATCAGGAACCGGCTGCCCCGATTCATCTTTATATGGCTGTGCATATGCAGATCGCTCATATCCATCTTCCATATAATATAGTCTTGGTTTTTGTGTAATAGGTTCTTTTTTAGGGTTCTCCACAGTCCAGACAATTTTGGCTTTATTATATCCAATTTTCTCAACCTGAAAGTCTTTCATTGTTATTGCACTGATTTCTGGCGGGATATATGGCGTAATTGAGATTTCTTCACTCGTTTTTTCTTCGTCTGTCTCTCCTCGAAAAACCTTAACCCCTACTTTTGCCTTTAATGGTTTGCCCTCTGTAGGAACTTCATAATAATATTTATTGGGTATCAGATTGCCCTGTTCATCTTTATACTCCTTGCCTGTATTATAATTAGAATATTGTGAGTATTCTTCTCCTACATTTGCATAATAAAGATATGGGAGACCTATCAAATATTCATTTTCTGGTTTTTTTATTGTCCAGACAACTTTTAATTTATTATAGGTCCTATCTTCTACCAATATATCTTTAATAGAAACTGCACTGGTTTCTGGTGGGATATACGGCGTAACTTCAAATTCTTTATATGTTTTAAAACTAGAAGGATGAGGCTTAGAGGTGTCATCTGTTATGGATACCTCTACTTCCAGTTTGACTTTTAGTGGTTTGCCTTTTGTAGGACTTATTTCATAATAGTATTTATTGGGTATAGTATTGCCTTGTTCGTCTTTATATGCTATACCTCTATCATGCCGAGAATATTCCTCTCCTTCCTGTGCATAGTATAATAAATACGAACCATTCTTGATAGGTTCTGAATCTGGATTCTTTACTGTCCAGATAACCTTTACTTTATTATAATCCATTATCTCGGTTTGAAAGTCAGTAAATTCAATGGCAGTTGGTTGTTCCAGTGTAGTGAAGGAATCTAAGACAGTTAAAAAATTATATTTCCCTCCCGAAGCATATGCAATACGATAATAATAGTGCGTATTCGGTTCAAGATATTGATTTAGCGTTCCCAAAGTACCTTGTAGAGAATACTCGTTTGACCCATTCTCTGTCTTTTCGTATTTCCAACCATATAATGAAACGTCTTTTATGCCAGAATTTGATATTTCGTTTGAGGTTGTTGAACTTTTCCCTTTAAAGAAGTCCTCCGCTATCTGCTCATCCGTTGTATACATCACATAAAAAGTTGAAATATACGTATCTGTAGTAGTGATGCATTTTGCTGAAAATGCCGCAGAGTACTTATCGGGATCCATTGTAACATCTGTCAGGGTATATTTTGTTGTGACAACTTCGTACACAAAAAGCAAACTAACTGCCATTAGACAGAATCCAAAAGCCACTTCCATAGATTGAAGCTTGAAATATATCTGTTCCGTAATTAGTGGGGAAACAAGAAGCAACCCTGAAAAAACAAATGTTGCTGTTCTGCTGTCTTTTCCTGATATACAAGAAAACAAGCTTGTCCAAAGTATGCACGCTGCTGTTAAAAACAGCAGCGTCATCACTCCTGCCAGTTGCGGATTAAAAACACCTGTTCCAAATATCAGTTTCAAAAAGACTAATCCCTGTCTCCCCATTGAAAGCCATTCTTCGTAAAATGTCCCTTGCAGTGCTATGAGATCCTCCGTGTCTATGCCGATACTATTTCCCAAAAGCATTGTTCCATGGCTAAATAATGCAAGCAGAAACACGACAATCCACAAGTTACATTTCTCTCGGATATCATCATAAAATACCTTCATTTTATCCCTCATAAAATCAGATTTCTTATGGAATTGGTGTCAGTCCGTCACCTGCCACATAAGATTCAGAGCCATCAGTGCTTACACAGACACGGAAAAATCCATTATCGGTAATACCTGTCACTTGAACAGGAAGCCCTGTCTCGCAAGACGCTAGAATAATACTGCTGTTTAAAGATGGTTGTGCATAAATGACCGTCTGCTCATTTGTGCAGAATACTGTTTGCACTTCCGTCACTGTAAACTCTATTGGTATTTCCAGTGTTTCTTCTGGTACCTGTGGCTACTCTGCTGTCTCGCGCATTTGTATGATTTTTAAAAGAATATTTGTAATTAAATCTGCATAGGTTTCATGGTCAAAGTGGATTGTGTCAATCATCCTCTTAGAAGCTCTTGCTTTATAAAAATCTGTATAATCCAGAAAGCGATCTGGAAAAGCTGATCTTATTGTATTATTAAACACATTCTTATCTGGTGTACTCTTATAATATTTGGTCATTGTTGACACGGAAAGGAAATAACATTCCGCCTCAGGAAACTCATAGTTCATCCAATTTCGGTAAGAATTGACATAGAAATCAGCAATTTCTTTTGATCCTTTTGATGCGGATACTGCTCCGTGAAACGAAATAATATTCCAATGTGCAATATTGGGATTGGTATTGATTATCTCGTGAATCTTTTGCACACCACGTCCCTGTCTTCCCTTTCCATCGCTGTAGATATACTGCTGGCTTGTCTGACGCACATCATCTACACCACCGTTATTTCCCTCAAAAACAAAAAACAGGTTCCCCTTCATTGTAAAGGTGTTGGCCTGCCCGTTATTTGTGACCTCCCTGCTACTATCCCAGCGGTGCTCATAGTAAATATCATTGTTCTCTCCTAGAGAAATAACATTACCTGTCTCTGCAGCTTTCATCCCAACTGCATGTGCTGCAAGGACATTATGACTCTCTCCTATAACGATATATCCTTCCTCATGATAGATACCATCACTCTCAAATACTGTCATGGCGTTTACTGAAATTGGTTGCATCACGGTAGCCAATACCATAAGCAACGCTAATATGATTGTTTTTATTTTCTTTTTTGGCATGATAATACAATCTCTCTTTCTTAATACAATCTCCCTCCTAATATATAAGTGTAGGATTTCAGTACCCAACAACCAGTTGGGACTTAAT
>ERZ778510.205-NODE-205-length-56172-cov-12.089492_pt1 | contig 56172 bp, 46 predicted proteins | sample MGYA00510348_ERZ778510 | MGnify/ENA primary metagenome ERZ778510 (study PRJEB29527, sample SAMN07138969) | mouse gut metagenome | material: feces | host: mouse | place: China:Nanjing | collected 2016-01-25 ... | reverse complement strand
TTGATTGCATAAAAGTTTACGGTTTGTGGTAAACTTTTTTCAGGACGGGACACAACTCATGCAACTCAAGCAATTCATTATCAATTTATTTCAAAATAACCATTCCCCTGTTTTGGGGCATCGTATTTTAACAAAATCATGAAATTCAAGCAATTATGCTCCACAAAAGAATGGGAGGGCACTTTAAGATAGACCGGGATTTTGACCCGGGCCTGGTTCTATTCCAGGTCTCACCCATCTCAGTCCTCTTCCCGGATATGGCACAAATTGGCATGAAAGTCAATTTGCATTGAGCCAGTACCATTTTATACCTAACCTAACCTATCCATTTATCAGAAAACGGTTTAAGAAAGGCGCCAGATTTTTACCGAATGCTCCCCAAAAGAAAAACGGTAAAAAAATCGCACGATATTTTTACCGTTTTTCTCATTATAGCTTGCCATCCTTTGCATGAAACAATTTCACAAGACATCACGCACATAACGAGAGCAAGCGATTGACAATAAGCTCATTTCAGAAAAGCGATGCTCCTGAAACGGGGAATCGACATCTAATAAAACACTGGACATCATGACATTGTGCTCCACTGCCGACGGACGGTCCTGCAAACCTTGTGACTTACGGCCCTTTATGCTAACTTTGCGGCAATAACGAGCCGCAACATGAGAACAGAAATCATAACTTCAGCACAGAATCCCAAGATAAAGGAGCTTCTGACGCTTCAGGAAAAGTCAAGGGCACGCAGGGAAAAAGGCCTGTTTGCCGTAGAGGGAAGACGGGAGACAGTACATTGCATCAATGCCGGGTACAGGGTAAGCACATTGTTCGTATGCATGGACATCATCAGTCAGGACGATCTGAACGCCATACTGGATACAGTCATCTGGTCACAAAGCGGCAACGGACAAAGGAATCTAATCCAGCTTCCTGCGCACCTGTACGACAAGGTTGCATACCGTGGAGGCACGGAAGGCATAATCGCAGTGATGGAATGGAATTCCAGGACACTGGACTCGCTCCATCTGCATGAGGACCCTCTGATTGTCGTGCTGGAAAGCGTAGAAAAACCGGGCAACCTCGGAGCTGTGCTCAGAAGCGCAGATGCCTCAGGGGCCGATGCCGTCATAATATGCGAGCCGCTGACCGACCTGTACAATCCAAATCTCATACGTTCCAGCATAGGAGCTTCATTCACAGTGCCGACAGTAGCCGTAACATCTGAGGAGGCCATCGGATGGCTCAAGGACAAAGGCATAAAAATCTATACGGCACAGCTGCAGGACTCCAGATGGTACTACGACACGGACATGACAGGAGGCACTGCCATTGTCATGGGCACCGAATCAACGGGTCTGACTGACATATGGCGCAAAGCAGCCGACGCACACATCAAAATCCCCATGCTCGGCCGGCTCGACTCCCTTAACGTTTCCGTCTCTGCCGCGATTCTGCTTTTCGAAGCTGTCAGACAACGCAATGCCGGCAAATGACCTGTCTAAACCACACAATACGAAATCTCCACGTGAATAATAAATAAGCCGACAAAACCACCCACTACATCAATAGGCATCCATGAAAAAATTCGGACTCATAGGGCACCCTATCGCCCACTCGCAAAGCCCGGCCCTTTTCAAGGCAGGATATGGCGGAAAATACGCATACGATCTGATTGAGGGTGAAATCTTTGAAGCATCTTACCAAAATTTCCTGGACAGCTATGACGGCATCAATGTAACAGCACCGTTCAAAGAAAAAGCTTTTGCAAAAGCGGACATTCTTTCTGAAGAATGTAAACTTGCCGGTGCCGCCAACATACTGGTGAAAACTCCGGAGGGAAAAGTCAAGGCACACAACTCCGACTACCTCGGCATACGGAAATGGCTCGAAGACGAAGCCGTTCCCAGAGTACGCCAGACCGCATCAGAGCCGAAGGTGCTTATAGCAGGCTGCGGAGGAGCAGGAAAGGCGGCAGCATTTGCATCCGCATCACTGGGACTGAAGACCGTCCTCATGAACCGGGACATGGCAAAGGCGAGAATACTGGCAGAAAAATCACCGGAGCTGTTCACGGCAAGACCGCTAAGTGATTTCGCGGAATGCTTTTCGGAATGCGGCATAATCATATATGCAATCCCGACGTCCATTCCGGAACTGGAACAAATGCATCGGCACACAGCCGGAAACGACAAAACAGGAAACTTCGAGACCAGGAACACGAACTGCAGCCCAAAAATCATAATGGAAGCCAACTACAGGAATCCTGCATTCGGGCAGCAATCAATGGACAATCTGAAAAAGACCTGGCCAGGAATCACTTACGCCACAGGCAAGGAATGGCTCCTTTACCAAGCCCTGACCGGATACGAAATTTTAACCGGAGAAAAGCCCGATTTGGCCCAGATGCATACTTGTTTGTAAGAAATTATCACTATCTTGCAGAGTTTTTGTGAAGTCACTCAAAAAACACAAACGATTATGATAAACAAAGCGATATTGATAGGCAACGTGGGTCAGGATCCGGAAATCCGCTATACCGGAGACGCTTCCAACGGAACCAAAGTGGCGACATTAAGGCTTGCCACCACTGAAAGATACAAGGACAGGAACGGCAACCTCCAGGAACATACTGAATGGCATAACATTGTGGTATGGAGAAATACAGCCGATGTCGTCGAAAAATATGTCAAGAAAGGCACCCAGCTTTATATCGAGGGACGTATCCGCACAAGATCATGGGATGACCAGAACGGCAACAAGAAATACACCACAGAAATAGTGGCGGACACGCTGCAGCTTCTCGGAAGGAAGTCTGACAACCAGTCAGCAGGCCAGTACGGCCAAAACACGGCAGGTGGATACCAGCAGAGGCCTCAGGAAGCGCAGCAGGTTTATGGCCAGCAGGGAGGCTACCAGGGACAGCCACAGCCAGGATATGCCCCGGCAGCACAGGCACAGAAACCGGCCGCACCGCAGAACATCGCGGATGACATGCCGGACGATGACCTTCCGTTCTGATTCCTTATATAGACAAGAACTTAAAACTGTTTCCAATACATAGTCATGAAATTAGATGTTGTACTCGGCCTCCAGTGGGGCGACGAAGGCAAAGGTAAAATTGTGGACGTACTTGCAGGAAACTATCCTGTAGTAGCACGTTTCCAGGGCGGCCCGAACGCAGGCCACTCACTTCATTTTGAGGGAAAGAGCTTCGTGCTGAGGTCTGTTCCTTCCGGAATATTCAGAAAAGACGCCCAGAACATCGTCGGAAACGGCGTTGTCCTTGACCCTATCACATTCAGGGGAGAATGCGAGAATATCGCAAAGACAGGTGTTCCTGTAACTGAGCGCATTGTCATTTCCAAGAAGGCGCACCTCATCCTGCCGACACACAGGCTTCTTGACGCGGCAAACGAGGCTGCGATGGGAAAAGGCAAGATAGGCTCAACACTCAAGGGAATCGGACCGACTTACACAGACAAGATAAGCCGCAACGGACTTCGTGTAGGAGACATCCTCGCAGCGGACTTTCCGGAAAGATATGCCCGTCTCAAGGACAGGCACACCAAGCAGCTGGGCCAGATGGGATTCGAATGCAACCCTGATGCTGAGGAGGCGGCTTTCTTTGAGGCTGTCGAATATCTCAAGCAGTTCAAACTCGTTGACTGCGAGTATTATATCAATGACATTCTCAAGACACAGAGCGTGCTTGCAGAGGGTGCCCAGGGCTCGATGCTTGACATCGACTACGGCTCATATCCTTTCGTAACCTCTTCCACCACATCATGTGCGGGAGCATGCGTAGGACTCGGAGTAAGTCCTCACAACATAGGCCACGTATATGGCATCTTCAAAGCATACTGCACACGCGTAGGAAGCGGTCCGTTCCCGACGGAACTGTTTGACGAGACCGGAGAAAAACTGCGCAAGATAGGCAATGAGTTCGGTGCAGTGACAGGCAGACCGCGCCGCTGCGGATGGCTTGACCTCGTGGCACTCAAATATGCCGTAATGATAAGCGGAGTCACTGACCTCATCATGATGAAATCAGACTGCCTCGACAGCTTTGAAACAATCAAGGTCTGCACCTCATACATTGTTGACGGACAGCCTTCAGACCAGTGGCCGTTTGACACTTATGCTGACATCCAGCCGGTTTATCAGGAATTCAAGGGATGGAACACTGACCTGACAGGATGCAGAAACGAAAGTGAGCTTCCGGCAGAGTTCCGCGACTATATCGCATTCATGGAAAACTATCTCGGAGTTCCAATCAAAATCATCTCACTCGGACCTGACCGTGATGCTACAATCATGAGATAAACATAAGGTTCAACATATGAATACAGGGCAGCTGAAACACTGACAGCTGCCCTGTATTCATTTAGCGCCCAAGCCCGAAGCCTGCCGGCACTTTATCTTCCTCCAAAATACCGGCAAGCATCTCCTACGCCATACACTGAAGATTATTGATTCGCCTGAAGATCTAAAAATCATTCCAAAGAAACACGGATGCAAACAAAAAAGGGACAAGCCATTACAGCCTGTCCCCTTTTCATCATATGTATGCAGTCCGCTAAAGGTCTGCAAGATTCTTCTGCATGTCGGCAGCCGGAGCAACCAGAATCTCCTGGAACTCTTTCTGGCCTGTACCGGCCGGAATCGGATGTCCGCAGATGACATTCTCCTTAAGACCTTCGAGAGTATCGACACGGCCTCTGATGGCAGCCTCGCTGAGCACCTTGGTAGTCTCCTGGAATGAAGCAGCCGAAATGAAGCTGTTTGTCTTGAGGGCAGCCCTTGTGATACCCTGAAGCACCTGACTTGCAGTGGCAGGCTTAGCCTCACGCAGCACCATCATATTGAGTCCCTGACGCTCAAGAGAAGAGTTTTCGCTTCTCATCTCACGTGCAGTGATGATGTCGCCTTCCTCATATGTCTGGGAATCACCAGGGTTCATGACATAGAACTTGCCGTATATTGCATCATTCGTATCCATGAATACCCACTTGTCCACAAGCTCTTCCTGCAGGAATTCGGTATCACCCGGGTCATTGATCTGTACCTTCCTCATCATCTGGCGTACAATGATTTCGAAGTGCTTGTCATTGATTTTCACACCCTGGAGACGGTAAACCTCCTGGATTTCATTGACAATATACTCCTGAACCTTGATAGGGCCGAGGATGCTGAGTATGTCGGTAGGTGAAACCGCACCGTCTGAAAGCCTTGTTCCGGCTTTCACGTAGTCGTTCTCCTGCACAAGAATCTGCTTGGTAAGAGGAACGAGATAGTGCTTCTCGACACCGGTCTTGTTCTTGACGATAATCTCCCTGTTACCCCTCTTGATCTTGCCCATTGAAACCTCTCCGTTGATTTCGGAAACGATTGCAGGGTTTGAAGGATTACGCGCTTCGAAAAGCTCTGTAACTCGAGGGAGACCTCCGGTGATATCGCTTGACTTACCGATGGCACGAGGAATCTTGATGATTATGTCTCCGACCTTCACATCATCGCCGTCGCTGACCATGACATGGGCACCGACAGGAAGGTTGTACTGCTTCTTGCTCTCGCCGTTCTCGTCAACGATATGGATTGAAGGGTTCTTTGACCTGTCACGTGACTCTATGATGACCTTGTCCCTGTTGAGAGAGTACTCGTCAGCCATTTCCTCACGGAAAGTCACTCCGTCAATCATGCTGTCGAAACGCACCTTACCGGCAGTCTCGATGATGGTAATGGCGTTATATGCATCCCATTCGCAGATGAGGTCGCCCTTGGATACTGAATCTCCGTCATTCTTGTAAAGAACAGCACCATAAGGTATGTCATACTGTGAGAATGTTATGCCGGTGTTCTCGTCAACGATGCGCACCTCAGTAGTACGGCTGACAACGACGTTCTGTGAACCCTCGTCAGACACTCTTTCGATTGTCCTGAGCTCCTCGAACTCGAGCTTACCGTTATATTTTGAAGTGATGGAGCTTTCAGCTGCAGTACTTGACGCCGTACCTCCGACGTGGAATGTACGGAGCGTAAGCTGTGTACCAGGCTCACCGATTGACTGTGCGGCGATGACACCAACGACTTCACCTTTCTCAACCATCCTTCCTGAAGCGAGGTTGCGGCCGTAGCACTTTGCGCAGACACCCTTGCGTGACTCGCAAGTGAGCACTGAACGGATTTCTACCTGCTCGATAGGAAGCGACTCGATAAGATTTGCGATGTCCTCAGTGATTTCCTCTCCTGCAGGAATGATAAGCTCACCTGTAAGAGGGTTGAACACGTCATGCACTGAAGTACGACCGAGAATCCTCTCACCGAGAGACTCGACAACTTCATCCTTGCTCTTTATCGCAGTAGCGATAAGACCTCTGAGCGTACCGCAGTCCTCCTCGTTGATGATTACGTCATGCGACACATCGACAAGACGGCGTGTAAGGTAACCGGCATCGGCAGTCTTCAAGGCCGTATCGGCAAGACCCTTACGCGCACCGTGCGTAGAGATGAAGTACTCGAGCACCGACATTCCCTCCTTAAGGTTGGAGATAATCGGGTTCTCGATAATCTCGGCTCCCTGTCCTCCGGACTTCTGAGGCTTCGCCATAAGTCCACGCATACCGCAAAGCTGCTTGATCTGCGCTGTCGAACCACGGGCTCCGGAATCCAGCATCATATATACAGGGTTGAATCCCTGCTGGTCGCTCGAAATCTGCTTCTCGACAATCTTGGTTATCTCGTTGTCGATTGATGACCAGAGGTCGATCACCTTGTTATAACGCTCGTTGTTCGTGATGAAACCCATTGAGAAGTTTGCCTTGATAGACTCAACGGTATTGTATCCGTTGTCGATAAGGGACTTCTTCTCCTCAGGGATAATCACATCTCCAAGGTTGAATGACAGACCTCCCTTGAAGGCCATTGTGTATCCGAGATCCTTGATGTCGTCAAGGAACTGCGCTGTACGGGCAACTCCCGTATATTTTATCACATTGGAAATAATCTTCCTGAGGGATTTCTTTCCGAGCACCTCATTGATGTAAGGAACCTCCTGAGGCACAAGCTGGTTCACGATAATCCTTCCCGGAGTCGTATGCACCATCTCGTAGCCTGCCTCCGGATTGGACTTGTCCTTAGGGAGACGCACACTGATGCCTGCATGAATGTCGATGGCTTTCTCATTGAGGGCTATGATAACCTCCTCTGGGCCATAGAAACTCATGTTCTCACCCTTGACTGCCGGCCTTTCCTTGGTAATGTAGTACAGACCGAGCACCATGTCCTGTGAAGGCACAGTGATAGGAGTACCGTTAGCTGGGTTGAGGATATTGTGCGAGCCGAGCATAAGGAGCTGGGCCTCGAGGATTGCTGCATTGCCAAGCGGAAGATGCACGGCCATCTGGTCACCGTCGAAGTCGGCGTTGAAGGCAGTACATGCAAGCGGATGGAGCTGGATTGCCTTACCCTCGATCATCTTAGGCTGGAAAGCCTGGATACCGAGCCTGTGCAGAGTAGGAGCACGGTTCAGCAGAACCGGATGTCCCTTCATCACATTCTCAAGGATATCCCAGATTACGGCATCCTTCCTGTCAACAATCTTCTTTGCAGACTTGACAGTCTTTACGATTCCGCGCTCAATGAGCTTCCTGATGATGAACGGCTTGTAAAGCTCGGCAGCCATAAACTTAGGCAGACCGCACTCGTGCATCTTAAGCTCAGGACCAACGACGATAACTGAACGTGCAGAATAATCGACACGTTTTCCGAGGAGGTTCTGACGGAAGCGTCCCTGCTTTCCCTTAAGTGAGTCTGAGAGGGACTTGAGTGTCCTGTTCGCCTCGCTCTTGACTGCATTTGACTTCTTTGAGTTGTCAAACAATGAATCGACAGCCTCCTGAAGCATACGCTTCTCATTCCTGAGAATCACCTCAGGAGCCTTGATTTCGATGAGCCTCTTGAGACGGTTGTTCCTTATGATAACCCTTCTGTAGAGGTCATTGAGGTCAGACGTAGCGAAACGTCCTCCGTCAAGCGGAACAAGCGGACGGAGATCCGGCGGAATGACAGGTATGACCTTCAGGATCATCCATTCAGGACGGTTGATTCCCTTGGACTCCTGGAACCACTTGACGATGCTCAGCCTCTTGAGGGCCTCTGCCCTTCTCTGCTGGGATGTCTCGCGGATCATCTTATGACGGAGCTCCTTTGCAAGAGCGTCGATATCTATCTCCTTGAGAAGTTCATATATGGCCTCAGCACCCATTCCGGCAACGAATTTATCCGGATCGTCCATAGGCATATTGTACTGCTCAGGCATCTGTGCAAGCAGGTCAAGATACTCGTCCTCAGAAAGAAGGTCGAGCTTCTGCAGTCCTGACGCACCAGGTCTTACGACAACATACTTCTCATAATAGATTACAGACTCCAGTTTCTTGGCAGCGATGCCAAGGAGAGCGGCAATCTTATTAGGAGCTGACTTGAAATACCAGATATGGGCTACAGGAACGGTGAGCTCGATATGTCCCATCCTTTCCCTGCGCACCTTCTTCTCTGTTACTTCAACTCCACAGCGGTCGCAAACGATGCCACGATAACGGATTCTCTTGTATTTGCCGCAATGGCACTCATAGTCCTTGGTCGGACCGAAGATCTTCTCGCAGAAGAGACCGTCCCTCTCAGGCTTATATGTCCTGTAGTTGACGGTTTCCGGCTTCAGGACCTCTCCTGAAGACCTGTCTTTGATGTCTTCAGGAGAAGCGAGAGCGATGCTGATTCTTTCGAAATTGCTTTTAACCTTGTTTTCTTTATTAAAAGTCGGCATATTTCTAAAATTTCAATTGTCAGTAATTAGTCCAAAGTCACTTTAAGACCAAGGCCCCTAAGTTCATGGAGCAGCACGTTGAGAGACTCAGGTATGCCAGGGTTTGGCATGAGGTCTCCCTTGACGATAGCCTCGTATGCTTTGGATCTTCCGGTAACGTCATCTGACTTGACGGTCAGGATTTCCTGGAGCACGTTTGATGCACCGAATGCCTCCAATGCCCAAACCTCCATCTCTCCGAAACGCTGTCCTCCGAACTGCGCCTTACCTCCAAGAGGCTGCTGGGTGATGAGTGAGTAAGGTCCGATTGAACGTGCGTGCATCTTGTCGTCAACCATGTGGCCGAGCTTGATCATGTAGATGACACCGACTGTAGCAGGCTGGTCGAACCAGTCACCGGTACCTCCGTCACGGAGATATGTCTTTCCGTATCTCGGCAGTCCGGCCTTGTCAGTGTATTCACAGATGTTGTCAAGGGTCGCACCGTCAAAGATAGGAGTGCTGAACTTGACGCCAAGCTCCTCACCGGCCCATCCGAGAACGGTCTCATAAATCTGACCGAGGTTCATACGTGAAGGCACACCGAGAGGGTTAAGCACAATGTCAACCGGAGTTCCGTCTGCAAGGAAAGGCATGTCCTCATCCCTTACGACCTTGGCGACGATACCCTTGTTACCGTGGCGTCCGGCCATCTTGTCACCGACCCTGATTTTCCTCTTCTTGGCCACATACACCTTCGCGAGCTGCATCACGCCGTTAGGAAGCTCATCACCGATTTTTATCTTGTCAAGAACCCTCTTGTTCCTTGCTGCCTCTTCCTTATGGGCGATGCAGTAGTTGTTGATGAGTTCCCTGATAAGCACGTTGGCATTCTTGTCTGCCGTCCACTTGCTTGAGTTCACGTTCTCATAGTCGATTGCCTTGAGGTCAGAAACAGTGATGTCCCTTCCCTTTGCAATAAGCTCCACTCCGTAAAGGTCGCTTATGCCGGCGCTCTTCTTGCCCTGTACGAGCACTGAAAGTTTCTCGATGAACCTTGCCCTGAGAGCCTCAGCCTTGGCTATGAACTCCTCCTCTGCCTTCTCAATCTTGGCCTTCTGGTCAGTCTTGACGCCTTTGCGTCCACTTTCCTTCGCAACCTTTGAATAAAGGGCAGTGTTGATTACAGTACCGCTGAGTGAAGGGGTAGCCTTGAGTGAAGCATCCTTCACATCGCCTGCCTTGTCACCGAAGATGGCCCTGAGGAGCTTCTCTTCCGGAGACGGGTCGCTCTCACCCTTTGGAGTAATCTTACCTATCATGATGTCACCCGGGTCGATATGGGCACCGATGCGGATGATACCGTTCTCATCCAGATCCCTTGTAGCGTCCTCGCTTACGTTAGGAATGTCTGAAGTGAGCTCCTCCATACCGCGCTTGGTGTCACGTACCTCGGTGATATACTCATCGACATGAACTGACGTAAGGATATCCCAGCGTATCATCCTCTCGGATATGACGATGGCATCCTCATAGTTGTATCCCTTCCATGGCATGAACGCCACTTTAAGGTTCCTTCCGAGAGCAAGCTCACCCTTCTGTGTGGCATAGCCCTCAGTCATTATCTGGCCAGGCTCGACAATCTCACCCTTGTGCACGATAGGCTTGAGGAGGATTGTAGTGCTCTGGTTGGTCCTTCTATATATAGGAAGACGATATACGGTAATGTCAGGAGAGAAGCTTACGAATTTCTCGTCATCGGTGCGGTCATACTTGACATGGATTTCCTTTGCATCCACATATACGACCTCACCCTTTCTCTCTGCCCTTACCTGTGTCCTTGAATCCAGACATACCCTCTCCTCAAGACCGGTACCGACAATCGGTGATTCCGGATTGAGAAGCGGAACTGCCTGGCGCATCATGTTCGCTCCCATGAGCGCACGGTGCGCGTCATCGTGCTCAAGGAAAGGAATGAGTGAAGCGGCCACTGACGCAATCTGGTTAGGAGCCACGTCCATATAATTCACCTCCTCCTTGGTCACTACAGGGAAGTCTGCGCCAAGACGGCACTGGATTCTGTCCTCAAGGATATTTCCGTCCTCGTCCATCTTCACCTTGGCAAGGGAAACCATCTGGTTCTCCTCCTCCTCGGCGCTCATGTACATCCATCCTTCTGAGCTCAGGTTCACCTTACCTGCCTCCACCTTGCGGTAAGGAGTCTCGATGAAACCGAGGTCATTGATTCTCGCATATACGCAAAGCGAAGAAATCAGACCGATGTTCGGTCCCTCAGGAGTCTCGATAGGACAAAGACGACCATAGTGAGTATAGTGCACGTCCCTGACCTCGAATCCTGCGCGGTCACGTGAAAGACCTCCCGGACCGAGTGCGGAAAGACGGCGCTTGTGCGTCATCTCCGACAGAGGGTTGGTCTGGTCCATGAACTGTGACAGCTGGCTTGTTCCGAAGAACGAGTTGATTACAGATGAGAGAGTCTTGGCATTGATGAGGTCAGTTGGTGCAAACTGCTCGCTGTCGCGCACATTCATCCTCTCCCTGATGGTACGTGCCATCCTTGAGAGTCCGACGCTGAACTGGTTTGCAAGCTGCTCGCCCACTGTCCTGATACGCCTGTTGCTCAAATGGTCGATGTCATCCACAACGGCCTTTGAGTTGATCATCTGAATCAGATACTTTATGATTTCGATGATATCTGTGTTGGTAAGCACCCTCGTGCTCTCGTCAATCGTGAGATTCAGCTTCTTGTTGAGCCTGTAACGTCCCACGTCACCGAGATCATACCTCTTTTCAGAGAAGAAGAGCTTGTCAATGACATCCCTTGCAGTAGCCTCATCAGGCGGTTCCGAGTTACGGAGCTGCTTATAGATGTAGTTGATGGCTTCTGTCTCTGTATTTGTCGGATCCTTCTGCAGAGTGTTGTAGATGATGGCATACTCATTCACATTAGCCTCATCCTTCTGTAGAAGAATGGTCTTGACATCAGTCTCGGAGAGCTTCTCGATGGTATCCTCGCTGAGGATCTCGCCACGCTCTACGATAGGCATTGTCCTCTCGACAGGAATAACCTCTCCGGTATCCTCATCGACAAAGTCCTCAATCCAGGTCTTGAGCACCTTTGCCGCGAGCTTGCGGCCCTCATTTGCCCTGAGGTTCTCCTCAGTTGCCTCAATCTCGTCAGCGAGACCGAATATGTCAATGATATCCTTGTCACCGTTGAAGCCGATGGCCCTCAAGAGAGTGGTGACAGGCAATTTCTTCTTACGGTCGATGTAAGCATACATGACATTGTTGATGTCAGTAGCGAACTCAATCCATGATCCCTTGAACGGGATTATCCTGGCAGAATAGAGCTTTGTTCCATTCGCATGAAGACTCTGTCCGAAGAATACGCCAGGAGACCTGTGGAGCTGTGATACGATGATTCGCTCAGAACCGTTGATTACGAAAGTTCCGCCAGGGGTCATGTACGGGATATTTCCCAAATACACGTCCTGGACAGTCGTGTCGAAATCCTCATGTTCAGAGTCACTGCATGAAAGGCGGAGTTTTGCCTTCAGAGGAACATTATATGTCAGTCCTCTCTCAAGACACTCATCAATCGAATACTGCGGAGGATCGATGAAATAATCGATAAACTCGAGTTTGTAGTTGTTCCTTGTGTCTTCGATCGGGAATATCTCCTGGAAAACCTGATAAAGACCCTCGCTGCGCCTGTTTTCCGGCGTGGTGTCAAGCTGGAAGAAGTCCTGGAATGACTTCAGCTGCACCTCCAGGAGGTCAGGATATTCAAGGAGAATTTTTGATGATGCGAATGAAATTCGCTGTTTGTTAGTCTTTTTTGACATCTTTCTGCCTTAGATATAGAGAAAAACTTTATTACGACAAAAAGGTTTAGAGCCTGTTTTGGCCCTAAACCTGACTCTGTTCCCACCTCGGGGACGGGGAGAAGTTATTTAATCTCAACTTCTGCTCCTGCCTCTTCGAGGGCAGCCTTGAGAGCTTCAGCCTCTGCCTTGGAAACCTTCTCCTTGACAGCTACCGGAGCCTTGTCAACGATGTCCTTAGACTCCTTGAGGCCGAGGCCAGTAGCCTCCTTAACAGCCTTAACTACTCCGAGCTTAGCTGCGCCTGCTGATTTGAGGATAACGTCGAACTCAGTCTGCTCTGCCTCTGCAGCTGCTGCAGGACCTGCAACTACTGCTACGGCTGCTGCTGCAGGCTCGATTCCGTACTCGTCTTTAAGGATCTGTGCAAGCTCCTGTACATCTTTTACAGTAAGGTTTACCAACTCTTCTGCAAGTGCTTTAATGTCTGCCATAATTGTATCTGTTTAAATTGTTTTTGTTTCTATGATTATTCTGCTGACGCCTCTTCTGACTTGTCATCATCCTTGTGCTCGAGAGCAGAAAGGACGTTGCGCATAGGAGACTGGAGGAGACCGATGATGTCACCGATGAGTTCCTCACGTGACTTGATGCCATGGAGAGCATCAAGCTGCTCGTTGCCGATGAAAGCCGGCCACTCCTGGATGTATGCACCCTTGAGAACAGGCTTCTCAGAACCTGACTCCCTGAATTTCTTGATGACCTTTGCAGGAGCGTTAGGAGCCTCAGTGTACATGATGGCTGTAGGGCCTTCAAGTACGCTGATGAGGTTCTTCATCTCCTCATTGTCAGAAGCCTCGATTGCCTTCTTGAGAAGGGTATTCTTGACCACGACGAGTTTTACGCCAGCCTCAAAGCAAGCCTTGCGGAGTGCATGGGTCTTACCGGCATTCAGCCCTGCGATGTCAGTTACGTAGAAGTTAGGAGTTGCCTCCAACTGTGCTGAAACCGCGTTAATAATATCGAGTTTTTCTTCTTTTCTCATAACGTTCTAATTTAACAGCACTGATTATTCTACTGATTTCACATCAACATGGATACCCGGGCTCATTGTAGAGCAGATGGAAACTGCCTTCATGTAAGTGCCCTTGAGAGTCTGAGGCTTCAGCTTGATAACCGCAGAGAGAAGCTCCTTAGCATTCTCATAAATCTGAACACCTGAGAATGATGCTTTTCCGATTGCAGCATGCACGATACCTGTCTTGTCAACCTTGAAGTCAATCTTACCGGCCTTTACCTCTTTAACGGCATTGCCGATTTCCATTGTAACTGTTCCGGTCTTAGGGTTAGGCATCAAGCCTCTCGGACCAAGGATACGGCCGATGATACCGACCTTAGCCATGACTGAAGGAGTACAGATAATGACGTCAACATCAGTCCAGCCACCTTTGATCTTGTCAATATATTCATCAAGACCTACATAGTCTGCACCTGCCTCCTTTGCCTCATTCTCCTTGTCAGGAGTACAGAGGACGAGGACTCTTGTCTGCTTACCTGTTCCGTGAGGAAGGGTAACGACACCGCGGACCATCTGGTTAGCCTTGCGCGGATCCACTCCGAGATTTATATGAAGCTCTACAGAAGCGTCAAATTTTGTGTAGGTGATTTCCTTCACAAGCTCACATGCCTCATCAAGCTTATACTCTTTGGCTGCATCGAACTTTGCGATGACAGCTTTCTGGTTCTTTGTAAGTTTACTCATGTCGCGTGTGAATTTTAAAGTTCAGGAAACTCTCCTTCTACCTTGATACCCATGCTCCTGGCTGTACCTGCCACCATAGTCATCGCTGACTTCAAAGTGAAACAGTTCATGTCCGGCATCTTGCTCTCTGCAATAGCCTTCACCTGGTCCCATGTGATTGTACCTACTTTCTTTCTGTTAGGCTCTGCTGAACCTGAAGAAATCTTGGCTGCTTCTTTAAGCTGAACGGCTACAGGCGGCTGCTTAACCTCAAAAGAGAATGACTTGTCGCTGTAAACGGTAATCACTACCGGCAATACCTTTCCTGCGCTTTCCTGCGTGCGTGCATTGAACTGCTTGCAGAAATCCATTATGTTCAAGCCCTTTGAACCGAGGGCAGGACCTACTGGAGGTGACGGATTGGCTGCACCGCCTTTAATCTGGAGTTTAATGAATCCAGTTACTTCTTTTGCCATAATTCTGATTATTCTTTAGTTACCTGTGTAAAGTTGAGTTCCAAAAGTGTCTTTCTGCCGAAGATCATAACCATGACCTTGAGTTTGCTACGGTCCTCCACAATCTCCTCTACTGTTCCGTCGAACCCGCTGAAAGGTCCGTCAGTAATCTTGACAGCATCTCCTACGTTATAGTCAACGACTGTCTCCGCTTCTGTAACGGCCATTTCATCCTGTTCTCCGAGAATCCTCTTGACTTCATCGTCACGGAGCGGAATCGGAAGCTTCTCCTCCTGGGACCTGCCTCCTTCCCTCTTGATGTCACGCTTCTCAGTAAGGAAACCTGACATATGCGGTACCTCGTTACGGATAATATACTGCAACTCTCCTGTCAGTTCCGCCTCAATAAGCACATAACCGGGATAGAAAAGTCTCTCAGTACAGATTCTTTTGCCATCGCGGATTCTATAAACTTTTTCTGTCGGAACAAGAACCTGTGAAACCAGGTCCTGAAGGCCACACCTCTCAATTTCCTTTTCGAGATACTCTTTGGCTTTTTTCTCTTTTCCGCCTGCCGCTCTCAGCACATACCATTTTTTACTGCTCTCGCCCATAAATCAAGGTATTATATTACAAAGTGTAAATTGCTGACATCAAGTGTCGGATACAGAAGTCTATTGCAAAGACCACTACAGCAAAAATCACAGACGCAACCATCACAACGATAGCTGAATTCTGCAATTTGTCCCAAGTGGGCCAAGAAACCTTCTTGGTCATCTCAGCATAAGACTCTTTCAGATAGTTGATAAACTTTCTCATCTTTACATTTAATGGACATCGCGAATTGGAAGCGTATGCGACATCTGTTAAACATTACCAAATCGTAACCTTTGATATTTTGCAGGGGAACCAGGATTCGAACCCAGACTAAAGGTTTTGGAGACCTCTGTACTACCCTTATACTATTCCCCTAAAAAAGTGGGTGTTCTTTTCAGGACACCCACCTGATATTCTGATTCAGAATTAGTCGATAAGCTTAGTTACCTGACCGGCACCTACTGTACGACCACCCTCGCGGATTGCGAACTGAAGTCCCTCGTTGATGGCAACTGGGTAGATAAGCTCTACTGTGATAGTCACGTTGTCACCAGGCATTACCATCTCTACACCCTCTGGAAGAGAAATCTCTCCTGTGATATCAAGAGTACGGATGAAGAACTGTGGACGGTAGTGGTTGTGGAATGGAGTATGACGGCCACCCTCGTCTTTCTTAAGAACGTAAATCTCAGCTACGAACTTCTGGTGAGGATGAATAGTACCTGGCTTAGCAAGTACCTGACCTCTCTTGATCTCCTTCTTGTCGATACCGCGGAGGAGGAGACCTACGTTGTCACCAGCCTCTCCCTGATCAAGGAGCTTGCGGAACATCTCGACACCTGTAACGACAGTCTTCTTAGGCTCTTCACCGAGACCTACGATCTCAACCTCATCACCTACGTGGATGATACCGGTCTCGATACGTCCAGTTGCTACAGTACCACGACCTGTGATAGAGAAGATGTCCTCGATTGGCATAAGGAATGGCTTCTCATTGTCACGTGGAGGAAGCGGAATGTACTCGTCAACAGCTGCCATAAGTTCCATAACCTTAGCCTCCCACTGTGGGTCACCGTTGAGTGCACCGAGTGCAGAACCACGGATTACCGGAGCGTTGTCACCGTCGAAGTTGTAGAATGAAAGGAGATCACGGAGCTCCATCTCTACGAGGTCAAGCATCTCAGGATCGTCAACAAGGTCAACCTTGTTCATGAAAACAACGATTCTTGGAACGTTCACCTGACGGGCGAGGAGGATGTGCTCACGAGTCTGAGGCATAGGACCGTCAGTTGCAGCACAAACAAGGATTGCACCGTCCATCTGAGCTGCACCAGTTACCATGTTCTTCACATAGTCGGCGTGGCCCGGGCAGTCAACGTGTGCATAGTGACGATTTGCAGTCTGGTACTCAACGTGAGCTGTGTTGATAGTGATACCACGCTCTTTCTCCTCTGGAGCATTGTCGATAGAGTCGAATGAACGAAGCTCTGAAAGACCAGCCTTTGCAAGCACTGTAGTGATTGCTGCAGTCAAAGTAGTCTTACCGTGGTCAACGTGGCCGATAGTACCGATGTTAACGTGCGGTTTGTCTCTTTTAAAGGTTTCTTTAGCCATAATTATATCTTTTTAGAGTATTATATACAAAAAAAGCAGAGCCGGTGGTGAGAATTGAACTCACGACCTCTTCCTTACCAAGGAAGCGCTCTACCCCTGAGCTACACTGGCGTAGTTTGAGCGGAAGACGAGGTTCGAACCCGCGACCCTTAGCTTGGAAGGCTAATGCTCTACCAACTGAGCTACTTCCGCAATTCTTGTGGAAAACACGCACCGGCCTTGGTATGCCGACACTTTCCGACAAAATGGTGGGAGAAGATGGATTCGAACCACCGAAGGTATAAACCAGCAGATTTACAGTCTGCCCCATTTGGCCACTCTGGTATTCTCCCTTTTTTTTCGCACATCTCCGGAAACCAAGACCCGAGGGCCAAACATTTCCAAGAAACCAGACACGAAAATTTTTCAATCTTTCTGACTGAAGAAAACTTCAAATCATCAAAAGAACTTTTGAGCCGATGGAGGGAGTCGAACCCACGACCCCGAGATTACAAATCACGTGCTCTAGCCAACTGAGCTACATCGGCAGTTTTTTTGCCCCGCTTGTCGGTTTGTTTCCGAAAGGGATTGCAAAGATAGACATTAATTTTTTATCTCCAAAATTTTCTGCTCTTTTTTTTGATTTTTTTCACTTTCTTCCATTATCACACGGATTATTTCCGGCAAAGAAAGGCCGCATTCCTGCCATAATTCCACCTGCGTCCCCTGGCTGACATACCTGTCCGGAATACCTATTGCCCTGACAGGCAAACGTTTGCATGATGCAGATACAAATTCCGCTACCGCACCGTGCAGTCCGCCGAGCACTGTACCGTCCTCTATCGTGACAATCCTGTCATGAGTGGCCAATATTCCATTCAAAAGTTCGCTGTCCAGCGGCTTCACATACCTTATATTATAGACAGACGGAGACCAGCCGTACTCTTCACGTATCTCAGCTGCCGCCTCAACAGCCCTGTTTACCACCGGACCGGCTGCAATCACAGCAATACGGCTTCCTTCAGCCACAAGTTCCCCCTTTCCTGTCTCGAGCAATGAAAACTCACGATTCCTCCACTCGGCTCCTTCACCATAGCCGCGCGGATACCTTATAATATAAGGGCCGGACTCATACTTGAGTGCCGAATACATCATATCCTTCAGCTCCGCCTCATCTTTAGGGGCCGCAATGACAGCCCCGGGTATGCTCCTGTATATGGCCATGTCATAGCATCCGTGATGTGTGGGGCCGTCCTCACCGACTATTCCGCTGCGGTCAAGGCAAAGCACGACCGGAAGTCCCTGGAGGGCCACATCATGTATAATCTGGTCATATGCCCTCTGAGAGAACGATGAGTATATGTTGCAGAACGGTCTCATGCCGCCTGCCGCCAGACCTGCAGAAAACGTGACTGCATGTTCTTCCTCGATTCCCACATCATAGAACCGTCCCGGCATTTCCTTGGAAAGCAGGTTCATGCCGCATCCGGATGCCATGGCGGGAGTAACGCCAACTACACGGCTGTCCATACGCGCCAATTCAAGCAGGACCTGCCCGAACACATCCTGATAACGGCTTGCACCCTTGCTGCTCTTTATCCTCTCCCCTGTCTCCGGATCAAACATTCCGGGAGCATGCCAGACCGTCTGGTCCGCCTCTGCCGGCGCATATCCTTTTCCTTTTTTTGTCAGCGTATGAAGAAGTATGGGACCGTCAAGGGCTTTCAGTTTCCTTAGAGTAGTTACCACCTGGCTTATGTCATTGCCGTCAACCGGTCCGAAATAACGGAATCCCATTGCCTCGAAAAGGTCACCTCCGCTTCTTCTGACAAGGGAAGACTTGGCGTTCACGACAAACCTCTGGAGCCCGCTGCGGAATTTCCCGTCTCCCAGTCCGTCCCAGACCCTCTTCTTCGCCTTGTTGTAGCGCGGGTCTGACGTTATGTGGAGGAGATATTCGTGCAAGGCGCCTATATTCCTGTCTATGGATATGTTATTGTCATTGAGAATCACAAGAAGGTCGGATTTCGCAGCCCCGGCATTGTTCATGCCCTCAAGCGCAAGACCTCCGGTAAGCGAACCGTCACCTATCAGGGCTACCGTCTTGTGCCCGAGCCCGAGCTGCTTGGACGCCTCAGCAAATCCGAGGGCGGCAGAGATTGAGGTTGAAGAATGTCCCGCACCGAATGCGTCATACTCGCTTTCCGCACGCTTGGGAAAACCGCTTATGCCGTCCCGCATCCTGTTCTTACGGAATGCCTCACGCCTGCCCGTGATTATTTTATGGGCATACGCCTGATGTCCCACGTCAAAAACGACCTTGTCCGAAGGCGTGTCATAGACATAATGCAGCCCCACGACAAGTTCCACAGCACCGAGGCTTGAACCCAGATGTCCGGGATTCACAGCACAGCACTCTATCATATATTCACGAAGCTCAGCACAAAGTTCCCTGAGCTGGTCCATGCTGAAATTCCTGATGTCGGCAGGCGACCCGACACTGTCAAGAAGATTATATGCCATAGTCCTGTTTTCTGAAGTGAAATTGCGCACGAAGATACGACTTTATTCCGAGTTTTGAAAAAAGTGTTTTGACTATTAGGGCAAAAACCCTTAACTTCGCAGGCCTTGCAAAAAAGATACAATAAAAACTATCAAAATATGACTGAAACTATCAAAAGATTCATGAACGACAGCGCAATAGCAAGATGGTCCGCCCTCGTGCTCATTGCGTCCATGATGTTCTTCGCCTACATGTTCGTTGACGTAATGTCACCCCTGAAATCCCTCGTGGAGCAATCAAGGAACTGGGACAGCACCGTGTTCGGCACGTATGCAGCCTCCGAATATATCCTGAACGTGTTCGGTTTCCTCATTATCGCTGGCATCATCCTCGACAAGATGGGCACGCGCTTCACAGGAATGCTCTCCGCATCGCTCATGGTGCTCGGAGCATCCATAAAATTCATCGGAATCACGGAATGGTTCCAGGCGACAGAGTTTAACGCATGGCTCGGCTCATGGTGGACAGCCCTTCCGGGAAGCGCGAAAATGGCATGCCTGGGCTTCATGATTTTCGGATGCGGATGCGAAATGGCCGGCACTACAGTATCAAAGGCCATCGCAAAATGGTTCCAGGGCAAGGAAATGGCTCTCGCTATGGGCCTTGAGATGGCGATTGCACGTCTTGGCGTATTCGCGGTGATGTGGATTTCCCCACTCATTTCAGCAAAGTTCGACCAGTCAATCGTGGCTCCGATAGGCTTCTGCACAGCCCTGCTTCTGATAGGACTCATCTGTTTCACGGTCTTCGTCATCATGGACAGGAAATTCGACTCGCAGCTGATAGCCGCAGGCAGGATGTCAGAGGAGAAGTCTGCGGAAGACGAGTTCCACATCAGCGACCTCGGCAAGATTTTCAGCAGCAAAATGTTCTGGATTGTAGCCCTGCTCTGCGTACTTTATTACAGCGCAATCTTCCCTTTCCAGAGGTATGCTACCAACTTCCTTGAGGTTACGCTCGCCATTGATGCAGAAAGCGCCGCACGTCTGTTCAGCTGTTTCCCTATCCTTGCCATGGCACTCACTCCGTTCCTCGGAGGCTTCCTCGATTTCAAGGGCAAAGGAGCGTCCATGCTGATGCTCGGAGCAATCATCATGGTGGTATGCCACCTGAGCTTCGCCTTCATACTGCCGATATTCCCTAAGCAGTGGTTCGCGCTACTTCTTGTTGTCGTTCTCGGCGTATCATTCTCGCTCGTGCCTGCCGCATTGTGGCCAAGTGTTCCTAAAATCATCGACGAGAAGATTCTCGGTTCGGCATATTGCCTTATCTTCTGGGTGCAGAACATAGGACTTTGCCTGGTTCCGCTTCTTATCGGCGTGACACTGCAGGCTACTGGAGGCTATCTTGTGCCGATGCTGATTTTCGCGTCATTCGGAGTGCTGGCGTTCTTCCTGACCTTCATGCTGAAGATAGAAGACAGGAAAAAAGGCTATGGACTTGAAGAACCGAATGTGAAGAAATAAGTTTCCCGGATTTAATGCCATTTTGATGAGCAGAATTTTCAAATCACTTAAAGAAAGCAAGAGCGCCTGCTGGCTGGCTCTTGCTTTTCTTGTTGTGCCGATGTTCGCGTCATATTTCTTTGACGACATGTTCTCTTCCCTCTCCCATCTGTTCAAGAATCCTGAACTGCTGGAGCTTGGCTGGGACTATGAGGACTACGGCTTCTATGCGGGAGGATATTCGTTCCTCTGCGTATGCGGCGGTCTTATCGTGTGCGGCATCCTGCTGGACATGTTCGGAGTGAGGGTTGTCGGCAGCGTTTTCGTCGGACTTATGATAATCGGAGCGGGCATTGTCACTTTTGCTATTTCCTCTCCGATGGCCCCGCGCACTTCGCTTGTAACGGCATATGTGGGATGCATGCTTTTCGGCCTCGGAAGCGAGATTGCCGGAGTAGCCGTGACAAGGTCCATAGCCAAATGGTTCAAAGGCAGGAATGTGGCCCTGGCAATGGGACTGCAGCTTTCAATAGCGCGCCTGGGAACTGCCGCTGCGCTCGTTTTGTCCCCTATGATTGTCGCAAGCAAAGCCGAGGGGGAGATTTATCTTCTCGGGGACACCAACAGGCCTGCCCTTCTCGGACTGGGGCTTCTGATGCTCGGAGGCATCCTTTGGGCTGCTTTTGTGGCAATGGACTCGAGATTTGACACTGAAACGGCCGCGGGAAAAAGTTGCGCGAGCGGAAAAGGAGAGAGGCTTATTGCCGAAAGCGGCACAAAAGAAATTCCAGAGGAGGACAAATTCAGGTTTTCCGACATATGGAAGGTGCTTTCGAATCCGCGCTTTCTGATGATTGCGCTTCTGTGCGTTTTCTTCTATTGTTGCGTGATACGCTTCAAGAAATTCGGAACTTCGATTCTGATTCCGCTGTTCGGGATGGAACTTGAAACCGCGACATGGATGCTTTCGATGATACCTTTCTTCACGATTGTGTTCACTCCGCTCTTCGGTGCGCTTGTGGACAGGACAGGCAAGGCCACCACTTGGATGATTACAGGTTCATTGCTGGTGCTGGCCTCACATCTGCTCATCACTTTTGCCCCGCAGGGAGTCGCGGCATACGGATATGTTGCCATAGCCCTTCTTGGAATAGGATATTCACTGGTCCCGTCCGCAATGTGGCCTTCTGTGCCGAAGATTGTGCCTGAGAAAAATCTCGGAACTGCCTTTTCGCTGATTTACTGGATACAGAACATGGGAATGATGATAGTGCCGATTTTCATAGGCAAGATTTTCAAGAACGGAATCACGGAAAGCGGCAACAGGATGCAGGAAGTGACGGCAGCCATCCATGCGGAATACATTTTCATTCTGATGGGAATTGTCGCAATCACAGTGGCTGTCCTGCTGTATTTTTCATCACGCCGTCATCCTGAGCTGAAGCTTGACGAGCCTGCCGCAAAGGCATAAGACAAAATCGCCTGTGGAGCACAAGCTCAAGTGAATCAACATGTTACAAAAATGCGATGCCCCTATTTCGGGGCATCGCATTTTTTGTAAAGCACTGAGTAGCAAGCTTATACAAATCACGAAAAATGCTACAATCTGTAGAAGGCACGGATGCGGAGGGCGGAGGTGCGCTCCTTGTATCCTTCATTTTGTGCTCCAGGAGAACTTTCAACATATTTAGGGAAACCGTCTGCCCCGATGTTTACCTTGGTAGCCCTGGCATGGTTATCTCCGTACGTGCCAGAGCCTGGGAGAAGGTTCCCTCCCCTATCTGCACTTGAAGCAGACCAATACAATTTTCCTTGAAAATCCTCAAATGTCAGATAATATTGGACCAAGGCCCTTTCCAGTTCCCTGATTCCTGGCATATACCAATGGGCATCAGATACAGTTCCGTCAGCATTGCGCTTGTTCTTTCCGTAGCAATAGTGGAAAGCAGAAGCCGGTTCCGAGTCATTGAAAAGCATTACATCGCTCATCGGAGCATCATCAGCACGGCCGATTGCCCACTCAGTCATTGCAAATGCACCTTGCGCATAATAGACCTGATGCTCATTATTGCCAGACTCCGGATTACTAAAACCAGTTCTATTATAAAGGGCAGAATAAGGCACACGCTCATTTATCAATCCCCAAGGCAGTCCTTCATAGAGTTCACCAGGCTGGAGATGCTGGTCGAGAGGGTCATTGTGTTCAAGATATTCCTCATAATATTCCATATAAGTGTCAATCGCGGCAGTAGGACTGCCTCCATTTCCCACCCAATCGCCTGACACATGCACAAGCCCGCGCTGCTCGATTTCGAGAGTTCGCTCACGGGTATCGACAACCGTTCCGTTTTCCTTGCGCTCGTATTTGATTCTGATTTCAGCGAAACGGTCCGGAATGTCCCCGGAAGCGTTCGGAGTCACATTCTCGTCAATATAGAAATATATGCGTGAACGAGAACCGCCGGAATAGACATCACCTCCGTCAACAATAAGAGTCTTGCTTGTAGCCACACGGGTAAACATATCCGTCGTAAAATATGGCTGTATCCCGGTGCCAGCAGCCCACTTTGCCGCATGCATCTCAGCACGGGGTATTACCCTCTCCATGCGTATCCAGTCAACGCCGTCCGGAATCGTCACAGTAACCGTTGATTCATGCCCCACAGGTTTCTGCTCCAGCTGGCCGGCATCCTCCGGTTCACGCAGCAGAAGCCAGACATCCATAGGCAGGGCAGATGCATGAGCATCAATTTTGCGCTCATTCACTACCGCAAGATAAAGAGGGTTGTCAGTGACCACATTGACACGCCCGTCATAGGTATAGACATTATCTGACGAATTGCGTACATAGTCAAGTCCACGGACAGATATGTTGTTCTTGTACTGCATATTGCGCTGGACCTCGAAATTGTTGACGGCATTCTTGCCCATGTAAACGGTGAACTGCGCATTGTATGTAAGGTTCTGGTGGGTGGTGTAGCTTCCCTTCAGAACCAGGGCTGAAGCACGGTCTTTCTTTGCGATGTTCGGTTTCCAGCGCTGCTTTTCTTCATCCGTCGTAATGCCTTCAGGATATTTCCACGTTCCGTCCGGCAGCTGCTCAACCTGTGAGTTCACGCCTTTAGGATTCGGAAGCTGGATATTCTCATAGGTATAATAGCTGAAATGAACGGGAGCGCTGTCCTTGTTTATTGTGACATTGACCGGCACTGTCAGTGAGGACTCGACCGGATAAGGAGTCACATTGTCCTCGTCCGCACCTGTAGGAGGCACAAGAGGAACCATTGTAGGCATGTTCATGATACCATATTCGCGTATTGTCATGACAGGAAGCTGGCCGTCGCGGCTCATCTGGTTCGGATTGAGCTGCACGGTTATATCGACCCTGGCCATCATCGCCTTCATGTTTACCGTAAGGTTGCCTGAAGTCTTCGCCAAATCGACATTGCCCACTGTGCCGGCCATAGGCATTCCGGCCTTAGGAAGGTGGTTAACGTCTGTGCCCTCCTCTGTCCTCAGCACCGGTGCATAGACCCAGCTCTCGAGGTCCGCGCGGTTTGTCACGGTAAAGTCAGACTTGACCCATTCCCCGTCCTGAAGCCTGCCGGTCTGTATATCACCGCCCGGAGTCCACTTGGTATTGAAATGGTCTCCCGAGATATTGGCTATAGCATAAATCTGCACTCCGCTCATCTGCGTGAATACCTCATCCTTGATTGTAAGGACATTGGTGGTCAGTTTCTGATATGGATGAAAATTCTGGTCACCGGCCTTAGGCTCAAGAAACTCGCCGGTAGCCTCATCGAAAAAGAACAGATGCAAGGTGCGCACGGCCTTTTCCTCCTGCGTCTTGTTGTCTGCTCTTGTAGCAGGAGCGAGCGGATCGTGAAACTGGGGCAGCATGTCAAGACACTCCGCCTTTATTGTAACGGAACTCCCGTCATGGACCTGAATGTCATCAAGAGAACCGATGCATGACACTGCCGAAAAAGAAATCGCGGCAGCCAAGGCAACATAACCCCAAAAATTCAACATTGATATTTTCATCTTATCTGTATTCAATATTTATAATCTCACTTTAACAAAAGCGGCAAGGCCGCATCAGCATGACTGCCGATTAATTGATGATAATGCCATTGTCAGATCCGTCTCCCCAAGAATCGGTATCCGCCTGGAAAATAAGCACGAAACGGTCACCTACAAAATTAAGGTTTGCGGTGTAGCGCGTACTCTGCGCCGGCCTGTATGAGAGATGGAAGTCCGGTATAACAGCCGTTTTGACATCAGCATCACCGGCATAACGGTATCGGATTGTTATGGTCTTCTTGTCACCGAGGGAATATATCGGATTATCAGGACGGTCTGCCGTTGAAGGGTCTGCATCAAGATTCGGAAGCAGAAGCACCGTAGTGCCTTCTGGATTTGTGTCCGAGACTCCGAGATACGGAGAAGATGCCCCGGAAGGACAAGTCTGCGAAGTTCCGTCAGCGATAAGTGAGAAATATCCGCTGAATGACTTCTGCCCAAGAGCAGTTGCCGTCTGTTTTACTTTAGTAGTCGTGAAGTCGAAAGTAGCCTCACTATAGAACTGACCGCTCAGGCGCGCGGACTCTATAATAAGGTCCTCGTCAGAATAATTGTTTACACGGAAACGCAGGCCGGTCATTATATGATAGAAATTAAGGGGAACGGCGCCGTTTGCACGTATATGGTCGAAACGTGCGGCCAGCATCGCATCCGGAATTTCAGCATGGTCCCTCGGAGTGTCCATGTCACCGCCTGACCAGGGCATGCTGAAAGAAAGCACAGGCACACCTACGGCATCTGCAGTCCTCATATTCATCGTGAAACAGTCCACAGGGTAGTGCGCAAGGAATGAATACCTGAACTGCGAGACCTGGGCACCTTCCGGAACCCCATTGAAGCCGGCTGTGTACCACTCTTTCAGACTGCCGTTGCCATACGAGGTAACGACACCGCTGCATGTGACATCCGTTTCATAGAAAATGTCGGCCTTTATCCTCTGTGACTTGGTATTCCATGGAGAAGACGCGGCCGCATAATCATTTTCGCTGCCATTTACCATGTCCGGAATGCAGTAGCCGAACACCCTGAACATGCCGCCGTCCGGAAATGAATTATGCAATACAGACTTTGTGTCAGGCCCTCCGGCCATCTCCACGCCCTGCATCATGACTCCCGGCAAGCCGAATGTCACATAGCGTACCGGGTCCGGCTTGATGTCCATCCCGTCTTTGCCTCCGGTGCACGACATCAGCATACTGCAGCAGAGCAATACGGATGTCATTCTTCTCATTTGTGTATATTTTGTCATCGCTGCCATCTTTATTGGATTATATAGTTTCCTCCGTCCTGGTCTATCCATTCCGTTACCGTCGGCTTGTCGAAAACGATAAAGTCAGTGTCTCCTATATTGAATCTGTAACGGTATGTCGAGCCGGCTTTCCATGCCTTGAAAGAAGCCCCGATTGAAGATATGTCAGTACGTACAGTGCGCAAGGCCGTGTTGCCGGAGGTATATCTGTACTGGATTTCAAAAATTGTCCCAGTCTGGATGTCCTGGGGAATCATAAGTACCTCGCTGCCCTGCGGAAATACAGACACATATTTTGATGTCAGGCTCAGAACCTGCGAAGTAGAGGCATAAGGGTTTGGGGCTGTCGATTTCTCCCCTCCGGTCACGTCCCAGGTGCCTGCAGGAGACGGAGCTGATGTCCATGAGCCTGTTGCAGTTGCTCCGTAAAGCTTGGCGGAGACTATTTCCACCTCCCTGTCAACTGACGGGTCAACTGCACCCTCAAAGAGTACATATGCAAGTATATGATTAAAATCGAATGCTACGGCAGGCATTTTTCCGCGGACCGCCGCAATAGGGCCGGAAGCCGCATAAAGGATGTCATGGCCGCTGCGCCCGTCATAGCTGCTGATGGAAAGCACTGCATTGTCAGGATTTCCATGGGGATGGTCTTCATCCTGGGCATATGAATAGCTTACCATACCTGGAAATGCCGCGAGCACTGCCGGATGGAGAGCGCGGAAATTGTAGCGGAAGCCCGGAAGCCAGTAACGCGTATCGTCATAAGACCATTTCGAGCCTGTTTTGGTTACTTTAGTGCCGCTGAAGACGTCAACAGGGATGAAGTTCCTGTCGGATGACGAATGATAAGTGCCCCATACATTGAAAACTGTCCCTTCGTTTTCAAAAGAGTCATTTGTCACAATGGAACGTGTCATTACTTCGGATTTGCCGAACTGCATCGGGGAGAGGTCATCCCCTCCGTCCTGGACCATGGTCTTGACACAGCCCGACAAAAGGACTGCGCCAAACAGCGCTAAGGAATATTTGAGACTGAATCCCATAATTGTCATTTTATTCTGTTTTATTGGCAGCCTGCGGGAAACCCAATCCCCGCAAGCCGTAAATCAGGGCTATGCCTGTTCGGAATTATTCCTCAGCCGTAACTTCAGAACCGAAATTAAATTCGACATTGTCTGTTCCTGTAGCCCAGCCGCCTTCAAGGTCCATGTCATCACTTGTAGTGAATTCAATCTTCTCAAGACCGGCCTCCTTACCTGTGAGCGTAACATTATAGCTGTATGCAGTACCTTTTGCCCAAGTCGGCTTGAATGCTCCGTAGTTCACTTTCTGAGAAACGACAGCACCATTTTCATTAATAATCGTCAGCTGGAAATAAAGGCGCACGTTCGGCTGCGTATAGGCAAATGGGAGCACATAGATGTCCTGTGTAGCGACAGATTGCGTACGTTCAAGTTCCTTATCCGTATCAGCCTCAGCAAAAGTTGCGGAAATCTTAAGCATTTGCTCAGCCACCTCTGTCTCTACGGAACGTTTCTGGTTTGTCCATTCACCTGTAGAGGCAGTGAATGTACCCTTATCCCTGAAATTGCGGACTTCGACCTGATTGACCTTTACCTTATAGCCTTCAGGAAAATCACTTGTGAACTTGAAACGTATCTTTGAAAGGATATGCTTGAAATCAAAGGCAACCTTGTCATTTCCTGATTCTTTTCCTGTGATATTTGGCGCAGAGGCAAAAACAAGGTCTTTCTGGTTTTCAGACGCTGCATCGACTGTGTAATCTTCAAGGGTCAGTTCAGCTGCGTTAAAGCGGCTTGTACCCGTCTTTCCATTTTCCTTGCTGTAAGCATAGAAAGTGTATGTGGCATCTTTGATCCAATAGCGGGCATCACCTGAATATGTCCAGTCAGTACCGTTCTTGGTTACAGCGATATCGTTGAAAACCTGTGTCGGAGTCGTACTGGTCGCAGTGGTGTAAGAGCCGAAAACATTGAACTGGCTGAAATTGTCGTTAGAGAGAGCACGGGTGTTCTTGTTCACATGAGAGGTGAAGGACACCTGTTTTGAAGCCTGGGCGACACCATAGTCGATGTCTTTGGTGGTTGTGCAGGCCGCCATTGCAAGGGCAGCCGCGGCCAAAATGATTAATGACTTTTTCATTACGTTGAAATTAAAGTTGTTATTGTAATTATAGTTATTGCACTATAGGAAGATCGATGTCCTCATATTCCCCCCAATCGCTGACATTCACGTCAAAGCCGGAACCATTGGATATGTCCTCATCTCCCAATTCGATTCCGCCGACATCTATGACTCCTCCCCTCGGCTGGTCCGCCATCTGGTCAGTGACATCAAAGTTGAAGCTTATCATGCGGCCGTTCCTGAGAAGAATCTCAAGATTGAGCGTATAGCGTCCCTCTCCCTCACGTCCGGCTGCACGTCCGTAATATTTGTCAGGAAAGCCGGCAATGCCGAACGAGCGCACATCCGCCTCAGCTCCCCACTCCTTGACAACGCAGTCGAAAAGGATAGTGGCCGTAGCCTCGGAAGTGGAGCCGTCACGCAGCATCACTGATTCAGCCATTCCAGCCAGGGCGCCACGGGCAAGCGAGACATACTCGGCTCCCTTGTCAATCCCGAATCGCACAAGATAGGTATAGACAAGAGGACGCATGGTGACATCAGCATTATGGCATTCATGCAGCTGAACCTCCGGAATGTCCTGGATGAAAGCTCCATAAAGCACATCCGGCGGATTGATGGTGCGCTCTCCCTCATGCAGTTCCTTAAGGGAAGAACGTGTCCTTGTCGTTGTTGACGCCTTGGCCGAAGGTGCGGAAGCCAAGTCGTCAAAAACGATATAGCGGGTATCATTATTATAAAGCAGAAGCGAATGCCTGCCCTCGTTTATCATGAACTCACCGCCCTCAGGACCAAAGAAAGTCTTTGAACTTTCCTTGCCGTCTTCATAAAGAAGCATTGTCATTCCCTCCGGAATACCAGGAAGAAACTCAGAGTATTCATGTTCCCAACGGGCTGCATCCCAGCTGAGAACCCATTTGCGACCATAGTCGCGTTCCCAAACACTTTCCCATGCAGCATTGACATTGACTGCACGGTAATGATTATAACACAATTCCTTACGACACCCTGCAAGAAACATCGGCAATGAAACGGCAATAACCGCTCCTGCCGCAAGCCTATTTATAAGAGTACCGTGTTTCATTTTGCACCTCCTTTCTTTTTGCCCGACATATCCGCGAAACGCCATACGAGAGAAAATTTCAGTTTGAGAGGCCCGACATAGTTCATGCTCCTTGTACGCTGATAGACATAGTGATTGTCAACAGGTTCATACTCTTCATACTTGGTGTACATATAGCCGGCCCCGATTTCAGCATCGAAAGAAAGGCTACGGGCAATAGGCCACATGAAGCCATATGTCAGCCCGGCAAAACCAGCCTCTCCCCTATATCCTGTACGCTTGTTTTCAAGGTCATATAATCCGCCGCCGGCCATCAGTCCCATATAATGGCCATGCCATGGCTTGAAAGTCTTGAACCACCAGCGGCATTCGGGACTTATTATCAATGCCTGGTAATACTGGTGCTTCTGCGCATTTTTCCACCAGGCCACATTTCCGTCCACGCTTACGCTCCAATGCTCATTTATAAGCCACTCAAACTCCAGGTTCGGCATAAGGGCGGCATCATACAGCAGATTGGTCTTGATGGCAAAACGATGGAAAGGCTCATTTCCCACAATTTCATCATGCCCGGTCCCGGCAGCATCCTGCATCACAGACGCTTCTTGCGCACCGGAAGTACCTGCCTCATTGTCCTGGCATTCAGAATGTGCACCATCAGCTTCGCCTGAAACCAGGGAATCCTCCACTCCGGAATTTCCGGACACAATGGCTGAGGTGTCCTCCTCATGCTCAGGCTCCACATAACCTGCCCCTTGCCTATGTCCTATTATTGTAGGAGGCGGATCTCCCCATGTACGGAACGAGACAGTACGGAGCTGAGGGAAAAAATTCCTGTACATATACCACCAGGCCTCCCCGTCCCCTATATAAAGGAGGGACTTGTTGGCATTTTCCGGCTGTATCCTGCCTGAGAGGACACCGGAAATCACTTTCAGGACTTTTTCCTTATGCGGCATTGAGGAGTTCATGGCCATTGAGCGCAAACCCGCCCAGTCAATCCCGTCGCCCCCGACAATGAGAACCGGTCCGTCTATGGCGGCATTTTCCATGATATAGCTGCGGAGACTTTCCGCCCTCCTTATGGAAAGCCTGTCGTTCAACTTCCATTCGCCTTCCGGAGAGGCTGCTCCGCGGATATGCAGAGTATCCTTGAAGTCAACCTCACGGATGAATTTCAGAAGACGCTCACCGTTTTTCTTGTAGGCAGGGTTGAAGCTTGAATACCCTTTCTCGAAATAGACCAATATCTCGAGGGAGTCTGTTTCCTTCACAGGAATCCTGCTGCCGTCATGCTCCTGTGCCGCCGCAGTCAATGATGCAGCCAGCAGACAAAAGCACACGGCAAGGCCTGCCATGTTTTTACATATGGTCAATATAAGTTTCATTTAATGATGATTTTGCCGGTATGATACAGGGTATGACAAAAAATTCCCGTTCTGCCGGCAGGGAAATCCCAGCCGTCAAAACGGGAATGTCAAATATTCCGTATTCTAATTTACTTAATCTTACCCCCCCCAAGACGCTATTTCCGCAGAGAGCAACCGCACATGCCACAGAAGCGGCATGAGTGTCCGTCATGATATTAGGGTTAAAATTCATTTATATGATGCAATTATGTGCCTGCAACCTATACGCAAAAATAAAGACAAACGGCATGAGATGCCGCATGTTTGTCATCTGTCTGATACGATATTAAATTAACACACACTGATTTTCTGCAAAAGTAGAAAGTTTTTCTTTTATAACAAATAAAATCTCCATTATTCGCAAGTTCAGCATGTGAGACACTGCTTAATGCTTTGCAAGAAAGCACTCTATCGTGTTCTCCATAAGGCAGCAGATGGTCATGGGACCGACTCCGCCCGGAACAGGTGTGATGACTGAGGCTTTCGGCTCCACTTCCGCGTAATCAACGTCACCGCAGAGTTTTCCGGTCTCTGCATCGCGGTTGACTCCCACGTCAATGACTACAGTACCTTCTGACACCATGTCGGCAGTGACGAATTTCGGACGGCCGATGGCCACAACAAGAATCTCGGCCTGACGCGTCAGCTCAGCAAGGTTCTCTGTGCGGCTGTGCGCAATTGTTACCGTAGCATTTTCATCCAGGAGCAGCTTGGCAACCGGAAGACCGACTATGTTGCTCCTGCCGATTACGACCGCGCGCTTGCCCTTTATCCCGACACCGGCAGCCTTGAGCATCTTTATTATGCCCTTAGGCGTGCATGGAAGCACACAATCCTCTTTCTGCCAAAGCGCCGCAACATTCAGAGGATGGAAACCGTCCACGTCTTTTGCCTTGGAAATGGTCTCTATCACCTTGGACTCGCTGATATGCTTTGGAAGCGGAAGCTGCACGAGGATGCCGTCAACAGAGTCATCTTCATTGAGTTCCCGTATAAGAGAGAGCAGCTCTTCTTCAGATATAGTCTCAGGTTTGCGTATGGTCGTGTTCTTTATTCCTACCGTTTCAGAAGCCTTGGCCTTTCCTGTCACATATGACACGCTGGCAGGATTGTCACCGACAAGGATTACTACAAGATGGGGCACACGTCCATATTTCTCAGGAAATTCTGCCACCTGAGCAGCCATATCGGCTTTGAGCTTGGCCGAAAGTTCTTTACCGCTTATTATTTTTGCCATAACTGGAATTTTATCATTTCACTTGTTCCTGTGCGGCACTAAAGCACGCGCCATCCGATGTCACGACGATAGAAGAGATTGCCGCATTTGACTTTTTCCACAGCGGCAAGGGCTATGTCATGTGCCTGGGCAAGAGTTTTTCCAGAGCCTACGACCATCAGCACGCGTCCTCCTGAAGTGACGGCATTGCCGTCCTTTGAAGACGTGCCCATGTGGTATATCCTTACGGAAGGATCTGCAAGCGCATCAGCAAGGCCTTCAATCACATAGCCTTTCTCATAGCTGCCGGGATAGCCTTTTGAAGCCATCACAAATCCCATGGTGACTTCCTCGGACCACTTCACCTCAGGCATAGGTGTGCCGTCTGCGACAGCCGAGAAAATGTCATAGATGTCCGATTCAAGACGCGGAAGCACAACCTCCGTCTCAGGATCTCCGAAACGGCAGTTGAACTCTATCACCTTGACTCCGGAAGGGGTCTTCATAAGGCCTCCGTAAAGTACGCCTTTGAACGGGCGGCCTTCAGCAATCATGGCAGCCGCTGTCGGTATCATGACATGTTCGAGAGAGTAGTCAATGTCTTCCTGAGTGATGATAGGGACAGGGGAATATGCTCCCATGCCTCCTGTATTCGGACCTTTGTCTCCCTCGTAGGCACGCTTGTGGTCCTGCGAAAGGGTCATGGGAGTAACCGAAGTGCCATCCACGAAGCACATGAACGAGAACTCCGGTCCTGTGAGAAACTCCTCGACAACGACCTTGCCCTTGCCGAACTTGTCATCAAGAAGCATGTCTTTCAAAGCCTCCTCAGCCTCTTCCATTGTCTCTGGAATGACAACTCCCTTGCCTGCTGCAAGGCCGTCATATTTGAGCACGACCGGCAACGAACCTGAACGCACATGCCCGAGAGCCTTTTCATAATCATCAAAAGTCTCGAATGAAGCCGTAGGGATGTCATATTTGGCCATGAGCCTCTTGGCGAAATCCTTGCTGGACTCGATTGCAGCAGCATCCTTTGACGGGCCGAATATCCTCAGGCCGGCCTCAGCAAAAGCATCAGCCACACCAGCCGCAAGAGCCACCTCCGGGCCGACTACCGTAAGGTCAACACCGTTTTCAAGGGCAAATGCCTTAAGTTCCTCAACCTGGGTTTCCTTCAATGGAACGCATTCAGCCTGCGCGGCGATTCCTGCATTTCCCGGTGCGCACCAGATTTTTCCTACTTTTGCGGAACGGCTGAGCGCATCCACTATGGCATGCTCACGTCCTCCGCCTCCAATGACCAAGACTTTCTTCATTTTATGTGCTGTTTTGATGATTCGGCGCGAATATACTAAAAGTCGAGAGCAGAGGCAAAGCTTGCTTTGACTATGCCGAGACGCATCAGTATATGTGCGCAAAGCGCAAATATACTAAAAGTCGAGAGCAGAAGCAAACATATATTAAAAACCCGGCAATTCCCGTCAGGCCATCTTCTGCCACTGTGGAAATTGCCGGTAAATGTCAAGGGCACAAGACCCGCGGCGCCATTACAAGCCGGATATGAAATCCGACATTTCTTTCTGGCGGGCCATTACACTTCTGAACAGCGCCATCTGGTTGCGTGTCCTTACGAGATTATGCTCAGGATAGGCCGTCTTATAATAAGTGTCGCCATTGATATAGTCCGTAAAGAAGCGGACCGCCTGCATGAACGGGAAAAGAGCAGCGGCATAAGGCAGATGTTCTTTCTCCACGGGAGTCAGAAAAGCGGACGCAGACTCTATATAGCCTTTGGTGAAAGCCCGGAATATGTCCATGTCAAACTCAACCTTTCCTATATCCGGGTCATCTTCCGCCACTGCGTTGGCTGCCGTGCGCAGAAAATCCCCATAATCGGAAAACACATAGCTCGGCATTACCGTGTCAAGGTCAATCACGCAAAGCACGCTGCCGTCTTTGTCAAACATCATGTTGTTGACCTTTGTGTCGCAGTGGCAGATACGCTTCGGAAGCACGCCCTCACGATGCAGACGCTCAGCCGTGCAGGCATATTCCATGTGGCGTTCCATTTCTTCCAGTATCGCACGGGCTTCTTCGGAGTCCATACGTCCGGCCGGATTTGCAGCGGCGGCCTCCCTCAACTGACGTGCACGCAGCTCCATATTATGGAAATCCGGTATCGTCTCCCCAAGAGTATCCGGGATGTCGGCAAGCATGGCCTCAAATTCACCGAAGGCCTTTCCCGCAAAATATGAATACTCCGGATTTACAGTATCTACGGTCACGGCGTCAGGAATGAAATGCGAGAGTCTCCAGTACGACTCCCCGTCATGCAGCCATGTCTGCTCCGAATCCTTGAGCGGGACAAAAGACAGGACCTTTCTGCCAAGGTCTCCCTCACCTGAAGACGACAGAAAGCCGCGTATATGCCTTGTGACGCATTCTATGTTATGCTGAAGCAGGGCGACGTCATTGAAAATGGCATGATTGATTTTCTGAAGGACATAGCCAGGCCCTTCATCGGTATTCACCTTGTATGTGTCATTTATAAGGCCGTTGCCCAATGGCACCACACCCGTAACATTCCCACGCAGGGCAAAACGGGACAGAATATTTGAAAAGTCTTTCATTATAATGCGTATGAGAATCCGTTTATGCGGTTCCACTCACCGCGTGTAAAGTCAGGAACTTCGACAGGTGCACTGCCGTTTTCAAGCGAGATTCTCGAAAGTTCGCTCACGCAGCACCATTCAGCCATGTCATATACGTCCATGTCGAGAGGAAGTCCGTTATGCAGGCAATATACAAGCCTGTAGTCCATTATGAAGTCCATGCCGCCATGGCCGCCTACTTTCTTTGCAAGAGCCTCAAGCTCAGGGGTGAGAATCGGGTTAGGATATCCGGCCTGCAATTCCTTCAGTTCAGTTCCCGTATAGACCTTCTCCGTGCCCAAATCATCATAGCTGCCTGTGCTTCCCGCATTTTCACGGAGGCAATATTGTCCGACAGGATATTTCCCGGCATATCCGTCCGTTCCGACAACCTGGTACATGCGGTTGTAAGGACGAGGGGTAAGCACATTGTGCTGTATAAGCATCGTGCGGCCGTTTTCAGTGCGGATGAGCGTGCTTGTCTGGTCGGCATTCTTGAAGTCCCCGCAATCCTCACCTGTCTTGAGCTTCCACACTTTCGGGCCATTGGCCGTCCTGGTGTCCATTGATACGAGTGTTTTCATGCGGTCGCCGCGATGCATGCCGAGAACCTGGCAAACCGGGCCGATTCCATGTGTAGGATATACGTCACCGCGGTTGTTCTTGTTATAGTCCAGCCGCCAGTTGTTCCAATACTCATCCCAATACGGGTCAAGGCAATGATGATATGCGCCCTCAACATGGAGGACATCACCGAAAAGGCCTGCCTGCGACATTGCGAGCGTAGTCATCTCAAAGAAGTCATACACGCAGTTCTCCAGCATCATGCAATGCCTGCGGGTCCTTTCAGAAGTATTTATGAGTGCCCAGATTTCTTCAAGCGTATTGGCTGCCGGGACTTCTATTGCCACATGCTTGCCGTGTTCCATCGCATAAAGAGCTATCGGTGTATGAGTAAGCCAGTCCGTGCATATATATACAAGGTCCACTTCATCGCTTTCGCAAAGCTGTTTCCATGAATCCGCCGCTCCTGAGAATGCCAACGGCTCGTTCTGCCCGAGGCCTGCAAGAATTTTCATGCTCCTGTCAACCATATCCGGCTCAATGTCACAAATCGCAGTGATTTTCGAATCAGGGACATAAGACAGGCGCTCCACTGCGCTTGATCCTCTCATTCCAAGTCCGACGATTCCGATACGGACAGTCTCTATCGGGTCAGCGGTAAGAGCTATCACGCTTTTCTGTCCTGCAGGACGTGCCGGGACTTCAGTCTTGAGCGGTCCGTTTCCCTGTGAGCATGCTCCACAAAGCAGCAGGGCCGCAGCAGCGGCGAAAACAAATCTCTTCATATCAGTCAGTGTTTAATAATATCCAACCCCAAATTTAAGAATCTGTTTGGATTATGATGACAAGTTCTGCAAAATTATTTGTTGGAAGACACAATCATGAATGTCACGGCAGCCATGGTCAGGCCGATGCCGATGAGCACATTCATTGTGACAGGTTCACCGAAGGCAAGCGCGCCGACGAGAATTGCAGTTATCGGCTCGAATACCCCGAGCACAGACGCCTTTGCGGCACCTATCTTTCTTGTGGCCAGGGCAAGCGTGGCCGTTGAGACTATTGTCGGAAGCACAGCCAGTCCAAGAAGATTGCCCCAGGCAGAAAACCCGCTGATTCCAAGCAGAAGCGAATGTCCTCCTGCCAGTGCCTTGACCATGAACACAATTGTTCCCACTATAAGCGCATAAAAGGTCAAAAGCGTATTGGATACCTTGCGGATAGCCTTGCTGCGGTTCACAATGACTATGAACATGGCATATGCAAGGGCGGAGGCTGCAGCTATGACTATTCCTTTTGTCTGAATCACATGCGTCCCGTCATTCCTGGACAGCACGAAAACCCCGATGAATGTCAGGATGATGGAAAACCAGACCTGCCATGTAGGATAGACACGCATGAAGACCATGATGAGCGCGACAAGCACAGGATAAAGGAAAACTATGGTTGTCGCCATGCCTGACGGAATGAGACGGTAGGCCTCGAACAGGAAGAGGCTGCTCATTGTGAAGCATGCACCGAGAATCAGAAGTCTCACAAGCTGCTTTCCGGAAACACGGAAACTTTCATGCTTGGCAAGAAGCCAGCACCCGAGAATAAGCACCGAGAGCCCGTAACGGAAGAAAAGTATGTTCTCAACCGGGGCTCCGGCATTCATAAGAGGCATGGCAAACAAAGGATTGAGCCCGTATGTGACTCCTGTTATGATTCCCGCAATGTAGCCGACAAGGGTAGCCCTGTCAAATTTTACTGTATTCATCATGGATATGCACACAACAAAAGGCGGCAACCATGCTCCGGTCACCGCCTGATAAAAATCTGAGTTCCTAAGCTATAAATTCAAGTATGGATGCGATGTCTTCCTTTTTGAAGGATTTCTGTTCCCCGGAAGAAAGGTTCTTGATGTTCACAAGTCCCTCCGCGGCTTCCGTCTCACCGACAATCGAAATGAAAGGTATCTTTTTCCTGTCGGCATAGTCAAACTGCTTCTTCAGTTTGGAGGACTCAGGATAAATCTCGCATGGCACTCCCGCCTCACGGAGCTGCTTCACTACCGGTATGAGATAGCGCAGCTCTTCACTGCCCATGTTGGCAAAAAGGATTTTAGTGGAAGATGTAACTTCTGCCGGGAATTTGTCAAGTCCCTTAAGCACATCGTATATGCGGTCCGCTCCGAAGGATATTCCGACTCCGGACATGTCAGGAAGCCCGAATATGCCTGTGAGATTGTCATATCGTCCGCCTCCGCAGATGCTTCCTATCGCGAAATTCTTGGCCTTGACCTCGAATATCGCCCCGGTATAATAATTCAGCCCGCGTGCAAGGGAAAGGTCGATTTCCACTTCATGGCGGATTCCGGCCGTTTCAACAAGAGCGAAAAGTTCCTCAAGTTCATCCAAGCCTTTAAGACCGGTCCCGGATACGATTCCTGAAGCAGACTTGCCGCTCATCAGCTCACGCATTACGTTTATTTTCTCTGCGGAAGAACCGGAGATTGTAAGTATCGGCCTGATTACTGCCACGGCCTCTTCAGTGAGTCCCTTTTCTTTCATCTCAGCCTCAACCGCCTCCAGTCCGATTTTATCAATCTTGTCAATGGCAACAGTTATATCCACAACCTTGTCCGGGAAGCCGCATATCTCCGCCATTCCGGTCAGGACTTTGCGGTTGTTTATCTTTATGCACACGTTCACGTCAAACAGGGTGAAGACCCTGTCAACAATCTGCACAAGTTCCAGTTCATTAAGGAGTGATTTTGAGCCGATTACGTCAACATCGCACTGGTAGAACTCCCTGTAGCGTCCTTTCTGCGGGCGGTCTGCACGCCACACCGGCTGAATCTGGAAACGCTTGAACGGGAAAGATATCTCGTTCTGATGCTGCACTACGAAGCGCGCGAACGGAACCGTAAGGTCATAACGAAGACCCTTTTCGCAAACTTTAAGCGAGAGGGCCTTGCTGTTGTATCCGTCCTGTGTGCCGTCAATCCTGTAGTCATCATAGCTGATGCCGGAAAAGGCGTCTCCGGAGTTCAGTATCCTGAAAAGGAGCTTGTCCCCTTCTTCACCATATTTGCCGAGAAGGGTGCTGAGGTTTTCCATGGACGGTGTCTCTATAGGAGCATATCCGTAGGTCTTGAATACTGAACGGATTGTGTCAAAGATATAATTCCTGCCGGCCATTTCCGCCGGTCCGAAGTCTCTTGTGCCTTTTGGGATTGATGGTTTCTGTGCCATTTTGTCTTCCTTTTTCGTTTGTCGGGACAAATATACGAAAAAGTTGAGAGCAGAGGCAAAAAAACGAAAGAGGCCCGACTAAACAATATTAGCCAAGCCCCTTTTTCTTGTTTTCCGGCGAGGTCAACCTCCCCACCAAAAATCAGTCATCCACCTCAATTATATGGAATGCACTGTTGAATTTCAATTCAAGCCGGTTGGACAGCTTCACCTCATATGTCCTCTTTCCGACCTCATATTCCACATATTCAGCATCAGGATAATGAATATCGACAAATTCTCTTATGGACTCCGGTATCAGCTCCTTGCTGATTGTCCCTTTCTTCGCCTCGATTTTCTTCAGCGCGCCTGAATTGGAAAATTCCATCAGAATGCCGTTTGTTAGCATCACATTGTAGTCCGGCCTGAAGAAGTCATCCTCCTTTGTCACATACATCACTTTTACTCCGTTGCCGACGGCATTCACATAGTCCCTTGCCTGAGCCGGAAGCTGTTCGAAAGAAGATGGCCTGTCATCGGCAGATGCGGCGCACGAAAATGCCGCCAACGCTGCCAGAAATATAAAAATCCGTTTCATTATATTTGTTTTATGCTTTTTCATGCCCTGCACCATGCAGAGTTTTTGCACTGCCCGGCCTGCCTAACAAAAATCGGGCAAAAACCGCAGCCGCTGCACGGAAAAAATCAAAGCAATCCCTCTGCAGCCAGAATCTCGCCCATGCGGACAGTACCCTTGTCAATATCACCGCACTCATTCCTCAGCCTCATCATTTCCTGCTTCATTTTCCGTATGACAGCCTGATAACGTTTGTCTGAGTATGCGTTATGGTCCTCATGCGGGTCCTCCTGAAGATCATAGAACTCCCATGAAGGTGCAACCGGCACATCAGAAGAGCCGGTCATCCCGAGAGGCTCTCCATAAAGGAAAACAAGCTTGTAGCGGTCTGTCCTCACACCGATGTGAGCCGGCCTTATTTCATGGTGAGTCCAATAACGGTAATATATGCTTTCCCTCCAATCCTGAGGTGTATTACCGCTGAGATTGGCCCTGAAGCTATGCCCCTGGCTTCCCTGCGGAGGCTGAACACCGGCGAAGTCAGCAAGAGTGGCTGCGAAATCCACATTCAATATAAGGTCGGCATTTCTCTGTCCCGCAGGAATTTCCGCCGGGTATCGGATTACGAACGGCATCCGGGCAGCCTCCTCATAGAACATCCTTTTGTCAAAGAATCCGTGTTCACCGAGAAAATATCCCTGGTCCGCGACATATACCACTATGGTATTGTCTGCAATGCCCATCTGCTCAAGCGCGTCAAGAAGCCTTCCGATATTGTCATCAACCGTGGCGGCACAGCGCAGATAATCCCTTATCAGCTTCTGGTATGCGGCTTTTCTTGTGGCAATGCGCCCCATTCCCTCCGTGCTGAACGGAAGCTCCGGATAGCGGCACCACCATTTGTCAGGGTCGGCCGATGCGACAGTCCATCTTCTGACCATCTCCTCGAGAGGCTGCCCCGGGAAAGTCCTCCCGTTTGTTTCCGGTCCGAAGTCCATAAGACTTTCAGGCTCTTCGAAAACCACGCCGTCATAAAGATGGCGCATCCTTTCAGGAAAATCATACGGCTCATGCGTCGCCTTGAAATGGCAGCACATCAGGAACGGCGTATCCTTGTCCTGGGCCTTCATCCACTCTATGGCCTTGTCCGTCACTATATCGGTTGAGAATCCGTGGACTCTCTCACCGAAATTGCGCATCCCGGGCCAAGGGTCGGAATATCCGTGCCAAGACTGTCTTCCAAAGTATATACCCCGTTCATATGGCTGTATCGCCCCGTAAGGATGGAAGCACGGCTCGGGGTGGGCAAAGAATTGGTGCAGAAGCAATTATCAAGGGTCACACCTTCCGCCGCAAGCCTCTTTATATTGTCCGCCGGAGCATATTTTGCAAGCACACTGCCATATATTCCCCATGTCTGCGACGTATGGTCGTCACTTAGTATGAACAGGATGTTGGGCCTGTCATCCGGCTGTCCTGCCTCACGGCCATTCTCCTGTGCCCGGGCCGATGCGGGCTGGAAAGCAGGCAATGCAGCAAGCGAGGCTGCGCAAAATGCAAATTCTTTTCTCATATCAATCATCTGTTTCAGATGCCGGAAAAACCTGGCAGCGCAAATTTACAAAAAAATGCAGATTGCCGAACAAGGGAAGACAACATCAGCCAGAAACCATAATTTGAATGTCACGAAAATATTGCTATTTTTGTCGGCCTGAAACCACATTAATTATTGACAGCATTTATGATTGCAACAAAAACAGCGAAACTTTCAGCCGCAGTAATCGGACTCATGTTGTGCGGCACGCTCGCTGCACAAAACATTTCTCCCGAAACACTTGCAAAAAGGGAAAAGCGCAAGAATCTCACTGTAAAAGAATGGAATACGGCTGCGAAAGGAGGCAGCAAATGGCTTGACCACATCACCACCTACGATGACCAGGGACGCAAGATAGAAGAGATTGAATATGCGAACTACGGTCAGAAGGAAAGAATCACCATCGAGTACGACCCCGAAAGCGGCCAGGTCACGAAAGAAGTTGTATATGACGACAGGAACAGGCCCTCACGCATAAGAAAATACGAGTATAATGCCGACGGGACGAAAGCCAAGCAGTACAACTATCTGCCTAACGGAAAACTTTACTCTGTCAAGGTATTTGAATACATATTTTCCGACTCGAAATGAGCCTTCATATAGAAAGCACTTCCATTGCAGTCCCCAAGGACAGGGTCATAACTCTCGAGATGATGAAAAGCGTAAAGCTGATGAACAGGACCGACAGCAAATATGTCGGCCCTGCGGCAAGGCTTGAGCCGCTGCTTTCCGCCGCCATAGACAGGGGATATTCCGTGCAGGCCGTCGGGGAAAAGTTCATTGCGGAGTATGACACTTACTATTTCGACACCCCTTCATGCGATTGCTACCTGATGCACCACAACGGGCATCTGACAAGGCAGAAGCTGCGCACCAGGCTTTACAAGGACAGTTCACACGCATTCATCGAAATAAAGAACAAGAACAACCGCGGAAGGACAAAGAAAAAGCGGATGCAGATTCCGCCTTCAGCCCTTCTTGAATGGAAGGAAATTCCGGAAGCCGCCTATTTTGCCAGAAGCATGCTAAAGCTCCCGTCTGAAACTTTCAGCGCAGCCCTGCGCACATCCTTCAAAAGAATCACGCTCGTGAACAGGGAAAGGACAGAAAGAGTGACAATAGACATGGGGCTTTCATTCAGCAACCTCCGGAACGGCCGGACAGCCACCCCTGGAGACATCATCATCGTGGAGGTCAAGCAGGACGGGACGACAGGCTCCACCATGAAAGGCATCCTCGCTGAATTGAAGATAAGGAGAATGGGATTCAGCAAATACTGCATCGGGACGGCCATGACCGACCCGGGCATAAGACAGAACAGATTCAAGGAAAAAATACGATTCACAAATAAATTACAGACATGTTAAGCATATTGCAGTCAATGCCGGAGTTTGACCCTCAGATAGCGGCAGAATTCGGGAACGGTATGTCAGCCAGCACCTTCCTCGGAGTACCGGTCTTCGAGGCCGCCTCTTTCTCAAATCTTTTGATAAGATTCGCATTCAACCTGATTGTCGCCTTTGTGACAGTGCATTACCTGTACTACAGGCACAAGGGACGCAAGGACTACTATTTCACCTTCCTGCTTTTCTCAGCTACGATGTTCCTGCTCATTTTCCTTATGGAGAATGTCAAGCTCCAGATAGGATTCACACTGGGCCTGTTCGCCATTTTCGGAATGATAAGATACAGGACGGAAACCGTGCCGGTGAGGGAGATGACCTATCTTTTCATCATCATAGGCCTTTCGGTCATAAACGGGCTTGCGCTGAACATATCCATTGCCGAGCTGATGATGGCCAATGCGCTGCTGCTCGGACTGATATGGGCTACAGAGGCATGTGCACCACGCAGACGCAAGGGAACGAAGACCATCTTGTATGACCGCATTGACCTTATCATGCCAGCAAGACATGAAGAGATGATGGAAGACCTGAAAAAAAGGACAGGACTGGACATCAATCACTTTGAAATAGGGAACATCGACTTCCTCAAAGACGCGGCATTCGTGAAGCTTTACTACACACTCGGGAAAGGACAGGCCGACGGGCCTGCCGTCACTAAACTGCAAGGAGACATATAGCATATGAAACTGAAAACGGCACTTTGCGCATTTTTGTCGGCCATCTGCGCCCTGGCCTATGCGCAAGATGAGATTTCATTCATGGATGAGGACGCATCACCGGACTTCCGCTCACGCCTGTCGGTTTCCCTCGGAGGAGGCATCGGCAAGCATTGCTCATGGCAATTTGAAGAAGAAATCAGGATAAAGGATTCATTCGGCAGCTTCGACAGGTTCAACACAAGCGTCACTTTCGGATACAAACCAGTAAAATGGCTGAAGATAGCACCTGCATATCACCTGTTCAATATCCATGACGTCAAGGAAAGCACCGGGGAGAAGAAATGGAAAGCAAGGCACCGAATTGCTCTGAACATGACGGCCTCAATTTCAGCCGGAAGATGGAAATTCTCCCTGCGCGAAAGGCCACAGGTCACCATGAGGACCGACTCGATAAATGTAATGGAAAAGTGCAGGGCAAGCTTCGTCCTGAGGTCCAGGGCACAGGTTGAATATTCGTTCCGCAGGATTCCGCTGAACACATACGTCTCAGCGGAAATCACCAACACACTGAACACTCCGAAAGAGTTTCACGGTCTCGTGTCTTCCGGAAGCCCGGAGATCAGGTTCAAGCTCAAGAACCACATCAGCAGAATCAGGTACTGCATAGGGGCGAGCTACAGGTTCGACAAGCGGAACAGCATTGATGTCAATTACAGGATAGACGACGGGAAAGACTACGACATACATATCACAAAGAACAAAGGCTACCTGAAGTCAGTAACAAGAACAGATTATCTGAACCATATACTTTGCATAGGGTACAGCTACAAATTCTGAGATTTCCACTGAACAGGAAAGCGCTTTTCCTCGCGGGAGGCATCGCCATGACATTTCTGCTCATGGCGATTGATTTATATTATGTCAACCCCGCGGACAGGAACGTCCTCATGCTGCTGCGTCTCCCGCGTACCGTCACGGCAATGCTTGCAGGAGCGGCTCTCTCACTGGCCGGCCTGCAGATGCAGAGCATATTCCGCAACCCTATCGCTGACCCGCATATAATGGGCATCAGTTCCGGGGCCTCACTCGGAGCTGCTGCTGTAACCTTATGCGCGGCAAGTTCTATAGGAAACCGTTTCCATGAGATTTCCATTGCCGCAGCAGCATTCATCGGAGCCGGGGCCGGAGCCGCTGTAATCATGGCGGCATCTAAAAAAGTCCGCAGCGCCGCCACACTTCTGATTTTCGGAGTAATGCTCGGCTTCATGGCAAATGCAATTGTAGCGGCCCTGCAGTTCAGCACAGATGCCGAAAGCCTCAAGATTTTCTACAGCTGGTCGGCTGGCAGCTTTTCTTTCGTGACATGGCAGCAAATCATCATAATGGCTGCGGCAATCTGCACAGGATGCGCGGCTGCGCTTGTCAACATGAAAGGACTGGACATCTTGCTTTTCGGGGATGAATTTGCCTCTGCGGCCGGAGCGGACCCGCGCCACATAAGGCTCCTGGCCATGTTCAGCTGCTGCCTCTGCACCGGAACAGTGACCGCGTTCTGCGGCCCAATAGGATTTGCAGGAATAGTGGCTCCGCATATCGCAAAATGGGCAACGGGCAGTTCTTCGCACAGGAGCACGATTGCCGGGGCTATGCTTTGCGGAAGCATAATATGCCTGGGCGCCGACCTTGTGTCACAAATGTCGGGGACTCCCCTTCCCGTGTCCGGCACAATGGCCTTCATAGGCATACCTGTCATATTATACATACTGCTAAAAAAACCTGAACTCTGACACATGGAAAATCTCACCGGAAATACACTTCTCAAAGTCAGCGGCATGACCATCGGGCATGAGGGCAAGATATTGTACAGTGACATTTCTTTCGATGTCCGCGAGGGTGACTGCATTATGCTTTGCGGGGCTAACGGAAGCGGAAAGACCACTCTGCTGCGGGCCATTGCAGGCATGAGGACAGAAAGCGGCAGCGGCTCCAACGGGATTGTAATGATACCTTCGCGCATCCCGAAAGTCAAGGGATTCACACTAAGGGACTTCGTTAGAATCAGCTGCTACAGCCAAAGCGACCTTGGAGGCAGGCTGGCTCCTGAAGACGAGGCCGCCATCGGCAATGCCCTTTCGCGGCTTTGCCTTGACAATCTTGCAGGCAGGGACATTTCCACACTGAGCGACGGTGAGTTCCAGAAGGCGGCGATAGCTTCAGCCTTGGTAAGACGCGCACCGGTAATCCTGCTGGACGAGCCTACTGCCTTTCTTGATGCGGAAAACCGCATTGCGGTCATGGCCACTCTCAAGGAAATCTGCGGCATGCCAGGACGTCCAGCCGTAATATTTTCCACCCACGATCTGGCAGAAGGACTGGCAGTATGCGGCAAGGTGCTTGCGCTCGGAGCAGACGGGGTTTTCCGCTGTGCCTGTAAGGATGGAATGTCTGAGGAGATGCAGAAAGCCGTTGCTGGCATTTTCAAGAATCCGGACGCATTCACCCGGCAAGCCAGCGGTCAAGGCAGCGGTCCGGGTGAAGAAAATTTGAAATAACTTTTGGGCAAAAAGCAGAGAAAACGAAACTTTTGCTATCTTTGGGGTTCATTTTTTATAAGAGCCCCATGGGAAACAGACTTTTTCTTATCGACGGACACGCACTGGTCTTCAAAATGTACTACGCATTTCTGCGTCATCCGATGATAAATTCCAAAGGCGCGGACATGTCGATTCTATTCGGATTCACAAAATACGTGCTCGAACTGATTGAGAAAGAAAAGCCGACACATCTCGCAGTAGCATTCGACCCTCCGGGAGGAACATTCAGACATAAGATATATCCGGAATACAAAGGCACCAGGGATGAGACTCCCCAGCTTATCATAGACGCGCTTGAGCCTCTGTGCGAGCTGTGCCGTGCAATGCGCATACCCGTCCTGATGGAAAAAGGCTTCGAGGCGGACGATGTGATAGGCTCCATGGCCAAACGAGCCGAGAGAGAGGGATTCAAGGTATATATGGTCACACCTGACAAAGACTACGGGCAGCTGATTTCCGAGAACATATTCCAGTTCAAGCCAGGAAAGTCAGGCTCGGAAAATGAACTTGTTGACGTGGAGAAAATATGCGCCAAATACGGAATCAGCAGGCCAGAGCAGGTAATTGACATTCTTACCATATGCGGTGACACCTCAGACAACGTGCCCGGAATAAAGGGAGTTGGAGAAGTCGGTGCCGGGAAACTCGTGTCGAAGTTCGGCTCCGTTTCAAATATCTACAGCCATCTGGAAGAACTGACGCCAAGGCAGCGTGAGGCCTTTGAAAATGCACGTGGACATGTTGAAATGAGCCATGAGCTGGTCACAATAAAGACCGACATGCAGATAGACGTTCCGACCGGGGAAATGGCAGTAACATGTGAATACGCCCCGGAGGTGGCCGACCTTTTCGAGAAATACGAGTTCGGGTCGCTGCTCAAATATATCGGCCATGCCAAATCTGCCGCACAAGAGCAGAGCCGTACCATCAATTGTCTGGAAGCGGAGCCTGCACAAATCATCTGGCGGGCGAAAGAGAGCGGCAGGTGCGCGATAATCACAGAAGGCGAACATGACGAGATGTTCACCCCCATAAGGAAAGTCACCATAGCGGTAAGTACAGGCGATGCGCAGGAGGCAGAGCCGCAGTGCATTGTCGCTGAAGGCACGGCACAGGATTTCATTCAGCTGATATCAGACAAGGAGGTGACCAAGTGCGGATATGACCTGAAGCTGCAATGCAATATGCTGGCCTACAACGGCATTCAGCTGGAAGGCAAATGGCTCGACATCGGACTAATGCATTATCTTATCAATCCGGAGAAAAGCCACAAGATAGAGATTCTTGCAAAGACATATCTGGGCATCAGCATAGATGAGTCCGCCCAGGAGAAGAAACCTCAAGCCCCAATGACGCTTTTCGATGAGATTCCTGAAGAAGACACCTCGGCAAGCAGGCGTCAGGAAGCGGCTGCTACATGCCTGCTCGGAGAAAAAATCTGGGAAGAAATGGGAGAGCTCGGTCTGAGGAAGCTTTATGACGACATGGAGGAGCCGCTCGGCAAGGTGCTGTCAAAAATGGAAAGGGAAGGTGTCAAAATCGACCTTGTGCAATTGCGCAGATACTCTTCGGGACTTGCGACTGAAATGAACTCCATACAGGAGAAGGTGCGCGAGATGGCGGGAGAGCCGGAACTGAACATACTTTCACCAAAGCAGATTGGGGCGCTCTTGTTCGAAAAACTCCAGCTTGACCCTAAGATCAAGCCCAAGACAGGTGTCAGATATGTCTATCCTACAGACGAAGACACTCTCAGCGCGCTTGAGCACAAGCATCCGATAATAAACGAGATTCTCGAATACAGAGGCGTCAAGAAACTGCTTTCGACATACATCGACCCTCTGCCGACCTACATCTCACCTGTCACGGGGAAGATACACACAACCTTCAACCAGGCCCTGACGGCAACAGGAAGGCTGAGTTCATCAAAGCCGAATCTCCAGAACATCCCGATACGCACTGAACGCGGAAAGGAAATCAGGAAGGCTTTCGTGCCGGGAACTCCAGGAGGACAGATAGTGTCAGCCGACTATTCTCAGATTGAGCTGAGAATCATGGCCCACCTGAGCTGCGACCAGCACCTCATCCAGGCTTTCAAGGAAGGGATGGATGTGCATGCTCTTACGGCTTCTAAAATTTTCGGGGTTGACATAAAGGATGTCACCGCAGACCAGAGGCGCATTGCAAAAACAGCCAATTTCGGCATAATGTACGGCATCTCCTCATTCGGACTTGCTCAACGCCTGAAAATCGGACGTGCCGAAGCCAAGAAGATAATAGACGACTATTTCGCAAATTTCCCGGCCATATCCTCATATATCGCGGACACGATAGCCGCAGCAAAGGAAACGGGCTATGTTGAAACCATCTTCGGACGCAGGAGATACCTTCCGGACATCAACTCAAAGAACGGTACGGTGAGGGCACTGGCAGAAAGGAATGCCATAAACGCCCCGATACAGGGAACTTCCGCAGATATAATAAAGCTTGCCATGATAAATGTGGACAAGCGCATCAGAGAAGAGAATCTTAAGAGCAGGATGATATTGCAGATTCATGACGAACTTGTATTTGACGCAGCCGGACCGGAAGTCGGGCTCCTGGAGCAGATTGCAAGAGAGGAAATGGAGAATGTGGTAAGCCTGTCAATACCTTTAACAGTAGAATGCAATCATGGAAACAACTGGCTCGAAGCTCACTAATCTTTCAGACACGGACCTTGTACGCCTGGCCATAGAGCAGAACCAGGCTGCATTCATCGTGCTATATACGCGCTACAATGCAGGTGTCAAGAACCATATTTCCAGATATGCTTCACAGAAGGAGGATATAGAGGACATCTGTCTCGAAAGTTTCCAGAAAGCTTTCAGCCAGATAGCCACATACAATCCTGAATACAAATTCTCCACATGGCTTTACAGGATAGCCAGGAACACTGCCTTTGACCACTTGAGCAGGCATGACCGCGAGAAGACGAACATGCCGACCACATCAATCAACGAGGAGCTGGCGGAACTGAGCGACATCCCGGCAACCATGCATAACCCTGAGGAGGACATTATCAACCAGCAGGAATATGACAAATGGCTGAACAACATTGAAAAGCTGAAAGACGACTACAGGACCGTGGCCAAGATGAATCTGATTGACAATTTCGGATACAAGGAGATTGCAGATGCACTGGAAATGCCGATAAACACTGTAAAGACAAAAATACGGAGAGCCAAGGCGCAGCTGCTAAAAATGATGGACTATTCCGACGAGCTGCTTTAGCTCTGACAGGCACGGCCCCGGAAGGATGCAGGAGTTGAACTACAAAAAAGACATGCCATGACATTTGAACAATTCAGACAGGAGATACAGGAGAAATTTCCGGAGACGACTCCGGAGCAGATTGAACAGTTCCGCCGGATGGAAGCGGTTTACCGTGACTGGAACTCAAAAATCAATGTGATTTCAAGAAAAGACATAGACCAGCTTTACAGGCATCATGTAATGCACTCGCTGTGCATTGCCGCATTCATAAAGACGCAGATGCCGGATGTTTACGCCACACTGTGCGACAAGGGGGCAAGCATACTTGACCTCGGCACAGGAGGCGGGTTCCCAGGCATACCTCTCGCAATCATGTTCCCCAAGTGCCGATTCACGCTTTGTGACTCCATCGGAAAGAAAATAATTGTCGCATCTGAGGCAGCCAAAGAACTGGAGCTCCAGAATGTCACGACAGTGAACGCGAGGGCGGAATCTCTCGAAGAGACGTTCGACTATGTGGTCTCAAGGGCGGTGACATCATTGGAGAACTTCATGCCATGGGTCAAGGGGAAATACCGCAGCGGGATATTCTACCTTAAAGGAGGAGACATAGTGGAGGAAATCGCAGTGATGATGGGCAAGTTCAACATGAGGAAAGGCTCTGTCCATACCTGGCCGATAAACAGCTGGAGCAACGATTCTTTCTTCAACGAAAAGATGGTCATATTCATTGAATAGAGCTGTTTTCTGACAAAAAACGCATTGCTTCTTAAAAGTGTTTTCAAAATATTTTGCAAATAAATTGAAAAAGACTACCTTTGCACTCCCATTTTATACGCGAAAATATAAAAACAAGAAATAATGAAAAGAACATTCCAACCATCACAGCGCAAGCGCCGCAACAAACACGGATTCCGCGAGCGCATGTCGACTCCGAACGGACGTCGCGTATTGGCAGCACGCCGCCGTCATGGCCGCAAGAAACTTACAGTATCATCTGAGGACAGATATTGATAATAAAACAGAAGCCCCGGTCTGATGAAAAGACCGGGGCTTCTGTTTTATTCAACTTTCACGGCAACCCTTGCCGGCTTCAATCCTTTCGCACTGACAGTCAGTACAGCTTCTCCATCTTTCTCTCCGGCCTGCACAATCACGGTCAGCATACCTGAGAAGGCATGCATCCGCGGCTCATGGAAAATATCAAGACACGTCGGGTCACCATTGGCAGCAGCCCTGTATGAGGCGGCTCCACATACATCAAACTCAACAAGCCTCGAATCCGACGGGCACAGGTTTCCGTCCTTGTCCACTACCTTGACTGTAAAATAAGCCAGGTCCTTGCCGTCAGCCTTCAAGACTGGAATCTCATCCTTTCCGATAAAGCCAAGGCCAGCAGAAATCTCCAGGTGATGCGGTTTTCCAGCCGTTTTCACTACCTTTTCTCCCACTTCCTTGCCGCAGTTGTCATATGCTACCACACGCAGTTCTCCAGGCTGATAAACGACATCATTCCACATGAGTCTGTAGCGTCCTTCATGATTCTCATCCTGAAATCCCTTTGCCATACGTGCCGTATCAGCAGGCACATATCCATCTGACACAGGAGAAGGATCTTTGCGCATGCGTCCATAGCTGACTCCATTTACGAAAAGCTCTGCTTCCGGCCACGAAGTATATACATAAACAGGTACCTGCTCACCTTCATGCCCTTTCCAGTTCCAATGCGGAAGCACATGAAGTGTCGGCTCCGTCCTGTTCCAAACGCTTCTGTAAAGATAGAACCTGTCCTTCGGTATTGAGGCGAGGTCAATTATTCCGAACATCGAGCTGTGATTCGGCCAAGAGTCGGTATCATATGGAGACGGCTCTCCAAGATAATCAAAGCCGGTCCATACAAACTGCCCCATTGTCCACCCGTAATCGTCAGCAAGGGCAAAGTCTATATCAGGTACATTCGACCACGAACATGCGTCAAGATCATATGCGGAGCAGTGGTGGTCGCTGTCAACAGCTCCGAAGCGCTTCTCGGCAGGAAGCTTATACACACCCCTTGAGCTGACTGTCGAAGCCGTCTCCGACCCAAGGACAAAGCCATGAGGAAGATTATCATATGCCTCAAGATATCTGAAAGTCCTGTAATTCAGGCCCGGAATGTCAATCAGGGCCGCAAAGCCATTGTCAAGGACACATGAGACCTGGTCCATTCCGCATGTGCATGGCCTGGACGGGTCCTCACGGTGACAGATGTCCTGCAGGAACTTTGCCACCTTGTAGCCGTCCGCGCTGCATTGCGTCGGAACCTCATTCCCGATGCTCCACATTACCACGCAAGGATTGTTGCGCCACTGATGAAGCATATTCACCATGTCCCTTTCCGCCCATGTCATTCCCGGAACATCAGACGGCTCATTGAAGAACCTGTGATAGCCGTTGGTGCATTTGGCAATATCCCACTCGTCAAAAGGCTCAATCATCATCATCAGTCCAAGCTCGTCACACAGACGGACAAGCTCAGGAGCCGGCATATTGTGCGATGTCCTGACAGCATCACAGCCCATGTCCTTAAGCATCAGGAGCTGATGCCTGAGTGCTGACACATTGACTGCCGCTCCCAAAGGTCCCAAGTCATGATGATTGCATACCCCCTGGAATTTGCGGTGACCGCCGTTCAGGAAAAATCCTTTCTCAGTGACAAATTCTATTGAGCGTATTCCGAAAGACGTCTCATAAACATCGGCAAGAGAACCGTCGGCATAAATCCTGGACACCGCACGATACAAGGCCGGATGCTCGGGAGACCACAGTTCCGGAGAATCCACGATGAAATTCTGAACCATAGGCTGACCGGCTCCGGTCTTTCCCGAAAAAGTACGTTCCGCCACAACAGTCCCGTCCGGAGCATAAAGCGAAGTCTCTATCTTCAAGGCCCTTCCCTCCGCGCCATCAATCTTCGTCTCCATGCGCACGGAAGCAAAGTCCTTCTCCACATGAGGAGTCGTGACATGAGTTCCCCACACCGGAACATGCACCTCGGATGTGAATATCAGATGGACGTTCCTGTACAGACCGGCACCGGGATACCATCTTGAAGACTGAGGGCGGTTCTCAAGCCTGACTGCAAGCACATTGTCCTTCCCGTCAGAATTGAGATAAGGAGTGATGTCATAATGGAATGAACTGTAGCCGTAAGGCCAGAACCCGACATCATGCCCGTTCACATACACCCTTGCCTCGCTCATCGCGCCGTCAAAAAGAAGAGTGGCCTTCTTGCCATGCGGAGCATCGAAAGTGCACCTGTACCATCCTGTGCCGACATAAGGCAATCCTCCGGTACGTCCGGTCTTTACTGAAGCCCGGGTCTCGAAATTCTGTGTCACCGCTACATTCTGGAGGTCATTGTTCCTGTCAAAAGGCCCAGTGATGGCCCAGTCGTGAGGCACGGAAACTTCTTTCCAAGATGAATCATCATAAGACTTGTCCGACGCACCTTTTGCGTCACCAAGAAAAAATTTCCATCCCTTCTCCAAAAGAAGTTCGGAACGCTGGGCTGAAGCACAAAACGGCAACAGCAAAAAACACATGGCCGCGGTTATCACGGAAATTCTTTTCATACCGTCAGGATTTTTCAGGACTTACAAAATCAGGAATCACTTTCCGGCCACGTAAGCGTCTGCCTTCTCTTTCATCCTCTGGGCACGCTTCTCGCTGTCCGGGTGTGACGAAAACATTTTCTGCACGACAGAAGCCTTTGCTCCTTTCGAAAGTTCTACAAGCTTGCCAAGCCCGTTCGCCATTCCGTATGGGCTGAATCCGTGCTTGACACAGAACTCAAATCCATACTCATCTGCGGCATACTCCTGCTTCTGAGAAAACTGCGCATCAAGCAAAGCGGCAGCCAAGTCACCGAGCTGTGAGTCTGAAAGCTGTCCAATCTTTCCTCCGGCAGCGCCGGCCGCATTCAGGGCCGCAGAAGCCATATAGGCGCTCTTCATCGCGTCCTTGACATCATGATGCACCACATGACCGATTTCATGGCCGATTATCGCCATAAGCTCATCGTCATCCATAATGTCCATCAAAGAAGAGAATACCCTTATCGACCCGTCACCGCAGGCAAACGCATTGACATCTATGACATAATAGACCTTGAAATTGAGAGCCAGCCCGTCAACTTCAGTAATCCCTTCCGTAAGACGCCTGAGCCTTGCATCATATTCACAAGTATCTATCGGATTGTGCTCATCCATCCATTCCACAGACTCGCGGCTCATCCTCGCAATATCCTCATCGGACAAGGTGATGGCTTTTGTAACGTCACTTGCGGCCTGCACGGCCTTCTTTATGTTAACAGAACGGTTCCCTATCTTAATCTGGGCACTTGAAACGGCACAGGCCAAAGAGCCCATCGCCAAAATTACTGCTATAATTCGTCTCATTGCAAATATGGTATTTCCAATACACATCCGACGGCCCTACTCAGCCATCAGTTTCTTATACTTGAATCTCTTAGGCTCCTCATTTCCAAGACGGCGCTTCTTGTTCTCCTCGTACTCGGAATAGGTTCCCTCGAAGAAATACACCTGTGAATCGCCCTCAAAAGCAAGGATATGCGTCGCGATACGGTCAAGGAACCAGCGGTCATGCGAAATTACCACTGCACAGCCTGCGAAATTCTCAAGTCCTTCCTCAAGCGCACGTATCGTGTTCACATCCACGTCGTTGGTAGGCTCGTCAAGCAAAAGCACGTTGCCTTCGTCCTTAAGAGTGAGGGCCAGATGCAGGCGGTTCCTCTCACCGCCGGACAGGATGCCGCACAATTTTTCCTGGTCAGCTCCTGAGAAATTGAAGCGGGACACATAGGCCCTGGCATTCACCTCTTTCTTTCCGAGCTTGACGAACTCTGAGTCATTGGCAATTGTCTGATATACAGTCTTGTCCGGATCAATACTCTTGTGCTGCTGGTCCACATATGCAGTCTTGACGGTTTCTCCGACTACGATTTCTCCTGAATCAGGCTGCTCCAGTCCCATTATGAGCCTGAACAAAGTCGTCTTTCCAGCACCGTTAGGCCCTATGACACCGACGATTCCGGCCGGAGGAAGCACGAATGACAAGTGCTCATAAAGCAATTTGTCACCATAGGCCTTCGACACGTCACGGAACTCAATGACCTTGTTTCCAAGACGGGGACCGTTCGGAATGAAAATCTCAAGATTAGCTTCCTTCTCCCTGCCGTCATCACTGGCAAGCTTCTCATATGCTCCCAAGCGGGCCTTTGACTTGGCATGACGTGCCTTAGGAGCCATACGCACCCATTCAAGTTCCCTTTCCAGAGTCTTGCGGCGCTTGCTCTCCTGCCTTTCCTCCATGGCAAGCCTGGTACTCTTCTGGTCCAGCCAAGAAGAATAGTTTCCTTTCCAAGGTATTCCCTCTCCCCTGTCAAGCTCAAGAATCCATCCTGCCACATTGTCAAGGAAGTACCTGTCATGCGTAACTGCGATTACAGTTCCCTTGTACTGCTGAAGATGGGCCTCAAGCCACTGTATGCTCTCTGTATCAAGGTGGTTGGTAGGCTCATCGAGCAGCAGCACATCAGGCTGCCTGAGCAAGAGGCGGCATAGGGCCACACGTCTTCTCTCTCCTCCGCTGAGAGTCCCGACCTTGGCATCGGAAGGAGGGCACTGCAATGCATCCATTGCACGCTCCAGCTTTGAATCAATCTCCCATCCGCCACAGTTCTCAATCTTTTCAGTAAGCTCGCCCTGACGCTCAATCAAAGCCGCCATCTCTTCATCCGACATCGGCTCGCAGAAACGGAGGTTGACTTCTTCGTACTCCTTCAGGATGTCCATCACCTCCTGGACACCCTCCTGAACCACCTCAAGAACGGTCTTGTCCGGCTCCATCTGAGGCTCCTGCTCGAGGTAACCTACAGAATAACCGGGCGCCCATACGACCTCACCCTGATAACCGGTCTCAATTCCGGCTATTATCTTCATCAATGTGGATTTTCCGGAACCGTTCAGACCGATGATACCGATCTTCGCCCCGTAAAAGAAAGACAAATATATGTCTTTCAGAATCACCCTGTTGTTGTGAGGAAGGATCTTGCCTACCCCATTCATCGAAAAAATTATCTTCTCGTCTGCCATAACATGAATTAGTTTCAGATTGTCTGTCAGGGCACTGCCGTCCCAAATACGTGCATGCGCCCTTTGTCCAAGCACAAAGATACTCTTCCCGTCCCGATTCCGCAACTTATTTTTTCATCCTCACAAGCCTGGCCTTCTCCTTACGGCACCACTCCCCGGGATTCTCTCCCATGAACAGCTTGAAGGCCATATTATAAGGGACCACTGAATTGAATCCGCATGCCTGCCAAAGATCAGTCACGGTCATCTCAGGATTTGCCCTGTACCTTTCCACCGAATACATTACCCTGTGCCAATTCACAAACTGGCAGAAATTCTTTCCGGCATAATGGCTGATTGCCCTGGATATGTACAGTTTATTCGTATAGACGACTTTCACGACATCATTTATGGTCAGGTCACCGTTCAGATAAGGTTTCTCTTCCTCAAAATACGACACTATCCTGGAATATACATCCTGATAAGCCTCGTCCGGCTTGGGACGCATGACCGCAAGCTCCATCTTGGAGGCTTTGTAGGCCATGGCAATACGTTCCTCCTGCTTCTTGAAAATCAGGAACTCCGCATCATAACAGCACCTGAGGCCCAACGCCAGCTGCACAAGACAGAAAAGAAGCGAAAAGATGCACAGCCCCATTGAAGCATCCCCGTCCATACGGAACAGGCAAAGCATCAGAAGCGTGCAGACCAGGATACAGGAAAGATACACTGTCTCGACAACGAGACACATGTACGACCAGGCATTGCCCGAGGACATGACGGAACGCACATCCGCAAGGCGGCGGGACACCCCATAGATAAAGATTCCGGCTATAAATGCAGAAACCAACGCGGCCAGGCACATGGTAACTTCCTCAGGAGGCAAATCAAGGACTGAGACGGAACAAAGCACATAATATACGGCAAGTCCGGCCTCCGCGGCAGACGCCATCCCGACAAAAAGCACAGCAGCCTTCTCCCGCAATACAGATGACATGACCGGGTACAGGGCAAAAAGCGAGAGCAGCAAATCAAGCGGAAGCCTGAACGCAATTCCCTTTCCGGCAGCCATGTCACACAAAAGCAGACAGCTGTTCAGCAGCAATAATATTGAAACAATCCGGCTTTTCTTTCCGGCAAGAGACTTAGTCCTGAAGTTTTTCATAATCAGAAGACCCGCAACCGACAATGACGCCACCATGACAACCAGCGCAACAAAATTCTCCATAATCATATATTTCGGTATCGCAAAAATATAGGTTCATCGTCAAATTTGTTGCAAAAAAGATTAGGGTAATCCGCTGAAAGTCAGC